>Ga0181597_10004875_pt1 | contig 13117 bp, 11 predicted proteins | sample 041ome_5_FD_148647 | JGI IMG/M metagenome (GOLD analysis project Ga0181597, IMG submission 148647) | Coastal salt marsh microbial communities from the Groves Creek Marsh, Skidaway Island, Georgia - 041403US metaG (spades assembly) | ecosystem: Environmental > Aquatic > Marine > Intertidal zone... | reverse complement strand
GTTCGTTGATGCTGCTCGGGCCGTCAGGCCAGTCCCAGACAAACAGGCCGATGCCAGCGCTTTCCTCGGTTGTTAGCGTCTGTCGGGCCAGCAATCCGGCGACCTTGCTGCGCGCTCCCAGGCTGCCGGCCTGGTGTTGAATATGCGCAGGCATGCGCCAATACAGCTCGCCCTGTAATACCAGATCAGGCCGGCTGGGCAAGTGTTGGGGAATGGCTGGCAGCTGACGCGCCTGGGTGGTCCAGTCCTGGCCGTTGCGGCCGTCGCCGCGACTAATCAATTGCGCCAGCTGACCCTGGCGGTAGATCAGGCTAACGGCCACACCATCGACCTTGGGTTGGATCCATAGGTCTTCTCGGCTGGCGATCCAGTTGGCGACGGCGCGACTGTCCGCGAGCTTGCGCAGCCCGGTTTGGGCAATGGGATGGGGGACTGGGCCGGTACTGCTGTTGAGCGGGTTTGCTTCCGCCGGGCCGGCGCCGGGGAAGCAGAGGCGCCAGTGTTGCAGGTTGGCGCTGGCTTGATCGTAGAGCTCATCGGCAACCAGGCTCTGGCCTTGGCGGTGGTAGGCGTCGTCCCAGGCGTTGAGTTGCTGGGCCAGGGCGCTGAGTTCGCGTTCGGCACGTTGCGTTGGCCAGTCTGGGCAGGTAGCCCATAAGGGGTTACTGAGTAGGAGTAAGCCGGCGATCAGCGCTTTCATCATGAGCATCCTTGCTCGGCAGGTGGCCATGTAAGGCTAGTTGCTTTTTTATCCGGCGCTTAGCGTGCACGCAATAAAAAGCCCCGCACTGGGCGGGGCTTGTGTTGTTGCCGCGAGCCTTACAGGCCGGCTGCCGCGCGCAGTTCGGCAGCTTTGTCGGTCTTTTCCCAGGTAAAGGTGGTGAAGGTGTCGTCGCCGACCGTCTTCTGCGCAGGCGTACGGCCGAAGTGACCATAGGCTGCAGTTTCCTGGTACATCGGGTGCAGCAGGTCGAGCATCTTGGTGATGGCGTACGGGCGCAGGTCGAAGATGTCACGCACCAGCTTGATGATCACGTCTTCGGCGACGGTGTTGGTGCCGAAGGTGTTGATCGAGATCGAGGTTGGTTGAGCCACGCCGATGGCGTAAGACACCTGAATTTCGCAGCGCTCAGCGAGGCCTGCAGCGACGATGTTCTTCGCCACGTAACGACCAGCGTAGGCGGCCGAACGGTCAACCTTGGACGGGTCCTTGCCGGAGAACGCGCCGCCGCCGTGACGGGCCATGCCGCCGTAGGAATCGACGATGATCTTGCGCCCGGTCAGGCCGCAGTCACCCACTGGCCCGCCGATCACGAAGTTGCCGGTTGGGTTGATGTGGAACTGAGTGTCCTTGTGCAGCAATTCAGCCGGCAGGGTGTGCTTGATGATCAGCTCCATCACCGCTTCGCGCAGGTCGGGCAGCGAAACATCCGGGTTGTGCTGGGTCGACAGCACCACGGCGTCGATGCCGACGACCTTGCCGCCGTCATAGCGGCAGGTGACCTGCGACTTAGCGTCCGGGCGCAGCCACGGCAGCAGGCCGGATTTGCGAGCTTCGGCCTGACGCTCAACCAAACGGTGGCTAAACACGATCGGCGCAGGCATCAGCACGTCGGTTTCGTTGCTGGCATAGCCGAACATCAGGCCCTGGTCGCCAGCGCCCTGATCTTCCGGCTTGGCGCGGTCAACACCCTGGTTAATGTCCGGGGACTGCTTGCCAATGATGTTGATGATGCCGCAGGTGTTGCCGTCGAAGCCGACGTCGGAGCTGGTGTAGCCGATGTCGCAGATCACCTTGCGGGTGATTTCTTCCAGGTCGACCCAGGCGCTGGTGGTGACTTCGCCGGAGACGATGGCCACACCGGTCTTAACCATGGTTTCACAGGCGACGCGGGCGTGTTTGTCCTGGGTGATGATGGCGTCGAGCACGGCATCGGAAATCTGGTCGGCGATCTTGTCGGGATGGCCTTCGGAGACGGACTCGGAGGTAAAGAGGGAGTATTCGCTCATCGTTCGGGTTCCTGTGAGTGATCGTTAATTGCGGCCCTTGGGCCATAAGGTGTTGAAGGTTTGGCGAAGTGCCGTACCTGAATCTGAAAGCCGTTGCGTAGGCCTACATACAGGCTTTCGCATGTGGTCAAACCGGCAGCGGCGGCCCAGCGCGCCAGGTCGTCTTGTTCGAAGCCCAGCCACAAGTCGCCGCAGGCCTCGCGGGCCCAGCTCTGGTTGTGGCTGCACAGTTCGGTAATCAGCAGGCTGCCGCCGGGCTGCAGGTGTTGTGCAAGCTGCTTGAGCGCCTCGGCGGGTGCGGCGAAGTGGTGCAAGACCATGTTCAGCACCAGGCAATCGGCCGCTGGGTAGTCGTCATGCAGGGCATCGGCCAGCTGCAGCGTAACGTTATCCAGACCTTCCTCGGCACAGCGCAGGCGCGCCAGTTCGAGCATGGCGGCGCTGTTGTCCAGCGCCAGCACCCGCTGAAAACGCCGCGCCAGCTCCGGCAGGAAGCCACCGTCGCCGGGGCCGACTTCCACCGCGCGGGCATTGGCGGCAAAACCCAGGGAATCTAGCAGGGCCAGCACGCTGTCACGGTATTGCGGCAGGCCGGCGATCAGGTCTTGCTGCGCCTGGAAGCTTGCGGCGCTGCGGGTGAAAAAGGCTTGGCTGGCGGCGGCGCGCTGGCTGTGTACGGCGGCGATGCGCTGTTGTATCTCGGTCGGTAGCTGCAGCTGGTCGACTTCATCCAACAGGGCGCTGTGCAGCCGGCTGCCCACTTGCTCAGCCTGGGCCAGCGCACGGCGGTAGAAAATTGCATTGCCTTCGCGGCGGGTGGCCACCAGCCCGGCTTGCGCCAGCACTTTAAGGTGGTGGCTGATGCCGGACTGACCGGTGGCGAAGATTTGCGCCAGCTCCAGCACGCCGAATGAGTCGTTGGCCAGGGCGCGCAGGATATTCAGGCGCAACGCATCCCCACTGGCCTTACACAGGGCAGCGAGGGCGTCGACGGGCTGAAAGGCCAAATGGGAGGCGCGCATATTCATAGGTGGGGCAGTCTAGTCGGTCATTTTTTATCCAGCAAGACCAATATCAAAAAGTTTTGATATTGGTCTTGCTGGCATTCAGGGCGGCTTGCACTTGGTTGAGCAGGGCTTCGGCCGCCGGGCTCAGGCTGTGTTCGCGGCGCCAGACCGCATGCAGGTCGCGGTTGATGCGCATGTCGGTCACGGCCAGGCAGCACAACTGGCCGTTGCGCAGCTCCTCCTGCACCGCCAGTTCGGAGATCCAGGCGATGGCTTGCCCGGCCACGAGGCTGCGCTTGAGGGCTTCGCTATTGCCCAGCGCCATGCCGATGCACGGTTGCAGGCCGCGTGCCTGGTAGGCCTGCTCCAGGCTAGCGCGGGTGCCGGAACCCAGCTCGCGGATCAGCAGCGGGACGGCCGCCAGTTCGGTGGGGCTCACTTCGCGGCATCCTGCCAGCGGGTGGTGCGGGCTGGCCACAGGCAGCAGGGCATCCGTGCCGAGGTGGCGGTGGTTGAAGTGCTCGCGCTCAAACGGGCCTTCGATAAAGGCCAGGGTGGTCTCATTGTTTTGCAGTTGCCGCAGGCTGGCGGCGGTGTTGCCGATCTGCAGGCTGAGCTGTAGCTGGGGGTACTGCTGGTGAAAGTGGGCGATCAGCGGCGGCAGTAGGTAGCTGCCAAGGGTGGCACTGGCGCCTAGCAGCAGCTCGCCGCAGCTTAGGTTGGCAAAGGCCTGCAGGTCGCGTTCAGCGGCCTGTTCTAGGGCAAAGATGCGTTCGGCGTAAGGCAGCAGGCGCTGCCCGGCGGCGGTCAGGGTCACGCCGCGGCTCTGGCGATCAAACAGGCGTAGCTGCAGGCGCACCTCCAGTTCGCGAATTTCCCGCGTCACCGCCGGCTGGCTGATAAACAGACGCGCGGCGCCGGCACTGATACTGCCGGTTTGGGCGATGGCGAGAAACACCTTGAGGTGGTGTAGATTCATAAATAGAAGGTATGCCTCGTATCTTTTATATGTATTTTACCTATATCACGCTGCTCTCTAACCTCACAGGTATAGACCGCTGACTCGGTCCTTTGTGAGGAATACCGTGATGTTGCGCCCCTTTACCCGTTTGCATGAGCCGCTGGCCTTTATTCGTCAATTCACCCCCAACTGGTTCGCCATGACCATGGGCACAGGCGTGTTGGCTCAGGTAGTGGCCAAGCTGCCCGTGTCGTTCACCGGACAATTGTGGCTGGCCGAAGGCCTGTGGCTGCTGACGGTGCTGCTGTTTGGGCTGTTCAGCCTGTTGTTTGTCGCGCGCTTACTGCTGTTTCGCGACACCCTGTGGCCGATGCTGGATCACCCGGTGCAGTCGATGTTCCTGGGCGCGATTCCCATGGGGCTGGTGCAGGTGGTCAATGGCCTGCTGTTATTTGCCGAGCCCGTGTATGGCGCGGTGGTGGTGCAGGTGGCGTACGGCCTGTGGTGGCTGGCGCTGGGCTTGGCTCTTGGGGTGGCGCTGGGTGTGCCGTATCTGATGTTCACCCGGCAAAAGCATGTGCTGGAGACCCTGACGGGTGTCTGGCTGCTGCCGATTGTCGCCCCTGAAGTGGTTGCCAGTGGTGCCGCGGTGCTGGCGCCGCATCTGCCTGCTGAAACCGCGCAGTTACTGCTGAGCCTTGGCTATGTGCTGTGGGGGTTGTCCCTGAGCCTGGCGTTTGCCCTGATCACCCTGGTGCTGCTGCGTCTGGCCTTGCACAAACTGCCGGACATGGATTTTGCCGCCAGCAGTTGGTTGCCGCTGGGGCCGCTGGCCACCGGCTGCCTGGGGTTGATCAGTCTGGGCCAAGCGGCGCCGCAGGCCTGGCAGGGCACCGCGTTGCAGGGCGCTGCTGAAATGGCGCAGCAACTGGGCCTGGTCGGCGGGCTGGCGCTGTGGGGTGCGGGGTTTTGGTGGTTGGTCGCCGCGAGCCTGTTCACCCAGCATTACATCCGCCGTGAGTTGCCCTTCAACCTTGGCTGGTGGGGCTTTACTTTCCCACTGGGCGTCTTCACCCTCGCCACCTTTGCCTTGCAACAGTTAACCGGGCTGGCGTTTTTCACCTGGGTGGGCTTGTTGCTGGCGGCCAAGCTGGCGCTGATCTGGTTGCTGGTGATGCGCCACACCCTGCGTGGCCTCTGGCATGGTGAGCTGTTTCAGGCGCCGTGTTTATGCACGGTGAAGCCCGTATGAGGTGCCCGCTTAGGAGCTTATTGCCATTTGTCTCGACGCAACGACCATCTGTGATTGCCCCCATGGCCCCCGCTGGGCGAAAATAGCCGCCTTTTCGACCCCCAGTTGCCCAAGCAGCCCCGTAGGAGATTCAGTGATGCCCAGCCGTCGTGAGCGAGCCAATGCCATTCGTGCCCTCAGCATGGATGCCGTGCAGAAGGCCAACAGCGGCCATCCGGGTGCCCCGATGGGCATGGCGGATATCGCCGAAGTCCTGTGGCGCGACTTCCTCAAGCACAACCCGAGCAACCCGAAATTCGCCGACCGTGACCGCTTTGTATTGTCCAACGGTCACGGCTCGATGCTGATCTATTCGCTGCTGCACCTGACCGGTTACGAACTGTCGATCGACGATCTGAAGAACTTCCGTCAGTTGCACAGCAAGACTCCGGGTCACCCGGAATACGGTTACACCCCTGGCGTTGAGACCACCACTGGTCCGCTCGGCCAGGGCATCGCCAACGCCGTTGGTTTCGCCATTGCCGAGAAAGTCCTGGGCGCGCAGTTCAACCGCGACGGCCACCAGATCGTTGACCACTTCACCTACGCCTTCCTCGGCGACGGTTGCATGATGGAAGGCATCAGCCATGAAGTCTGCTCGCTGGCCGGCACCCTGGGCCTGGGCAAGCTGGTTGCCTTCTACGATGACAACGGCATCTCCATCGACGGCGAAGTCGAAGGCTGGTTCACCGATGACACCCCGGCGCGCTTCGAAGCTTACGGCTGGCAGGTGATTCGCAATGTCGACGGTCACGACGCCGACGAGATCAAGATGGCCATCGAGACTGCGCGTAAAACCGACGACCGTCCGACCCTGATCTGCTGCAAAACCACCATCGGCTTCGGTTCGCCAAACAAAGGTGGCAAGGAAGATTGTCACGGTGCGCCACTGGGCCTCGAAGAAATCGCCCTGACCCGCGCCACCCTGGGCTGGAACCACGGCCCGTTCGAAATTCCGGCTGATATCTACGCCGAGTGGGACGCCAAGCAGGCTGGCGCCGCGGCTGAAACCGAGTGGGATCAGCGTTTCGCCGCCTATGCGGCTGCCTTCCCCGAGTTGGCCAGCGAGTTCAAGCGCCGTGTCGCCGGTGAGCTGCCCGCCGACTTCGCCGAGAAAACCGCTGCCTATATTCAGGAAGTGGCCGCCAAAGGTGAAACCATCGCCAGCCGCAAGGCCAGCCAGAACACCCTGAACGCCTTTGGCCCGCTGCTGCCGGAATTCCTCGGCGGTTCCGCTGACCTGGCTGGCTCCAACCTGACCCTGTGGAAAGGCTGCAAGGGCGTATCGGCTGACGACGCGTCTGGCAACTACATGTTCTACGGCGTGCGCGAATTCGGTATGAGCGCGATCATGAACGGCGTGGCTCTGCATGGCGGTTTCGTGCCGTACGGCGCGACCTTCCTGATCTTTATGGAATACGCGCGCAACGCCGTGCGCATGGCCTCGCTGATGAAGCAGCGCGTGCTGTTTGTGTTCACCCACGACTCCATCGGTCTCGGTGAAGACGGCCCAACGCACCAGCCGATCGAGCAGCTGGCCAGCCTGCGTGGCACGCCGAACCTCGACACCTGGCGCCCATGCGATGCCGTGGAATCGGCGGTGGCCTGGAAGTACGCGATTGAGCGTAATGACGGCCCAAGCGCGCTGATCTTCAGCCGACAAAACCTGCCGCACCAGAACCGCGATGCCCAGCAACTGGCTGACGTAGCCCGTGGTGGTTATGTGCTGAAAGACTGCGCTGGCGAGCCTGAGCTGATCCTGATTTCCACTGGTTCGGAAATCGGCCTGACGGTCGCGGCGTTTGACAAGCTGACTGCCGAAGGCCGCAAGGTACGCGTGGTGTCCATGCCGTCCACCAGCGTGTTCGACCAGCAGGACGCCGGCTACAAGCAGGCCGTACTGCCGGTGCAGGTCGGTGCTCGGATCGCCATCGAAGCCTCGCATGCGGACTACTGGTACAAGTACGTGGGCCTGGAAGGCCGCATCATCGGCATGACCACCTTTGGTGAGTCGGCCCCAGCCCCGGCGCTGTTCGAGGAGTTCGGCTTCACCGTCGAAAACGTCCTGGAAACCGCTGCCGAGCTGCTGGACGCCTAAGCACGTAGGGTGGGTTGAGGCGCGTAGTGCCGATACCCACCGCTGTGCAGCATGGGTATCGCTGCGCTCAACCCATCCTACGGTTGTTTTTTCAATGAGATCGCCATGTCCAAGCGTCCCTATCGAATTGCCCTCAACGGTTACGGCCGCATTGGCCGCTGCGTGCTGCGTGCGTTGCATGAGCGCGGTACAGGGGCGCAGCTGGAGATCGTTGCACTGAATGACCTGGCCGATCAGGCCAGCATCGAATACCTGACGCGCTTCGACTCCACCCACGGGCGTTTTCCCGGCGAGGTGCGCGTCGATGGCGATTATCTGCATATTAACGGCGACTGCGTGAAGGTGCTGCGCCAGGCGACCCCGGATGGTGTCGACTGGGCGGCGCTGGAGATTGACCTGCTGCTGGAATGCTCCGGTCAATACATCACGCGTGCTGCTGCACAGCGATTTATTGACGCCGGCGCACCGCGGGTGTTGCTCTCGCAGCCGATGGCCAGCGAAGCGGATATCGACGCCACGGTGGTCTACGGGGTCAATCAGGCCAACCTGACAGGCCACGAACAACTGGTGTCGAACGCCTCCTGCACCACCAACTGTGGTGTGCCGCTGCTCAAATTGCTGAATGAAACGGTGGGGATCGAGTACGTGTCGATCACCACCATCCATTCGGCGATGAACGATCAGCCGGTAATCGACGCCTATCACCACGAAGACCTGCGCCGCACGCGCTCGGCTTTCCAGTCGGTGATTCCGGTATCAACCGGCCTGGCCCGTGGTATCGAGCGTTTGATGCCGGAACTGAGTGGGCGCATTCAGGCCAAAGCTATTCGCGTACCGACGGTCAACGTGTCGTGCCTAGACATCACCCTGCAGACTGCTCGCGACACTTCGGCAGCGGAGATTAACGCCGTGCTACGCCAGGCGGCTGAAAGCGGCCCACTTAAGGGCTTACTGGCGTATACCGAACTGCCGCACGCCAGCTGTGATTTCAACCATGACCCGCATTCGGCCATCGTCGACGGCAGCCAAACGCGTGTATCCGGCCCGCGCCTGGTCAATCTATTGGCCTGGTTCGACAACGAGTGGGGTTTTGCCAACCGCATGCTCGATGTTGCCGAACATTTCCTTTCCCTGACTACTCCAGCCCCCGTGAAGGACTGACCATGACTGTTTTGAAGATGACCGACCTCGACCTCGCCGGTAAGCGCGTGCTGATCCGCGAAGACCTCAACGTGCCGGTAAAAGACGGTGTGGTGAAGAGCGACGCGCGCATCCTCGCGTCCCTGCCGACCATCAAGCTGGCGCTGGAGAAGGGCGCTGCGGTGATGGTCTGCTCGCACCTGGGTCGCCCGACTGAAGGCGAGTTCAGCGAAGAGAACAGCCTCAAGCCAGTCGCCGACTACCTGAGCAAGGCCCTGGGTCGTGACGTGCCGCTGGTTGCCGACTACCTGGGCGGCGTCGAAGTCGCTGCTGGCGAGATCGTGCTGTTCGAAAACGTGCGCTTCAACAAGGGCGAGAAAAAGAATGCTGACGAGCTGGCCCAGCAATACGCCGCCCTGTGCGACGTATTCGTGATGGACGCCTTCGGCACCGCGCATCGCGCCGAGGGCTCGACCCACGGCGTAGCCAAGTTCGCCAAGGTGGCTTGCGCCGGCCCGTTGTTGGCGGCCGAGCTGGACGCACTGGGCAAAGCGCTGGGTAACCCGGCTAAGCCAATGGCCGCGATTGTTGCCGGCTCCAAGGTGTCGACCAAGCTGGACGTGCTGAATAGCCTGAGCCAGATCTGCGACCAGCTGATCGTTGGCGGCGGTATTGCCAACACCTTCCTCGCGGCGGCTGGTTTCCCAGTCGGTAAATCGCTGTACGAAGCGGATCTGGTCGAAACTGCCAAGGCCATCGCGGCCAAGGTCAGCGTGCCGTTGCCGGTTGACGTGGTCGTCGCGAAAGCCTTTGCCGAAGACGCTGAAGCCACGGTCAAACTGGTCGCCGATGTAGCTGAAGACGACATGATTCTGGATATCGGCCCGCAGACTGCCGCGCAGTTCGCCGAGCTGCTCAAATCTTCGAAAACCATTCTGTGGAACGGTCCGGTGGGTGTGTTCGAGTTCGACCAATTCGGCAACGGCACCAAGGTACTAGCTCAGGCCATTGCCGAAAGCCCGGCGTTCTCGATTGCCGGTGGTGGCGACACCCTGGCGGCCATCGACAAGTACGGCATTGGCGCGCAGATCAGCTATATCTCCACCGGCGGCGGCGCGTTCCTTGAGTTCGTCGAAGGCAAGGTACTGCCGGCCGTAGACATGCTGGAACAACGCGCCAATGGCTAAGCCGATCAGTCTGCTGGCGTTGCTCAGCCTGCTTGGCGCCTGCGCCAGTCAGCCGGCACCGTCGGATAACTGGACACGCTGGGTCTGCGACAGCCAGGCCGAAGTGCTCTGGCGCTTCGCCGACAGCAGTCGCGAGTCGGTTGATGTACGTCTGGGTGGCGGCGATATCGTCTATCGCTTGAAGCAGCAGGTATCAGGTTCGGGCGCGCTGTACAGCGACGGTTTGCTGTCCTTTCATACCAAGGGTGAGGAAGGGCTGGTTTACTGGACGGCCAACGATGACCTGATTGGCCGTGGCTGCAAGGCACCTTAGCAACGAATTGAATACAGGCCAGGCTTACCCCTGATCTGAATGACTTGAATAGCGCCTGCCCCTGCGGCAGGCTTGCACGATTAACGAGCCCCACCGGGAGAAAGAACACCATGGCACTTATCAGCATGCGCCAGATGCTCGACCACGCCGCCGAATTCGGCTACGGCGTGCCGGCCTTCAACGTCAATAACCTCGAGCAGATGCGCGCGATCATGGAAGCGGCCGACAAGACCGATTCCCCGGTGATCGTGCAGGCGTCTGCCGGTGCGCGTAAATACGCCGGCGCGCCGTTCCTGCGCCACCTGATCCTGGCCGCCATCGAAGAATTCCCGCATATCCCGGTGTGCATGCACCAGGACCACGGCACCAGCCCAGACGTCTGCCAGCGTTCGATCCAGCTGGGCTTCAGCTCGGTGATGATGGACGGCTCGCTGAAAGAAGACGGTAAGACTCCGGCCGACTACGACTACAACGTCCGTGTCACTCAGCAGACTGTCGCCTTTGCTCACGCCTGCGGCGTGTCGGTGGAAGGTGAGCTGGGTTGCCTAGGTAGCCTGGAAACTGGCATGGCCGGCGAAGAAGACGGCGTTGGCGCAGAAGGCGTGCTTGATCACAGCCAGATGCTGACCGACCCGGAAGAGGCGGCTGACTTCGTTAAGCAGACTCAGGTGGATGCCCTGGCCATCGCCATCGGCACCAGCCACGGCGCGTACAAGTTCACCAAGCCGCCTACTGGCGACATCCTCGCTATCGATCGCATCAAGGCGATCCATGCGCGCATCCCCAACACTCACCTAGTGATGCACGGCTCCAGCTCTGTACCGCAAGAGTGGCTGGCGATCATCAACCAGTACGGCGGCGACATCAAAGAAACCTACGGCGTGCCGGTTGAAGAAATCGTCGAAGGCATCAAGCACGGCGTGCGCAAGGTCAACATCGACACCGACCTGCGCCTGGCGTCTACCGGTGCCATGCGCCGCATGATGGCTGAGCACCCAAGCGAGTTCGACCCGCGTAAGTTCTTCTCCGCGACCGTGACGGCGATGCGTGATATCTGCATCGCCCGTTACGAAGCCTTCGGCACTGCCGGCAACGCGTCGAAGATCAAACCGATGAACCTGGAAGCCATGTTCCAGCGTTATGCCAAGGGTGAGCTGGCCGCCAAGGTCAACTAAGCCTGTTGCTGTGCCGAGAGCCCCGCCGATGCGGGGCTTTTTGTTATGGGCGCGGTAAGTACGGCGTGGCCTTGGGTGTGATCAACACTGATCGAGCAGGGCGCACCGAGGCGGGTGCTTGGTAAAACCATGTAAAACACCCAGCGTATGCCGCTCCGCGTGCTGGTCCATACTCGGGCCACTGTCGTTTCTGGATACCCGTCTGCATGCCGAGCAAATCGCGCACCTTGCTGTACTTTCTTTTCGCTGTGCTACTCACGAGTGTGTTGGGGGCTGTGCTGCAGACGCAGTTCAATCTGGCCAGCCTGCAAGCACTCGGTGCGCCAGTGCCACTGACGGTACGCTTGCACACCACCGGCCTGGATTTACTGGGCTTTAGCCCGACTTTCGCGGTGCTGGTGATCCTCGGCTTTATCTGCGCGCTGCCAGTGGCGAGTCGATTCGCGCGTGCCTGGCCGAGTGGCCGCTGGCTGGTGTTTGCCCTGGCTGGCGCGCTGGCAGTGTGGTCAGCGCTGTCGCTGGCCAATGCGCTGTTGCCGATGCCGACGCTGATTGCGGCTAATCGCAGCCTGGGCGGCACCGCTGGGCTAATGGCCTGCGGCAGCCTGGGGGCGTTGTTGTTTGCGCTGCTGTGGCAGCGTGCGGCGCCTGCCCAACCCTGACTTGTTTACCTTCGAGCAAAAGGCCCGTGCCATGTTGAAGACATCCCGCGCTCTGTTATTCCTCGGTCTGCTGGGCAGCAGCCTGGCGCAGGCCATGGACTACCGCATTGAAACCGTGACCGGTGGCCTGGAGCATCCCTGGTCGCTGGCCTTTCTCCCAGACGGGCGCATGTTGGTGACCGAGCGGGTGGGGCGCCTGCGCATCATCGAGGCGGATGGCCGCCTTAACCCGCAGCCAGTTGGCGGCGTGCCAGAGGGGTTTGTCGCTGCGCAGGCGGGGTTGATGGAGGTCATGCTTGATCCGCAATTCGCCAGCAATCAGCAGCTCTACCTGAGTTACGCCTACGGTACCGCCCAGGCCAACAACACCCGTTTGGCCAAGGCGCGGCTGGTCGACGGGCAGTTGCAGGAGGTCCAGGTGCTGTTCAGTGCGCTGCCGGCCAAAGCCGGGGCCGCGCATTACGGCGGGCGCATGGCCTTTCTTGCGGACAACACCCTGGTGCTGACCCTCGGCGATGGCTTTGACCTGCGCGAGCAGGCGCAAAACACCGGCAACCATCTGGGCAAAATAGTCCGGCTTAATCGCGACGGCAGCATCCCTCAAGACAATCCACTAGTCGGGCAAGCCGGTGTTGCCGAGGAGATTTACAGCCTGGGCCATCGCAATGTGCAGGGCATCGTCTATGACGCCGAACGGCAGCGCCTGTACAGCCACGAGCACGGCCCGCGTGGCGGCGACGAGCTGAACCTGATTAAACCGGGCAACAACTATGGTTGGCCGCTGATCACCTACGGTATCGACTACAGCGGCGCGCAGATTTCCCCTTACACCGAACTACCGGGCTTGCAGCAGCCGCTGCTGCACTGGACGCCATCGGTGGCGCCGTCGAGCCTGGCGCTGTACCGCGGCGCGTTGTTCCCGCAGTGGCAGGGCGACCTGTTCGCCTCGACCCTGGCCGAGCGCAGCGTGCGACGTATTCGTTTGCACAACGGCAAGCTGGCGGGGCAGGAGGTGCTGTTTGAAGAACTGGGCGAGCGCATCCGGGATGTGCGCAGCGGTCCGGATGGCGCGCTCTACCTGCTCACCGACAACGCCGACGGGCGCTTGCTGCGCGTTGTGCCGGCTGCCGAATAACGCTAAAAGCCACCCCATGTAGCGGGCGGCTTGCGGCATAATCGCCGGCCTTACTGTGCCCTCACCACTTCGCCCATGACCCCGCTTAAATACCTGCAAGGCTACCCAACTGCGCTGCAAGAGAAGATTCGTCAGCTG
>Ga0181597_10004874_pt1 | contig 13117 bp, 12 predicted proteins | sample 041ome_5_FD_148647 | JGI IMG/M metagenome (GOLD analysis project Ga0181597, IMG submission 148647) | Coastal salt marsh microbial communities from the Groves Creek Marsh, Skidaway Island, Georgia - 041403US metaG (spades assembly) | ecosystem: Environmental > Aquatic > Marine > Intertidal zone... | reverse complement strand
TGAATACCTCATGAGGTTGAACAGTCAGCTCAACGAGCAGGTCACCCGAGGGACCACCATTTCTGCCCGGGGCTCCACGTCCTTTCACTCGAATGGTTTGCCCATCACTCACTCCAGGCGGGATACGTACTTGGACAGAGCGATGCCCGACAGTCGCTCCACTCCCGCCACATGTCGAGCACGGATTGTCAATAATGCGACCATGCCCATTACAGCTGCGACAGGGCGATGAAAACGAGAACGGTCCCTGATTCTCATCGACAGCACCGCGCCCACCACACACTCCACAGATTCGGGGATCACTTCCAGGGCGAGCGCCTGATCCGGAACAGGTTTCGCATCGACCTTCGCTCGTCACGTTGAGACTTGTGGTCACACCTTTTGCGGCGTCGTAAAACGAGAGAGTGAGGCGAGCCGCCTGGTCTGCTCCACGTCTCGGCCCAGCACTGCTTCGTTGACGACCGCCGTTGAACATCTGTCCGAAGAGATCACCAAATCCACCCATATCGCCGGCGTTAAAACTGAAACCACCTGCGCCAGCTCCACCGGCCATTGGGCCAAGTCGACGAACTTCGTCGTACTCCGCTCGCCGTGCTTCGTCACCAAGCACGTCATACGCAGCACTCACCGACTTAAATCGATCCTCGGCGGCAGCGTCCCCTGGGTTTTTGTCCGGGTGGAGTTCGCGGGCAAGTTTTCGGTACGCCCGTGTGATCTCTTTCGCTGTCGCTTCTGGACCAACTCCCAGCACTGAGTAGTAGTCCGTTTCGAACCACTCTCTCTGCGCAGCCATATCGTGCCTCAGTCTTTCGTTCGAACCATCGCAGGTCGCAGAGTGCGACCTTTCCATGAGTAGCCGCTTCGGAGAACCTCGGCCACAACAATGTCACCGCCATCACCCGCTTCATGGGCAACTGCTTCAGCGGTCTCAGGATCGAACGGCTTGTCGGCGATATCCATCGTCTCCAGGCCAGCCTTCTTCAACTCAACGAGCAGCACGTTAAGAAGCGGGCCAACCTCGTCGGGATGACGTAAGTAGGCAGCTTCGGTTGCATCAAGAACTGGAAGCAGTGCCTCAGCAACTCTGCTTGTCGCACGATCAACTTCGTCAATGATTTGATTGGCAACGCGTTTGCGGTAGTTCTCGAAGTCGGCTTGAGTTCGCATCGCGAGTTCACGGAATCGTTCGATTTCAGCGGCGGCCTCATCAGTGGGGTCGCTGGCTGACGAATCATCACCCTCAGTCAGGTCATCAAGGCCCTCAAGATCGATCGCGTCACCTGCGCCAAAGTCAGAGGTCGCCGATGCCTGTGCCGTTGATGGGCGAGTGGTCTCGGAGGTGAAATCTTCCACCTCCGAGCCACGCTCGTCCTGCGGGTCGAGCACATCGTCATCATGCGATGACATATCGCTCACTGCTCGTCAACAATCTCAGCATCGACGATGTCGTCATCTGCTGACCCGTCAGCCGATCCTGAAGCCGAGGTTCCAGCAGCGTTATCGCGAGCGGCTGCCTCGTACAGCTTCTGGCTGAACTCTTGGCTTGACGCCATGAGTTTCTCTGTTGCTTCCTTGATCGCTGACGTGTCGGCGCCCTCAAGTGCGGACTTCAGTTCAGCAAGTGGGCCTTCAACTGCAGCCTTCTCTTCTTCAGAGACATTCTCGCCCTGTTCACGAAGCACCTTTTCTGTCTGGTACACGAGCGAGTCAGCGTTGTTGCGGACCTCAGCCTCTTCGCGCCGAGCCTTGTCTTCTTCGGCATGAGCCTCGGCGTCTTTGACCATTTGTTCAATGTCGTCTTTATCAAGGGTCGACTGACCTGTGATCGTCATCGACTGCTCTTTATTCGTCGCACGATCTTTGGCTGCGACATGCACGATGCCGTTTGCGTCGATGTCAAAGGTGACCTCAATTTGCGGCACGCCGCGCGGCGCAGGAGGAAGGTCGACGAGCTGGAACTTGCCAAGCGTCTTGTTATACGACGCCATTTCCCGTTCGCCCTGCAGCACATGGATCTCCACCGACGGCTGCATGTCCTCTGCGGTGGTGAAGACTTCGGTCCGCTTTGTTGGGATCGTGGTGTTGCGTTCGATGAGACGCGTCATCACGCCGCCCTTAGTTTCAATTCCGAGGCTCAGCGGGGTGACGTCGAGAAGCAGAACGTCTTTCACATCACCGCGCAGAACACCAGCCTGAACGGAGGCACCTACTGCAACAACCTCGTCTGGGTTCACTGTCTTGTTTGGCTCTTTGCCGGTCATCGACTGAACGAGTTCAGTCACCGCTGGCATGCGGGTCGAACCACCGACGAGGATGACATGGTGAAGATCGCCCTTTGAGATTCCGGCGTCTTTCAGCGCTTGTTCAAAGGGAATACGACAACGCTCAATAAGGTCGGCTGTCATCTCTTGGAATTTCGAACGTGACAGCGTCTCGTCAAGGTGCAGAGGTCCATCTGCGTTCGCTGTAATGAATGGAAGATTGATCTGTGTTGACTGAACTTGGCTGAGTTCGATCTTTGCTTTTTCTGCTGCTTCCTTCAAGCGTTGCATTGCCATGCGGTCACTCGACAGATCGACGCCCTGGGCATTCTTGAACTGGGTTACAAGCCAGTCGATGATTCGCTGGTCCCAGTCATCTCCGCCAAGCACGGTGTCTCCGTGGGTTGACTTCACTTCAAAGACGCCATCACCGATTTCGAGAACCGAGACGTCGAAGGTGCCTCCACCAAGGTCGAACACGAGGACCGTTTCATCTTCTGAGCCCTTGTCGAGCCCGTACGCAAGAGCTGCAGCGGTTGGCTCGTTGATAATCCGGAGCACCTCGAGGCCGGCGATGGTGCCAGCTTCTTTTGTTGCGGTTCGCTGCGCATCGTCAAAGTACGCAGGGACCGTGATCACCGCTTGAGTAACGGTGTCACCAAGAAATGCCTCAGCGTCACGCTTGAGTTTCATCAACGTTCGGGCAGAGATTTCTTGAGGGGTGTACTGCTTGCCATCAATATCGTCGCTCTTCCAGTTTTCGCCCATATGTCGCTTCACTGAACGGAAGGTGCGATCTGGATTGGTGATCGCCTGACGTTTCGCGACCTCTCCGACGAGAACTTCGCCGGCTTTCGAAAAAGCAACTACTGAAGGGGTCGTGCGTGCGCCTTCTGAGTTTGGAATGACGACGGGCTCACCCGCTTCGAGAACTGCGACAACAGAGTTCGTTGTTCCGAGGTCAATACCGACTGCCTTTGGCATTTGGTTGTGCTCCTTGTGTTGGTCACACTGCATTGTGTGGGGGGTTTATCCACAGTGTATGACTCACAGCGAATCACGCCAACCTCTGTAACAGAAAACTTGAGTCGCTTAGACTCAAGTTTTCTAAAACCGTTGCTACATCAGGGTGAAAGGTGTTCAGGTCCAAACGAATCTGGTAGCAAACCGTTCATCGTGTACATGCCCAATAACCCGTCTCGACTACACGCGTAGATAATTGTTCCTTCGATCGCAAACTCACGGATCTTTTGCCGGCAGCCTCCACAGGAGGTCGCCAGACCCTCAGAATCACATACCGTAAGCACATACTTCGCTTCACGCTTACCGTCCGACGCCATCACCGCTAGCGCTGTTGCTTCAGCACAGAGCCCCTGGGGATAGGCCGAATTCTCGATATTCGCCCCTACGTACATTTCGCCCGTCGGAGTCATCACCGAACACCCCACGTGATAGTTCGAATACGGGGCATGAGCACGCGATTGCACATCAAGAGCAGCCTCAAACAGGCTGCGAAGCACATCATCCATTTCGGCGGGTGGAACCGCTCGGTCGTAGACCGTTCGATCAGGTGTCTGCTGAGTCATAACCCAACCATACGCATCTGACAATCCCTAGCGAGTTACTCGACAGCAGAGCCATTAACACGCCTCAACAACACCGATTTGTGACACATCATCAACCACCCATCCACCAGAACTCCTGATCAGACCAACTACACCTGCGGTTGCCACAACTGTCCCCCATTGGCCCTGCATGCCGCTAAAGGAGCCAAATCCAGCATCTTCAACGACACAGAATGAGGCAACTGCTCGACCAGCGGTGTCAATACGCACCCCTGTCACAACGAGCTTCGCTTCGGTTATTACATCATCAGTCGGTGGCGTTATCGACGATCTCAACTGCTCACCAAGAACTCGAGCAAATCCACTTCGGTGCTCGAAGGCAGACGCCCAAGCAAACGACCCCGCTCCCCCTGACACTGCCTGTCGTTGAGTGTTCCAGGCGAGCCTCAGCACCTGCGACACATTCTCCGTGGTTGCCGAGTCAGCCGTCTCACTCACCGCTATTGACCCACCAACCCACCTGACGACCTGCAACACATCAGAACCGTTCGGTTCCTCGATCTCGGCTGAAGAGTTCCCGTCACCCTCATCAGAATCCATCGCATCTTGATCATCGCCAACGAATCCTCCTGGTTCAGCATCGGGCGATTCGACATCGACGATGACCTCAACATCTTCGATCGCTTCGACATCTGCGTTTACCACCGGCGGATCCCCCAAGAGAAGGAGTTCGAGTCGCAATGGCGGAACGTCTGGTTCCGGCAATTCACGGGAGTCGACCGAGGGGGTATTTGACCTGCCTTCTGATACCGAATCGGGGAACACCTGCGAAGTCGGTTCGATAGCAATGGTTGAGGGAACCGCAGGTGCTCCGACACCGAAGGCTGACGGAGATGCATCGAGGGATGAGATTCCTGACGGCGCCGGCCAGAATCCGATCAGCATCGTGGCCCCAACGGCAACCGACACGGGTACGGACCACTGTCGCCTGGATTCAGTAAACGCCACCTCTTCCTGGTGCTCAAACACAGAAGCAGACTAGGGAAGGACATCTTTGTCGTGCCGTCGAATTTTCCACTGGCTGAGCGCACTACGGTCGTGGTGTGAATCTTCGCGAACTTCAAGATGTCATCGATGCCACGTACGGTGAGCGCGACCGTGAGCGGGGAGTCGCCCCGACAGTCGCCTGGCTATGCGAGGAACTTGGGGAACTTGCTCAGGCGGTTCGAAAGGGAACTCCAGCCGAAGTGAAACACGAGTTCAGCGACGTACTGGCGTGGATCGCAACTCTTGCAAACCAAGTTGGTGTCGACCTTACCGATGTCGTCGATCGGTACCGAGACGGTTGCCCTAAGTGTTCAGCCCTGCCCTGCGCGTGCTGATACGAGTTTCCTAGACCAGAAGTTCAGCAATCTGAATTGCGTTGAGGGCAGCACCTTTTCGAAGGTTGTCATTCGCAACGAACAGCGCCAGACCTCGATCACCATCAACCGAAGGATCACGGCGCACCCGACCCACGTAACTCGGATCGCGCCCCGCTGCTTCAAGGGGTGTGGGAACATCCCGCAGTTCAACTCCGGGAGCCGCCGACAACAACTCAATGGCACGTTCCACAGAAATTGAGCGCTCAAACTCGAGGTTCATCGATAACGAGTGGCCAGTGAATACGGGGACGCGAACGCAGGTGCCAGAAACTCGCAACTCAGGAATACCGAGAATTTTGCGACTCTCATTGCGGAGTTTTTGCTCCTCATCAGTTTCAAGCGACCCATCCGAGACCATCGATCCAGCGAGTGCGAGCACGTTGAAGGCGATCGTGTCAGCAAACTTTTTCGCGGGAGGGAAATCAACCGACCGGCCATCATGCGTAAGCGCAGCAGCATGAGGAGCAACCGCCTGCGCCTGAACGTCAAGATCTTCAACGCCAGCTAAGCCACCGCCAGAAACCGCTTGGTACGTCGAGGCGATCAACCGAATCAGGCCCGCTTCGGTGTGCAGAGGCTTGAGAACTGGCATCGCTGCCATCGTCGTGCAATTTGGGTTCGCAATGATCCCTTTCGGAATATTGGCTACTTCCTCCGGATTGACTTCGCTCACGACAAGCGGAACCTCAGGATCCATTCGCCAGGCCGAGGAGTTATCAATGACGGTCACTCCAGCAGCAGCGAATCGAGGGGCAAGTTCTCGTGACGAGGTTGCACCTGCGGAAAACAGCGCAACTTCAAGCCCCGAAGGATCGGCCGTCGATGCATCTTCAACAACGATGCTTGATCCATTCCACTCGATGGAACTACCAGCTGAGCGGGCTGACGCGAAGAATCGAATTTCCTCTACCGGAAATCCGCGTTCGACCAAGAGACGTCGCATCACGCCTCCTACCTGACCTGTTGCACCAACTACTCCAATGCGCATTCCGGCAGGCTAACGGCGCACACCGGCGAGCAGTCGCTCTGCAGAAGGTTCAGACCACAGTTGCGGTGATCCACCAATGGTTCTGGTTGATGCCGTCGAACCGTCCACGTCGGAACGCCCCATGAAGATCGTCAACAGGGCCACCTGACCAGATCGTCACCCCGTCAATCGAACCACCAAGTGTGTCGAGCACTTGCCTCGGCGAAATTCGACTTACCTGCCATGCCAACCGAGTAATCGAGCGACGTTGGCTCAACCACTCACCGATTCGCGGCAAGCGAAATGCGTTCCGCACAACAATGCCGAGTGGCAACAGCAAGGGATCAAGACGTGAAGGCCCACGGAAGTTCAGCGCAATACGACCTCCAGAGCGAGTCACACGAACCGCCTCGCGAGCCAAATTCAACGCATCGCCTTGCGCGCAATGCTGCAAGGTGAGATAACTGAATGCAAAGTCGACTGAGTCATCATCAAGGGCCAGTGACCGACCGTCGGCAACCTCGAGGGTGCGCAGATGATCTGCCCGACCAAATCTTGACACGGTCTCGTGACAGCGCTCGAGAAAACCAATATCAAGGTCGGCGGCGATGACGTCGTTGAACTCTCGCGTAAATGCTGCCGTCATTCGCCCAATGCCGGACCCAATTTCAATCATCGTTTGCTGATGGTTATTTGGATCACGAAGCCCGAAGGCCTCTAGGTACGCGGGCACCTCTTCATCACCAGTGGCGACAAAATCGGCAAGAGTGAGATGATCGCCAGTGGCATTGTTGAACACCCAACCTGTCTCTCGAACAACCTCATCGGCACTCGTATGCCGATCCGAAACACGACCGGCCACCTTCCAAGCTATGAGTTGAGATCGAGGGCGCATCAGAGAAGATTCTCGCACATCAGGGCGCACGGCAACTGTGTACGAGTGGTCACTTGCGTTCGGGTAAGGGAGCGGAATATGACTCGCCTGAGTCCAAACCGAATTCGGAGTGGAGACTGCGCGCAGCAGTCTCAAGATCGCTCGCCGCAATCACCACAGAAATGCGAATTGTTGACGTCGAGATCATCTGAATGTTGACGTTCGCGTCGGCGAGGCAACGGAACATTCGGGCAGCGATGCCGGGCGAAGTTTTCATACCTGCACCGACCAGCGAAACCTTCGCGATCTCGTCGTCTCGGGTGACACCCACTGCCGACATTTCGGTTGCAACTCGTGAGACGATCTCTTCAGCGACTTTGAGGTCAGCGGACGGAACCGTGAATGAGATATCGGTCGTTCCCTCCGTTGACGTGTTCTGAACGATCATGTCAACGTTGACGTTCGAATCGGCAAGTGGCTCAAACAAGGTTGCTGAAATACCTGGTCGATCTGGAACACCGAGCACGGTGAGTTTCGCCTCGCTCGCATCGGTGACAACACCGGAAATAATTGGATCTTCCATTGAAGGCTCCTCAGAGGTCACCCACGTTCCGTGCTCCCAAGTAAAACTCGAGCGCACGTGAAGAGGGACATTGTGATTTCGGGCAAATTCAACTGAACGCAGAGCAAGCACTTTTGATCCGGCGCCTGCCATCTCAAGCATTTCGTCGAAGTTGATTCGTGACAATTTGTGTGCTTGGGGAACGATTCGAGGATCAGCCGAGAACACACCGGTCACGTCGGTATAAATCTCGCAAGAATCGGCATCTAGCGCCGCTGCAAGTGCGACGGCCGTGGTATCGGAGCCGCCTCGGCCAAGAGTCGTAATTTCGCGGTCGGTGGACACGCCTTGAAAGCCGGCGACCACGCAGACATGCCCGTCACTCAAGGCGTCTCGAAGGCGATCACCCTTGACTTCAAGAATCTTTGCCTTGCCGTGGGCCGTATCAGTGATGATGCCAACTTGGCTTCCCGTGAAGCTCATGGCGTCAATTCCGCGTTCGGCGAGCGCCATACACAACAGCGACATCGAGACACGTTCACCCGTCGTCAACAACATGTCCATCTCGCGGCCAGGGTGAACCGTTGAGACATCATTTGCAAGTTTCAGCAGGTTGTCGGTCGATTTCCCCATTGCCGAGACAACAACAACGACGTCTGCACCACGCTGACGGGTGTACGCAACATGATCCGCGACCGCTCGCATGCGATCGGGATCAGCAACCGAAGTGCCGCCGTACTTTTGGACGATGAGTGTCACAAGTCCAAAAGCCTACGGGCGTCACGAACGGTCGGCGACCGTTAACGACACAACATCGAATTCGAGAAGCGACGCGCCGGTTGCAACTGGATGCTGGGGTTTTGCGTCTCCTGACCCTTCATCGGTGTGCGTTTCACGGTGCTGATGCGCAAAGGCCTGCCCACTTCGCCATGCTTGAAATGCTTCTTCGCTTTCCCATCGCGTCACTACGAAGTAACGATCATCCCCAGCGGTCGGCCGAAGCAGCATGAACTCCTCGAAGCCAGGCTGGTTATCAACCATGCCTGCACGTGCCGCAAACCGAGCTTCAAGTTCGGGACCTGCACCTTCGGGTACCTCAATTGCATTGATTTTTACGACTGACATGTCTGCATCGTCGCGCAACTTCGACATCTTGGCCATATCTTGCCTCTTAGCCAGCGAATGAGCGCCGATATTCTGACGGTATGGCCGGCGATACAAAGTTCTCAGTGAACGGCACGCCGGTGACGATCACGGGAGAGCACCCTCATCTGCTATCTGCCCTGCGTGACGAGCTCAACATCACCTCTCCAAAGGATGGTTGTTCTCCTTCAGGACAATGTGGCTGTTGCACAGTGCTGGTCGATGGCCGGGCAATCGTCGCCTGTCAACAGTCGGTTGAGTCCTGCGAAAACCGTGAGATCACGACTCTCGAGGGTTTGCCGGAATCTGAACGCCAACAATTTGCTGATGCGTTCGCAGCCTGCGGTGGCCTTCAGTGTGGATTCTGTATTCCTGGCATCGTGATGCGGGCACACCATCAGATTGCAAAAAAAGGTTCCAGTCTCACCCGCGAATCAATGGCTCCACATCTCGGTGCTCACCTCTGTCGGTGTACCGGCTACGTCAAAATTCTTGATGCGATCGAAGCTGTCGCTCACAACACCCCAGTCGATCCGCCAAAGGTTCAAGGCGGTGTTGGAGCCCGCGGAATGAAATATGAGGCGCAGCCACTCACCCTCGGTGACCGGCCATACATCGACGACATTCGTATCCCCGGCATGCTTCATGCTGCGCTTCATCTCACCGAGCACACCCGCGCTCACATCATTGGCATCAATGTTGAAGCAGCAAAAAATGCTCCAGGAGTCATCGCTGTCTATACCGCCTCAGATATCCCTGGCCAGTTGCGGTCAGGTCTTATTCATAAAGATTGGCCACTGATGATTCCCGTCGGGGGAATGACGTCCTACGGCGGTGATGTGCTTGCCATCGTTGTTGCGGGCACCCGCGAGCAAGCGAGAGCTGCAGCCACATTTGTTGAGGTTGATTACGACGTGCAACAACCTGTTGTCGATCCGGTGGCAGCTCTTCAACCAGACTCGCCGATCGCTGTGTGGGGAACCGATTCAAATGTGCTTTCGGTGAGCGCCTACCAGCGCGACGAGGGGTTGACGATCGATGAGGCCTTCGCGAGCAGTGCACATGTGGTGTCGGAAACGTTTACTACTCAGCGAATTGAACATGCGTTTCTCGAACCTGAGTCAACGCTTGCTGTTCCGTCAGGTGAACGCGACGAACAAACCCTGCATGTCTACTCAGGCGGCCAAGGTGTGTGGGATGACCGAAATGACATCGCTTCCATTCTTGACGTTGACCGAAGCCGAGTAACCGTTGAACTCGTGTCAAACGGTGGGGCCTTTGGCGGCAAAGAGGACATGAGCAACCAGGGTCATGCTGCTCTTGCTGCATGGCTGCTCAATCAACCGGTGAAGTGCACGCTGAGTCGCGAAGAGAGTTTCAGGATGCATGCAAAACGACATCCGATCACTCTTGAGGTGAAAGCAGGCTGCGATGCCGATGGTGTACTGACCGGTCTGCATGTGCGTGCGCTTGGTGATTCGGGGGCATACGCCAGCGTTGGGATGAAGGTTCTCGAACGCGCAGCTGGCCATGTGGCAGGGCCATATCGTTGGAAGTCACTCGACATTGAGGCAACTGCTGTTCGCACGAACAATCCAGTCTGTGGGGCGTTCCGAGGGTTTGGTGCGAATCAGGCACAGTTCGCAACCGAAGGCGTGATCGATCGTCTCGCCGAGTTGGCTGGAGTCGATCGTTGGGAATTTCGGATGAGGAATGTCATTTCTCCAGGTGACACCTGGGGACCAGGGCAAATTATGGATGAGGGTGCTGGCGGAGCCCGTGAATGCCTTCAGGCCATCAAATCTGACTACGACGAGGCGCTCTCGGCCGGACGTGCCGTCGGACTTGCAATCGGCATGAAGAATTCAGGTCTTGGCAATGGCTTCCGGGAAGTTTGTGGTGCAGTGGTCAGGTTCCGTAGCGACGGTCGTATCGAGGTTCGCCACGGCTGGACAGAGATGGGCCAGGGCGTTCACACAGTTGCACTGCAAGTTGCTGCTCAAGAACTCAATGTTGATGCAGAGCGTATTGACGTGGTCGTCGACACCACGAGAGAGCTTGGCTTTGGGCAGACGACGGGAAGTCGGGGAACTCTCATGACCGCAGGCTCAGTTGCGGCTGCCTGCGCAACTGCGATTGCGTCAAATTGTGAGATTGATGTCGATCATTTCGGCGAATACGTCGTTGATTGGACACACCATCTCGGTGACCCTGAGCATCCAAACCCAACCATCCATTCGTGTTTCTCATACGCGGCACAACTTGTCGAAATCGATCGCTCGTCGGGCGCTATCGAGCGAGTTCTGGCTGTTCACGATGTTGGCAAAGCGGTCAACCCAACACTTGTTGAAGGACAGATTCAGGGCTCCGTGCACATGGGTCTCGGGTATGCATTGAGCGAAGACTTCCCGAGCGATGAATTCGGGATGCCAACCGCCACAACACTGCGGCAACTCGGCATCCCGCGTGCGAAAGACGTCCCATTGATTGATGTCAAGGTGGTTGAGGTTCCTCAGCCCCGCTCACCATTTGGCATTAAGGGTGTGGGTGAAATTGGTCTGGTGCCGACAGCTCCCGCAATTGCTGGAGCGCTCCATGACTTGGATGGCGAACGGCGCCGTACACTGCCCATGCGCCGTCAGTGACGCCGGCGTAGTTCACACTCCGTTAACAATCGAGATACCGGTGCGAAACCGCTCGTTGACAGACTGTGCTCTACCCCTACAAATTGCGAATACCGCCGAAAGGAATCCCGTGGCGTACCAAGCTGAATACATCTGGATCGATGGCCATGAGCCAACTCCACAACTCCGTTCAAAGACCAAGATCCTTGCTGATGAAGTGACCGATCCGCCGATCTGGGGCTTCGATGGTTCTTCAACCGAGCAGGCAACTGGCGACAAGTCTGACTGTGTGCTTCGTCCGACGTTCACGTGCCCGGACCCAATCCGTGGCGGCCGCAACATTCTCGTGATGTGCGAGGTGCTGCTCGCATCAAATATGCGTGCACATCCAACAAACACTCGGGCAGCATGCGCCCGCGTTGAGAAGAAGTTCAAAGACGACGAGATGATCTTCGGACTTGAGCAGGAGTACACCATGCTTCGTCCCGATGGATCGCCTCTTGGCTTCCCAGCTGGTGGTGGACAGCCAGCTCCACAGGGCCCGTACTACTGCGGTGTCGGTACTGGCCGAGTCGTCGGCCGAGAAATCGTTGAAGAGCACACTCAGGCATGTATCGATGCCGGTCTTGCAATTTCTGGAACCAACGCAGAGGTCATGCCTGGCCAGTGGGAGTTCCAGATTGGACCACTCGGACCCACCGCTGTTGGTGACCAGATGTACGTTGCTCGCTGGCTGCTTCACCGCATTGCTGAGGATTACGACGTAGTCATCAGTTTCGATGCGAAGCCAATGAAGGGCGACTGGAACGGTGCCGGCTGCCATACCAACTTCTCGACGGTTGCAATGCGCGAGAACTACAAGGCCATCACCGCAGCATGTGAAGCCATTGGGAAGAACTACATGATGCTCGTCGAGAACTACGGTGACGGCATTGCTGATCGCCTCACCGGACAGCACGAGACCGCTCCATGGAACAAGTTCTCCTACGGTGTCTCTGACCGAGGTGCATCGATCCGTATTCCATGGCAGGTCGAGAAAGACGGCAAGGGCTACGCAGAAGATCGTCGCCCAAATGCCAACTGTGATCCGTATACCGTTGCGCAACTCATCACCGACACTGTGTGCTCGGCTGCTGCAAAAGGTTCCAAGAAGCGCTGATCAATTCAGCGTCACTTGGTGACATCGCAATGAAGGGGGCCTCGTATGCACGAGGTCCCCTTCGCCGTTTTTCACTGCCAGAATGAAGTAACAGAGGAGGAATCATGCGTGAACAGCAATGTGATTATGTACTGAAAACTGCATCAGAGCGCGGCGTCCGCATGGTGCGACTGTGGTTTACCGATGTGCTCGGAAACCTGAAGAGTTTTGCGATTAGCCAGAATGAACTCGAAAACGCTCTCAACGACGGGATGACATTCGACGGTTCATCAATTGATGGGTTCTCTCGAATTCAAGAATCTGATGTGCTTGCGATACCAGATCCGGATACCTTCCAGATTCTCCCGCTTGGTGACAAAGGTGCTGCTGAAGCGCGAGTGTTCTGCGATATCCATCATCTCGATGGGACACCGTTCAGCGGCGATCCTCGCCAAGTACTGCGTCGACATGTTGAATCGGCCCGCAAAGAGGGGCTCACCTTCTATATCGCTCCTGACATCGAGTTCTTTTATTTCAACATTCCACAGGCTGGCGAGCG
>Ga0181597_10004869_pt1 | contig 13126 bp, 10 predicted proteins | sample 041ome_5_FD_148647 | JGI IMG/M metagenome (GOLD analysis project Ga0181597, IMG submission 148647) | Coastal salt marsh microbial communities from the Groves Creek Marsh, Skidaway Island, Georgia - 041403US metaG (spades assembly) | ecosystem: Environmental > Aquatic > Marine > Intertidal zone... | reverse complement strand
AATTCTTTTGTTTTTATGAAAGCTATTTTTAAGTTCTTCTAAGTCAATATCTGCACCAACTAAATTTGAGACATACTGTATTTCGTCCTCTGTCGCTTTAGTAAATTTTATTTTAAAATCCCCTACTTCATCAATTCTGTGCTTAAGAACATCTCTAACCCATTCAATTTCAGTTAAATCGACTATCTCACAAGATTTCTTTTTAATTTTTGATATAGCTTTAAGTTCAGATAGGCTTTTATTAAAACCGGGGTATATAATATTTTCTAGTTCCATGTTTAGTATTGTATGTGTATTAGGTTATTAAATTAAATTATGATCAAAAGAAATCTTATTCTTCTATTGTTGACTTTAACCCTAGGTGTAGTCATTTTTAACTCACCTCTAAAAAGCAATTCAGAAAGTAGCATATATTCAACAGTTAACGATGGTGTTGTTTTAAATGAACTTCTAAAAATTGATAATTTTACTAAATCTAACAATATTATAATATTGAATCTTTGGGCAAGTTGGTGTATTCCTTGTCAAAATGAAGTTGAAGAGTTAAAAAAAATAAGCCTAAATGATAACTATCAAGTAATAGGAATACTAGTTGATGACTCTGTTGAAAATGGAAAAGAGTTTATTGTTAAAAATAACATCAAGTACATTAATGTACTTGACGAATTCCGTGCAGAGCAATTATTAATTAAATTTATGTGGAGTGGTATTCCAACAACCATGATCCTTAATGAAAATCTTGAGATTCTTTATACGATTAATGGAGAAATAACAGCAAAAGAAATATTTAATCTTACAGATTAATTATTAATTAGGAAAAGTTTATAATTTAAGTATGGATGCAATACTTTTTTGGAGAATCTTCTTAGTGCTCGGTAGTCTTTTATACCTTGGTGCATCTGGTTTATTTACACTTAAATTACTAGCAGCTGCAACAGGCAGAAAAAGAATAATAGATTTGTTTATTAGGTAGTTAGTAGCGGGGGTAGGATTTGAACCTACGACCTCTGGGTTATGAGCCCAGCGAGCTACCAGACTGCTCCACCCCGCGCTGAATTATTAATAATAACTAGATTTAAATTAAACTCAAGAAAATTCTAACTGTTATTTATTTAACATTTCTATAGCAAGATCAACATACTGTTGAGCTTGGTCAATTAAAGTTTGGTATCTTCCAAGATTTCCATTCTGCAGCTCTTTTTGAGCGCTCTCAAAAGCTTCTGTTGCTTTTGCTAGTATATCAAGCGCACTTTCACCTTCTGATTCTTCTATAGATTCACTTACAGCACCTTCTCCAAAAATACTCGCTATTGCGTCTGTAAGAGATTCTTCCATAATTATTTTGTCTTGAAAGACAACAACTACAAATTTAAACTCGGGTAATGGATTCTGTTCACCTTGCAAATAAATCGGCTGATAATACAAGACGGATTGATCAATTGGTACAACAAACAAATTCCCTTTAATAACACTGGAACCTTGTTGATCAAGTAATGTAAATATTTGAGATATATCGGGGTCTTGATTAATTCTTGTTGCAACCTGACTTGGTCCATCAACAAACTCTCCTTTTGGAAGTCTGAAGTCAATTAACTGTCCATAGTTTTCAGGATCTGCATCTGCTACAAGAAAGGACTGCATGTTTGGCCTATTCTCGGGGTTGAATGGTTGAAAAATTAAATAGCTCAAGTCTGTTTCACCAGGCAAGCTCATAAGCAAATAATATGGCAACATTGGCTTAAATCCAATCTCAGTAAATTCTCCTCTTAAGGTTCCAACCCTAGGTGTTGTAGATGAGTCAGTAGGAATAACCCATGGATCTTCATCTGCATAAAAAACTTTTGGATCCGTCATGTGATAATCACGATACATATCTGATTGAATGGTGAAAAGATCTTCAGGGTAACGGATATGGTCTAATAAATCAGAACTCATATCTGTTTCTGGTGAAAAAAGATCAGGAAATATATCTTGATAAGATTGAATTATCGGATCTTTGCTATCTACAACATAAAAATCTATTGTTCCATCGTACGCATTAACAACAGCTTTAACAGAGTTTCTTAAGTAATTAAAATTCATCGGAAGACCAGAGTTTTCATTAATTCTTCTTGTATCAGCAGGTTGAGCATATGGGTATTTATCTGATACGGTATACATATCAATAATCCAAAATAAATCACCACTGATTAAAGCGAGGTAGGGGTCATTGTCGGTGTAAAGAAAAGGGGCTGCTTTTTTAACACGACTTACAATATTTCTTTCCATAATTAATTTTGAATCATCAGAAAGTTGATTTGAAATTAATAAGTTGAGCTCACTATATCTAAGAGCAAAACCTAATCTCTTAAAAAATGAACCAATACTTACTCCACCATCTCCTGAGTAATTTGTATAAGCAACAGATTGTCCTTCAGTTGACAGAGGGTAATCAACTTCTTCCTGTAGTGAGTTAACAACTACATACTCAATGGAATCAGCTGACTCTCCAAAATAAATTCTTGGTTGTTCTATTTCTAACTCTGAAACTGTAGTTGTAGCTGGTACACCTTTAACATAAAAATCTGGTTGGCCTTGACTTGCTACATTGTTAGCAGGACTAAAAACTACACCGAAACCATGGGTGTATTGCAATCTTTCATTTACCCAACCTACAGCTGGAAGATTGGTTTGATCAAGCTCTCTTGCTGCAACCATCACCTGCGTTAGCTCTCCATTTATTTCATACCTGTCTACATCTACTTCATCAAGAGCATAGTAAGCTCTGATCTCCTGAAGCTGACTGTATGTTTCAGCAAGAACAGTTGGGTCCCATAACCTTATATTGTCAACTGTTTGTTGATTGTTGGCTATATTTTCCTTTGTGAGATTTGGTGATGCCTCAAAAGATTTTTCTTCGATGGCATCTAAGCCATAAGCAAGTCTTGTGTATTCAATATGATTCTCTACATAAATTAACTCTTTATTAAGCTCATCAGGAATAACTCTAAATCTTTGAATCGCTGCAGGAACTAAACCACCTACTATTATTGAGACGGCTAGCCATAAACTAATTGCTGTGACAGGTAATAGCCACCCTCTTCTTTTTATGTTTACTAATAAAAGTACTGCTCCAAACAGTGAGATTAAGATTAATAAATTTAGTGCTGGTAAATGAGCGACAACATCTGTATAACTCGCACCAAACACCTTACCCCTTGGAGAGTAAAGAAGTTCCATTGAATCTAGTCTGTATGCAAAAGCTTTTAAAACAGCAATGAAAGCTAGTAAAACAGATAAATGTGCTTTTGCACCGCTACTTACTTCGGGCAATTGTCCTTGCCTGAGTTGAAGTGCACCTGTTGCAATAAAAAATAGAACAATTATCAAAGAAGTGAAGACTACTAGTTGGAAACCCCAGGAAACAAAAAGACGGTATAACGGTAATCCAAAAACAAAACTTGATACATCTGCATCAAAAATAGGGTCTGTAACACCGAACGATTTTTGATTTAAAAATAGTAAAACTTGTTCCCATAATTGAGATGCTCCAGCACCAAGAAAGAGTGATAAACCAATTGAGCCCCATAATCTATATCTTAAAAATCTTTCATTTGTCCAAGCCCGAAACCTTGAAAGTGGATCTTGAGATTCAAATGATTCAAAAATATCCATTACAGGAGTTGCTCTAACTGCTAATCGTAAGTTTGTGAATATAAATATAAAAGCTAGCAATGAAGTAGCACCAACTAATGAAGCTTTAGTAAGTAGTATCTTTAACCATACAGAGTTTAATTGAACAGAGTCAAACCATAAGTAATTAGTGAAAAAAGTTGCAATTGCTCTAGCTATTGAGAAGCCAATTATTACTATAAAAACAACAAAAGAAAATCCTCTCCTATCATTTCCTGTATTAGCTCCACCTATGTTTACCATATTATTATTGTATTTACGTCCCGTCTTTAACGTGAACTATACTCAAAAATTACTTTAAGAGCTTCCTCGAAACTATCAACTGGAACAATAGCTGTTTCGTCAGTTGAGAAAGGAGATGCCTCTTCATAGTTAGCAGTTGGTACCAAAATTAACTCTGATCCAGCTCGTTTTGCAGCAATAACTTTTTGCCTAATTCCTCCAACAGGCCCTACTGACCCATCTATTTCTATTGTTCCAGTGCCCGCAACAATAAGGGAGTTTGTTATGTCATTTGGTATCAAATTATTATACACATTAAGAGCCATCATAAGCCCAGCAGAGGGACCTCCGACATTACCTGTTTTGATATCTATTTCAAAAGGAAAATCGAACCTTTCATTAACTGTTGTTGCCAAAAATCCAACCATAGGTTCATTATCGTATTCAATATGTTCGATTAATTCTGTACTTATAGAGATTTCAGTATCTTTACCGTCAATGTCTCGAGTTAAACCAATTGTTACAGTTTCACCTATATCATATTTTCTTAATGTTGCAATAAATTCAGAAGCTGAAAAAATTTGTTCACCATTAATTGTTGTAAGTAGGTCACCTTTTAACAATTTGTCTTTTACGGGAGAGTCATCCAATATTCCAACAACAAGAACCCCATCGCCTTTAGAATCAATATCATAATTTAAGTTTTTTAAAGCAACTGCAATTGCAACATTTTCTGAAGTTTTCATATTTTGAATACTGATTTCACTTAATTCTTGTGGAGTTACACCTTTTGGTAAGATAACTTCTCTTGGATATAAATCAAAAGAATTATCTACATAAGACCAAAGATAAATTAAAGCTGAAGCTTCATCTCTTCTTACAGTAAGCTGAAAAAGATTCCCATCAAAATCATAATATTCAGTATCACCATAATCGATGTCCCATTGATATGGTGGACCAGGAGACATAAAATAATAATCCGTTTTGATTAAAGATAAAGATGATATTGAAATAAATATTACCAAAAATATTAATAATCTTTTTTTTGATTTATTGGATAAATTTTTCACAAGTTTGATTTTAGGATGTCAAATAAATAAAGAGCCGGCAAAAGCCGGCTCTTTAAAATAAGTTAATTAAAACTTAACTACAAGGACCTGATTCCCAGTCATGTGAACCTGCAGTAGGGCCAACATAGTTCCCTGCTAACAATCTCACACCACTACCAATAGTTCCGTCTGGTATAGCAATAAAGCTTTCAGCGTCTGCTCTGTTTTGTCCTAATTCTCTTGTTGGCATCATGCCATCAGAGTCAACATAAACGTTTGCAGCTGCTCTTCTAATACCAGCTCTTGTTAAGTCTCCACCTTTAGCCGCAGCTTCTAATACACCTTTTAAGTGATGTTGTGAAGCCCAACCAGCTACCAAGAATGTATTCGCTGAATCAATTCCCATAGCTTGGAAAGTTCCTCTCATGGTTGCGTGTCCTGGTGTGTCCATTTCATAAGGACCAACGAAGGCCATTAGATACATGGAACCAGAATTAAACAACGGAGCCAAAGCAAATCCTTCTCTAACAAATGCATCATTAAAAGATGGTGCAGCCATCATAGAAAGAGGTGTTAAACCTTGTTGGAATGCTCCACCAGCAACTTGCGCCATATGACCTGGCCCAACAGCTGGGAAATATGCATCAACAGGTTGTGTGACCATAAGTCCAACTGCTTGAGCAACGTCAAACTCTGGACTTGGAACTACATATTCCCAAGCAACAGTTAATCCGTTTGCTTCTGCAGCAGCTTTTACACCTTTGGCATAATCGCCACCATAGTCACCAGCATATCCCATTATTCCAATTGTCTTTACGTCAACTGGATAATTTGCCAAAGCCCAATCAACTGAGTTCATTCCGTCAGCACAGTATGCTGCACCGAACTCAATTACGAGACCTTTATCAACAGATTTATATGACCAACCAGAATACCAACTCATTGGAGCTGCAATCAGGTTGTCTTTATCCATTTCGTCAAGAATAAATAATGTTTGAGGCGTACCAAGTGACATGGCTATAGCAGCAACGTTATCTTTTTGAGCGTTGTAGCCTTCTAAGTGTTTTTGAGGATTGTATCCTGTGTCATAACCTTCTACGATTGCAACACTGTAATCTCCAACACCGCCTGATTGGTTAGCCCATAGCCAAAATGCTCTTTGGCCTGTTTCTAACGCAGGTCCTAGTGGTCCATATGGTCCTGTATAATCATTGAGTAAACCAAGATATATACATCCTTTAGAAGGATCTGCACCTGTTGGTACTCCACCTACTTCTGAAGGACAAGGATCTGACGTAATTCCAACACCTGTGTCGACTGTAGATGCAGTAGTAACAGCTGGAGAATCAAGAGTTTCCACAACTTCAGGAGTTGCTTCCTCTACTGTTTCCTCCGCGGTATCTCCACCACAAGCTACTAGGACAAGGGCTAGAACTGTAAAAAGAATGATTCCCTGCTTACGCAATGGTTTCATTTTTCCCCCCTATATTTAATTAGTACTAATAAGTATTAGATTACTAGGTTTTTGGAATCCTAGTAGGAAAATGGCCAAGCTTTAAAATAATTGCGTAACCTAAACCAAATACCCCAAAGCCCTCTGGGTTCAAAAATTAGGAAAGATATGATGAATAAACCAAATAAAATTCTCTCAATTTGGCCCAAGTTTAAAGGAAGAGATTGTTCACCAATTTCAAAAACATGTAGTAATAGCTGAATTATGGCTGGGAACATAGTGTAGAAAAAAGCACCAAATAAAGGTCCTAGAACAGTTCCAGCACCTCCAATAACAACAATGGCAACAAAAACGATAGAATAAAGTAGATTGAATGTTCCCGGTTCAACTCCTCCTGAAACTGTGAAAAACATAGCACCACTTATACCACCAAAAAAGCTGGATAAAGCAAAAGCAGAAGCTTTGTACCTAAATATATTTATACCTATGGCTTCAGCAGCTATATCTCCATCTCTGATTGCAGAATATGCTCTTCCTGCTCTAGATCTAACTAAGTTCTTAATTCCAAGTCCACACAAAATGCACAAAATTAAGGAGAGTAAATAGAGTATTTGATTTTTTTCAAGAAAATAATCGCCAATTTGATATCCATTTTCTAAATCTATTCCAAATAATTTTAATCTTGCTACTTTTCTACCCAATCCCGCTCCACCTGTCAAAGATTTAAAATTTGAAAATAAGTGTGATCCAATAAAAACTAGAGCCAAAGTTACCAATCCTAAATTTAAACCCTTTAACCTGACAGTAATTGGAGCAATAATTAATCCAACAATTGCTGCTGTAATGCCTGCAACTGGTAACCATAAAAGCATATCCAACTCAAAACCAACTACATTTGCTCCTGCGAGTCCTCCAATAACTGCAGATGTATAAGTTCCAATACCTACAAAAAACCCATGTGCAAGGTTAATTTGACCAGCAAAACCAGAAACTATATTTAAACCCCATGCTGCGATAGACATTAAAAATGATGAAGTAAGTAGATAGATCCAATATTCTGATGCTATAAAACATAAAGAAAAAGAAAAAGCGACCATAATAAAGAACCAACTTTTTTGAGTGTTGTTAGAAAATATTGCAGATTCTTTATTGTAATCTGTATAAAGATTAGGCCTACCTCTCATACCCTCTCAACCTCCTCAGTGCCGAATAAGCCATCAGGTCTGAAAATTAAAATTACAAACATTATTAAGTAAGGAGCTAAAAGAGAAAAACCACTTCCAAGAGAGAAGCCAATTAAATTTTCAAATGGTATTTGATAGTAAGCAACATAACCTTGAGTAAGACCAATAATAATAGAGCCAACAACAGCTCCTGGTATTGAATCTAATCCACCAATTACAACAGCTGGCAGAGCTCTTAGTGCTATAAGAAAACTGAATTGACCTAGTGTGTTGAAACCACCAGTGATAAAAAATCCAGCAAAAGCCGCTAAAATTCCAGCAATAAACCAGGCAAGGCCAAAAATTCTACCAACATTTATACCCTGAGCTAATGCAGCCTCTTGATCAAATGATGTTGCCCTCATCGCAACACCATATTTAGATCTTTTAAAGAATACTGATAGTATTGCAATTATTAATATTGCAGTCACCAAAGCACTTAATTCTAGAAATTTTAAATTTACTCCTCCAACATTTACGGCACCGAAATTTCCAAAAGTTGGGAATGGATCACCTAGATATCTTGGATTTATCCCAATCCAACTATCAAGTACTGTTCTTAGCAAAATATCAATACCAATAGTTAATATAGCTACTGAAAATACTGGTTCCCCAACCATTGGCCGTAAAAAAGTTCTTTCAATAATTAAACTCAACACACCAGTAAGAAATATACCTAAGATCAAAGCAAGCCAAAAAGGTATACCTCTGTCAACTGCCAAAGAGCTAATAATTCCAGCACCAACAACTGCAAGTGCAGGTTGGGCGAAACTTAGAACATCCATTGACTTGTAAATCAAAACAAAACCAATAGCAACTAAGGAATATATCGCTGCAAGCGAAAGCCCTTCAACAGTTGCTTGTAAAAATATTGTCAACTGTACATTCCCTCTATTAGTTCACTAAATTGCTCCATTAACACATTTCTTTTAATTTTTTGCGTAGCAGTTAACTCTCCATCCTCATGATCAAGCTCTTTTGGTATCATTCTAAATTTTCTAATTTCTAAAGATGATGTCTGTTCATTTGCTTTAATAATCTCTCTCCAAACTAAGTCTTGGACCTCTTTCTTTTCAGATAGATCCCTGTAGGTTGTATGAGGAATATTTTTTCTTAATGCCCAATTTGAAACTGTGTCAAACTCAATCGCTATCAATGCTGATAGAAATTTTCTTTTATCTCCAATAACAATTGCATCTTTAATGAATGGTGAAATTTTTATCTTATTTTCAATTTCTTGAGGTGAGACATTTTTTCCTCCACTGGTGATAATGATGTCTTTTTTTCTATCAACAATTTTAAGAAACTCACCTTCAAAAACTCCGACATCTCCTGTGTGGAGCCACCCGTCTTCATCAATGGTTTCTTTTGTTGCCTCTTCATTTTTAAAATATCCTTTAAAAACTGCGCCCCCTCTTGTTAAAACTTCACCATCTTCCGCAAGCTTGATTTCCATTCCGTGATTAGGCACACCTACTGTCCCTAATTTCATTTTTTTATCATTATTTCCAGATGCATATCCACAATTCTCTGTCATGCCATATCCTTCAAAAATTGGAACTCCTAATGCTAAAAAGAACTTAAGAATTTCAGGTGCTATTGGTGCAGCACCAGATATAGCTGTTTCTGCTTTACTTAACCCTAATTTTTTCTTAAGAGCTCTAAATGAAAGAAGCCAACCTATTTTTAATAAAATATTTGCGATAGGGTCATTAAAATTACGGTTTAATTTGCGTTCAGCTGCAATATTCCCTAAAAACATTGACACTTTAAATAGCTGTCTCTTAATAAAAGTAGCATCCTTCATCCTAACTATTGCTGCTGAATGCATTCTCTCCAAAATTCTTGGTACTGCAGGAAAGATTGTTGGTTGAATTTCAGCTAAATCCATTTGTACAGTATCAATTGATTCAGCAAAGTTTATAGTAGCCATTGTATGTGAGGCAATTAATAAATCGGTAAGTCTTCCAAAAATATGACACAAGGGTAGATATGAAAGAAACTGAGGTTCTTTTGATTTTACGCTCTCAACTAATGAAAAATTTGGAATCTGAGATGCGACCCACGAAATATTACCATGTGTAATCATAGAGCCTTTTGGCCGACCTGTGGTACCTGAAGTGTAAACTAAGAATGCTACATCATCATCAACTAATGTTTCAAGCTGTTGGTCAACATATTCTGGAAAAGACTCAAACTCAGACTTTCCAATTTCAAGAAATTCATCAAAATGCATTAATTTAGGATGCTCGTAGTTATATAAACCCCTGTCTTCAAAATATACTATTTTTTCAAGCTCTGGAAGATTATCAATAACCTCGAGTGCTTTATCAACTTGTTCTTGATCCTCTGCAAATAATATTTTTGTTTCTGAATGAGAAAGGAGATACTCTACCTCTGATGCGGGGTTAGTTGGGTAAAGACCGACACTAATAGCACCAATCGCCTGAATTCCTATATCAGCAATAAACCATTCAGGCCTATTCTCAGAATGGATTGCAACAGAATTTCCTTTTTCAATACCAAAAAATTTTAGGCCCATTGATAGATAATTCGATTTCTTCCAGAACTCTTCATAAGTAGTCTCCTGCCAAACTCCAAACTCTTTGTATCTCATTGCAATTTTATTAGGAAATCTAATTGATGTATCTTTAATTTTTTTAGATGGAGTCATTCCACCATCTCTTAAAATCTCTTCATAGATTTCTGTCATTGTCATTGTCATAATTAACTAACTCCTAAATATGCATCAATTACTTTTGAATCCTTAACAATTTCTTCTGGCCGACCCTCAGCTAATTTTTCACCAAAATTGAGTACCATTACTTCTTCAGCAATATCCATAACCATATTCATATCATGATCTACTAAAATAATTGTTTTTCCCATCTCCTCATGAATGTCGATTATAAATCGAGCAATATCTTCAGTTTCTTCATTATTCATACCAGCAGCTGGTTCATCTAATAGAAGTACTTCTGGGTTCAATGCTAAAGCCCTTCCAATTTCAACTCTTTTTTGTACTCCGTATGGTAAAGATAAAATATAGGAATACCTAAATTGTTCTATTTCTAAAAAGTCGATTATTTCTTCAGCAATCTTTCGTGCAGCTAATTCACTTTTTCTAGTCTTTTTTGTATAAAGTAAGCTAGAAATAGGCCCATAGTTAAGATGCCTATGAGCGCCGATTAAAATATTATCAAGTACAGTCATATTTTCAAATAGCTCTATATTTTGAAAAGTTCTTGCTATTCCTAACTCTGCTACTTGGTCAGGCCTCAAATCTTTAATGTTACTGTCGCCAAAGCTCACATCACCCTCTGTGGGTCTGTATATCCCGCTAATGCAATTAAAAATTGATGTTTTCCCTGCGCCATTTGGACCAATAATAGCGTAGAGAGTTTTTGGTTTGACTTCGAAACTTACATTATTGAGTGCCGTAATTCCACCAAATTTAAGTGTGACATTGTCAAACTTTAATGAACTCATGACAACCACCTCTTTTTCCTTTTGTAATGCTTAATATCTTTAAATGACTTTCTTTTTGTTCCTTCTGGATTCAGTCCTAAATAAAACTCGCGAACATCTTCATCTTTTAGTAAAACTTCACTCGGGTTATCCATTACAACATTTCCAGTCTCCATAATATATCCATGATCAGATACGTTTAAAGCCATATTCGCATTTTGTTCAACTAGCAAGACCGTAACACCTTGTTCATTAATTTCTTTTATTAAATCTGCTATTTGATCAACTAATTTAGGTGCTAGACCTAAGCTTGGTTCATCTAGAAGGAGATACGATGGATCGGACATTAAAGCTCTTCCAATTGCTAACATTTGTTGCTCCCCACCAGATAAATAACCAGCTTCACCTTTAGACCTTTGTTTTAATATTGGAAACATATCTAACACTTTTTCAATATTTGATTGAATATCTTGACTATTCGTATGTCCTCCTAATCTTAAATTTTCAACAACAGTTAACTCAGAAAAAATTCTTCTTCCTTCTAGAACTTGGGCTATTCCCTTTTCAACAATTTTTGAAGGATTTAAATTTGTGATATCTTCACCATCGACAGATATTGTACCTTTAGTGATATCTCCATTTTGAATATCTAATAAACCAGTTATTGAGCGAATTACAGTTGTTTTCCCTGAGCCATTACTCCCTAAGAGCGAAACAATTTTTCCCTTAGGTATTTCAAAAGATACTCCTCTTAGAACTAAGATTACATCCTGGTACACAACTTCTAAATTTTGAACAGATAACATTTACGTATTCACTTTAAGGAATCAGCAATTAATTTTCAACTTATAGGGAATTTAATGTAATAAAGTATGAAACCTTTCAAAAAATTTGATTTGTAATATTGGTTACAATTTACCTCTATTTAATATAGAAACATGGAAAAAGATAACTACTCTCAACAAGAGCTCTTTGAACAGAAAAAATATATATCCGATCTAATTGAAGAAAAGAGTGAAAAGAAAAGGAGTTCATTAAATATAATTCTTGGCTCATCCCTCGTATCGAGTGGCATCATTTTATCTTTTTTATTTTTATTTGGCATATTTGATGAAGAGGAAGTTGTCCTTCCAGAACCTATAACAATTACTGAAACTGTTAGGGAAAAAGAACTTGTAATGCCAAGAGTTGATTCTACAGAAGTTGTTTCAATTGCAGAGTTAGCAACTAAAACCATTGTACAAGTTCAAGTTGGAACCCTTTCCGAAGATGGAGAGTTCTTTTCTGCTGGAGGCGGTTCAGGTGTGGTTATAAGTAACGAAGGTTTAATAATGACGAATCATCATGTTATTGATAATTCAACAGAAGTTAGAGTTATTTTCGAAGACGGAAGGTTGTATGAAGCAACAATTATTGGATCTGATAAGTTAACTGATGTTGGATTGATAAAAATTAATGCATCCAATCTTATTCCTATTGCAATTGGCAACAGTGACAACATGCTAGTTGGAGATTTGGCAGTTGCGATTGGACACCCTTTGACGCTGGGTGCAGCTCCAACTGTAACCACAGGAGTAGTTTCTGCACTAGAGAGACGCCTTGATGTTGGTGGTGACACAATGGATTCAGCAGTTACATTATTTGGATTAATTCAAACAGATGCTCCAATAACAAGAGGCTCAAGTGGTGGCGCTTTAATAAATAAAAATGGTGAACTTATTGGAATTACAACTGCTATTGCAACTGCAGATGTGGGAGCTGAAGGACTGGGATTTGCTGTGCCTGTAAACTTAGCATTAGGTATTGCTGAAGATTTAATTAGTGATGGAAAAATTTTACATGCCTTCCTTGGAATATTAGGCGCACAACATTTTGAAACTGCTGCTGACGGAGCAAGGGTCTTCTCTGGTGTGTTTATACAAGAACTATATGGCCCAGGAGGAGAAACATTTGCTATCGGTAAAGCTGGGGCTCTTCCTGGTGATGTCATTAAAGCAATTAATGGAGAAAATGTAAAAACACTAGATGGCCTTATAACT
>Ga0181597_10004864_pt1 | contig 13136 bp, 10 predicted proteins | sample 041ome_5_FD_148647 | JGI IMG/M metagenome (GOLD analysis project Ga0181597, IMG submission 148647) | Coastal salt marsh microbial communities from the Groves Creek Marsh, Skidaway Island, Georgia - 041403US metaG (spades assembly) | ecosystem: Environmental > Aquatic > Marine > Intertidal zone... | reverse complement strand
AACGCGAAAAGGCGGTTTGGAAATTCCAAGAGAAAACTCTTTTGTTAACAAAAAAGAACGAAACGCTCTCGCGCTTACCTGCAACGCCCTCCTCGGCGCAAACGCCGCAACGCTCACTCCCGCGTTGTTGTTGTTGTTGTTGTTGTTGTTGCTCGGCACATCTTTCGCGTTCACGTCCCCGAACGGCGCGTCGAAGAAGTTCACTCCTCCTCCTCCTCGATACAACTTTTTTGTATCTTCCTCCTCTCGCTGCGTTCGATCGCCTTCCTCGACGACGCGACCATTTATTGCCTCCGAAACCACTCGCGACGCGAACAAAAGTATCGAAAGCGCACAAATCGTCAACGATCGTTCGATGATACCCTTTCGCGACCGACGATTGCGCGGACGAACGTCCGACATTTTTTTCTTCTCTCTCTTTCCTCCGCGTAAATTGAGAGTTCAAAATAGCCGAAGAAGAAGAAGAAGAAGAAGAAGAACACAAAAGCGCGAGCGACAATAATCGCTCTCTCGCGAAACGCCCTAGTGTATCAAACCAAAATCAACGAGTCCAACGCGATCTCGTTCTCTTCGTGAAGAATTTCGCGTTTGAAAAGAGCAGAGCGCGTAAGCGTTAAGCGTTGTTGTTGTTGTTGTTGTTGTTGTTGTTGTTCAACTGTGTGTTGTGAAAATTTTTATGAAGAAAACAAAGTGCTCAAATCGTCGCTATTCGTCATTTTATTACGCACACGACTTTAACGCGCTGCATCGTGTACGAAACAAAACGCAAACCAACGAAAATTGCATAAGATCGATACGGAAGTGAAAAACTACGAGCGATCGTTGCACTCGCGCGTGAAGTATATTTTCGCGTCACCGCGCACCAAAATAAGCGTCACAAAATGACCTCTACCTCTTCTGCTTCGTCTCTCGCGACATCGTTCGCAGGCGCATTTCTGACCTCTTTTCTCGCGATAAAGCTGTACCGACGCGTGCGAATGAAAGAAGAGAGAACGTTCCCGTTGTTAAGCTGGGGGACATCGAACGAGAGGAAACTGAACGAATCTTCGGTCGCGTTTCAACAAACGAGAGACCGATTCGACGACGTCGGGGGGAGAACAACAACAACGTCCTCGAGTAGTAGTTCTTCTGCTCCTACGAATACTCGAAGTGATTTAGAAGCTATCGCGGGATTTGAAGCGGCGGCGGCGTACGCGGCGACGCGCATCGCCGAAGGCGCCGTGCCGGAAGATTGCATCTTAGAACTCTACGGCATTTATAAACAGGCGACGAAAGGCGATTGCGACGTGAAGGTACGACCGACTCGATTGGATATCAAAGGGTACGCGAAGTTTACCGAGTGGATGAAACATAAAGGGATGACGAAAGTGGACGCGTGCAGGATGTACGTGAGAGTTTTGGAAAGTCGACTGGACGATTTGGAGCTGTTGCCGAGTCCGAAGAAGAAGTCTAATACTACGAACGGCGGTGGCGGCGGGGCGTTTGGGAGGAGTCAATCGACGATGAGGAGATTAGAAGGAGAGGATGGGAAAGAAGAAGAGCGGGAAGAGGAAACGAGCTTGCTTAAAGCCGCGAAGGAGGGTGATTTTGATAAGTTGCTGAAATGTTTACGAGCCGGAGCGGACGCGAATCAACGGGACGCGAAAGGGAGAACACCCCTAATGTTTGCCGCCGATACCGGCGACGTGGCGATTACGATTCAGCTGATGCAATTGGATGCGGACATAGGGGCGGTAGATGATAAAGGGAAGACGGCGTTGCATTACGCGACGATTTGCGAGCAAGTAGACGTGGCGGAAGTTTTGCTGGAAGCTGGGGCGGATCCGGAGGTGAGGGACGCAAACGGCTCGTCGGCGAGCGATTTAGGCGTATACGAATTAGTTAAGAAGAAGGCGAACGGTGAATTAGTATCGGTAGATAATAGAGAAGATGAAAGGGTAGAAGAAGAGGAGGAAGAGGAGGAGGATTTCGACTTGGAGGAAATTGAGCGTCAAGCTTTGGAGAAAATGGCAGAAAAAGAAAATTCAATCGCTTGAGCGCTTTTTGCTACGCCGCCCAAATTTGTTTTTAGATATCGACTGAACTCTATATTATACTAACTAAGATTTCGTTTCTAATACTTCTATGCTTTTCTTTCTGTCGTCGATGACCCTCCCGCCGCCGTCGATACTACCGTTGATGACTTACCGTTTGTGAGAACTGCGGATGATTTTGCCGCTTTAGAGGAACGCCAAAACGCCCACGCGAGTTTGCCCCTCGTGAAGAACAGTTGCGCAGGTAACAACATCACCATGACGTTGTCGTATCCGCGATCTTTCACCGTTCGCGCCCACTCTTTGGTGCGATATCCCAACCCTTTCTTTCTCGCGCTGTCCATCTCCAACGCCTGTTCGGCGTCGTTTTTCATCCGTTCGCGTTTCTCGAGTCCATTCTTCGCGCTTCGAGCGATGATGCGGAATCGATTCACCGGCGATCCGAGTTGTTCGTTGACGTATCGGAGTAAATTGTTCGCTTTGAGCACCATGAGTAAATCTCGCGGGAGCGACTCGAACAGTTGACTTTGGTCTTCCAGTTTTACTTTGAGTACCGTTTTGAAAATCTCGCGCTTGTCGCTCATGGATAAACTGTCGTTGTTGTTCGCTGGTTTGTTCTCTCGAGTCGTCGTCAAAGTCGTCGAGGCTCCATTATTTTCCGCGGTGGCGGCGGCGGCGACGTCAGCTTTATTTGCAGCGGAGGAATAGGACGAGGAAGAAGACAAAGACGAAGAAGATGAAGATGAAACTACCGCCATCTTCTCGTCTTCCTTCTTGAACCGATCTTCAATCACTCTGGCTGGCGCTAACGCCAAGATAATCCCGAAAAACCTGTGCATTTCCGGATTTATCCCCAACTTTTCCACGGCGTTTCGCATCTCGTTTTCATCGTTTCGAATTAACGCCAACCACACTTGGCACCACGTTTCTCTCGTCGGTTCGTCTAATCGCCGCACAACGCCGTGGTCCAAAATCGTCACTTTTCCGTTTTTATCGACCAACAAATTCCCCGGATGAGGATCGCCGTGCGCGAAACCGTGTTCAAACGTCAACGTCGCGAACGCTTCCTGAATCGTCTTGGCGACTTTATACGCGTCCACTTTATTTTCTCGCATTTTTTCCACGTTATCGACTCTGGTCCCGTCCGCGAACTCCATCGTCAACACTCGCTTTGTGCTCAGATTATCGTGGATTTTCGGCACCGTCACTTCCTCCTCCTTAAAACCGCACTCTTCTTTCAACAATCTCCCCATATCTTTACAATTCTTCGCCTCTAATCGAAAATCCAACTCCTCGGACATGTGTCTTCTCGTCTCTTTCGCCAACCACGCGAACCTCAACCCGGGAATCAAATACCCCAAAACCGCGTAATACGTCTCAATCGTCGCGAGATCTACCCACAAAAACCTCGCCACCGGTCTTTGCTGAATCTTCACCGCCACGTCCTCTCCCATCTTCGTCTTCGCTTTGTACACCTGCGCTAAACTCGCGCTCGCGATTGGTTTCTCCTCAAACTCTAAAAACACCTCTTTCGGTTTCAAACCGTTAAACTCTTCGCTAAACGTCTTCTCGTCTTCCTCGAACGGCCTCGCGCTCGCGTCGTCCATCAACACCCTCAGTATCTGCCGAAAAGGCACCGGCGCTACCGGTTGCACGCAAAGATGCTGCCCGGCTTTCACGTAGATCCCTCCGTTTTCTCGCGCTAAATCTCTCAAGCGAACCGCGACGTCGGTCCATAACGTTTGCCTCGATTCTCGTTTCAGTTCATCCAATTTTTCATCCTCATCCGTCTCGAATTGATTAGTACACTCGCTCTCGAGTTTCTTCACCCTCGCCAGGTGCCTCCGGTAATCAAAATACACCGGCACTAAATGTTTCGACGCCGTCGCGACTCTTTTCACCGCGTGGACCGCATCGTCGTCCGAATAACTCATCAGCAAACCGGCGGTCGCCGTCGTCGCGCCAACGACACCGACACCGACACCGAACGACGACGACGACGATGGATTTGCGTTTCCTCCTCCATTCTTTCCGAAACGGAAAAGAAGAGCGCGCAAAACTCTCGAAGAAGAGGAGGAAGACATGCTCTGCGTGTAGTAGTGTTACACTCTCTGCGACGCTGCTCTGATTCGCTTAAAGAGTATGTGCGAGCGGACCGGTTTTGTAAAGGAGTTTGTGGGAAATTTTCTGTGGCTCACAAGGCACAATGAGTACGCTTGTGTCTTTTCAAATGTTGAGAATAACGAAAAGCTTTATCGCAAACATCACACTCGTACGGTTTCTCGTTCGTGTGAATGCGCATATGCTTTTTCAAATTACTAGAATCACGAAAGCACTTCTCGCACACATCACATTCGTACGGCCTCTCGTTCGTGTGAATACGCATGTGGCTTTGCAAATGACCAGATTGACGAAAAGCTTTATCACAAACATCACACTCGTACGGTTTCTCCTTCGTGTGAATACGCATGTGGACTTTCAAATCACCAGAATCACGAAAACGCTTCTCGCACACGTCACATTCATACGGTTTCTCGTTCATGTGAATACGCTTGTGCCTTTTCAAATTACTAGCTTGCGTAAAACTCTTCTCGCACACATCACATTCGTACGGTTTCTCGTTCGTGTGCGTACGCATGTGTCTGGCCAAATCGGCCTGACTTCCAAACACCTTCTCGCAAACATCGCACTCGTGCCCTCTCTTTCTCTTCACTCCTTTAGCAATAAAAGTAGTTTCCTCTTCTTTTCGCATCTGATTTTGCTCCGTCACGACATCGTCACGCGGCACGCACATAATCCTCCGCAATTGCTCTACGTCGTCGTCTTCTTCTTCTTCTTTTTGTATCTGATGATGATTTCCCTCGAAATCATCATCCTCGTCAGGAATCTTCGAACACAACACCAAAGGTTCTTCTTTCTCTCCCTTCAAAACCGTCCTCGCGTTCACCGCTCTTTTCGGATGTGGATTTTTCCGTCTGCTCATGAGTGCACTATTCTCGCCGCGCGTTGAAAATTACGAGAGTAGTAGTAGTAGTATATGATGCATTAAATCACATGCGAGATCCTTTTTTTTTGTGCAGAAGCAAAAATTGCCGTTTTTTGGTCCCTTTTAAGGGTGTTTGAGGGGAAATTTCCTCCGCACAAATCCACCGACTTTGACGAGACCTTTGGAGACCCGAAAGAGAAAGAGAAAGAGTACGATGACGACGAGAATCTTTCTCAGGCGTGGTGGCGCGTATTCCACCGCGCGATTCTCTTCGTTGTTTCGCAAAACCACCACGACCGCTCGGAATCTGCGTCCGAATGAACATCTGTGTCGCCGGTGTTTTTACGCCTCGGGGTCAACCTCTTCTCCGTCCTCCAAGGACGATAACGACATGAACGAGAAGAAAAAGAAGCCAAAACAACTCTCGTTCCACCCGCTCTCGTTCTCCGGAACGAAACTCTGCGCGAACATGAGCATGCTTTCCTATTGGAATTGCGGGCAAAAAGGGTTCTTGGATGCGAAAATCGATGAAACTGCTGCTGAAAGTAACACGAAGAATCTCATGGAAGTTGAGGGCAAGTTTGGATTCGAATTCGTCATCTCGAACGAACCGGAAATGTTGAGGCAAAAAGCGTTATCTCTATGCGTGATCGAAGAGAAAGAACGAGAGATGAGGACGTGGTTGGATTTTGACGACGACGGAAACGACGACGACGAAGGGAGTAGCGGGAGTAGCAGTAGTAGTAGTAATAATAATAAACCGGAAAGCCGAACGTTGATCGTCTCGCTGAAAGAACCGAACTGGGTGTTGGTCGTGTTTAGAGGCACGACGCCGAACCCGCAGAGAGGGTTCTTTCGGGAGAGCAAGATAAACAGCAGAGCTGGGCAAGTCGTTTGGAAAGATTGTCCGTACGAAAATATCGAGGCTAAAGTACACGCCGGGTACGCGAACGCGTTCGGGATCGTGAGAGAGAGGGTGGAGAGAGACGTCGTGGAGAGAGTGAAGAGGAAGATTAGAGAATCAGAAGAAGAAAGAGAAGAATCGAAGACGATGCCGCCGAGAATTGTGGTCACCGGACACTCGCTGGGAGGCGCCATGGCGACGTTGTGCGCGGCGAGGTTAGGGAATAGCGAGGAGATTAAAAAACTGGGAGCGAAAGTGTCTCTGATTTCGTTCGGGCAGCCGAGGGTCGGAGACGCAAATTTCAAGACGCTTTTTGAGAAGAAGAAAGAAAACGCGAATAATAATGAGGATAATTACTGCATGGACGGGTATTTGAGAATAGTCAACGAACAAGACGTGTTTGCTCGCGTGCCGCCGAAATCGGGGATTTGGATACCCGAGGACGTGTTGGAAACCTCTTTATCCTCCTCCATCGACGCGAAACAGTGGACGTATCAATACGAACACGCGGGCGATTGCGTTTGGTACCGAGACGACGGACGGATTTTATTTCGAGAGGAACCGAAAGGCGTGTCGTTGAGAACGGTCAATCCAATCTCAATCGCGTTAGATCATTCAAAGTACGCGAAATTGTTTGACGACGAAGGAACGAAGAAAAATTTTCCTCGAGCCGTCTGTTTTCATCCCGAGAGAACAGATCCGAAGACCATATGTATCAATTGTCCAGATCCAAAGAATGACTTTCGTCGACGAGAAACAAAAAGCATTTGAAATGTAGAGTATGTTAATAATAACGCGGCTGCTTTTCGCCGCCGCCGCTGTGTACAATAGTGTTTTACAATGTGCATGTGTACTAATAAAAGAATCGAAGAAGAAGAAGCTTATCAGAACGAGTCCATGGATTCTTGTTTTGCTCGGCTTTCCGCTCTCAACTTTTCGCTCGCGGCTCGCGTTCGTATATCGAAATCGTCGTTTTGTTCGTCGAACGAGGACGATACTTTTCGAATCAAATTCGTCGCCGGATCCTCCTCTTCGTCGTCGCCCGTTCTGTTATTACCGCTACTAATCAAAAACGATTCCGAGGCGACTTTCGCTTGATTCAGCGCCCTTTTCAACGTTTCCTCGTTCGCCGTCTGTCCTTTACTCGCCGCTTCGAGTCTCAAATTGGTCAAATCTTCGATGACGTCCGTGATGGCGTCTTGCCATTTAAACAAATTCTCATCGATAGACTGTTGCACCAAGTTTATCCCCCCGAGTTGCGTATTGTTGCTATTATTGCTGTTGTTGTTATTCATATTTCCTCCCCCGATACCAATCAAACTCTTCTCCAAAATCTCCGCTAAACTATCCTTCATCGATTCCCCGAGCAAATTCAAATCGAACGACTCTAAACTATTCGCGTCACCCACGAGCGGTTTCCCCCACCTCTCGATGTTCTTCAAAAGCACTCTCAACTCTTTCCCGAGCTCTTGCCACTCTAACGACGCTTGCTCGCCTTCGTTGAACGCTCTCAAAGCGTCTCGTTCCATCAATTTCGTCGTCTCGTTCATCGCGATTTCAGTCGCTCGCATCGCTTTTTCCATCGCTTTGGACGCTGGGTACAAAACTGCTGAAATGGTTCCAAAACCGAACATTATCGCAAAGGCGATTGGTAGATTAGTATTGTTCAAAATCGGTACCCTCGTCGGGGAGGCACTCGTAGTCGCTGTTTTTGTTCGAGAAGCAGCCGCAGAAACGGACGAGACTTCGTTCATAATGGTGTTGTTGTTCTTCATAGATGGAGGAGATAAGGTGCGCAACGGTAAAAGCGTTTGGGTAGTCGTACTCTTGTTAGTATTCGTAACGACGAGAGAACGACGACGTAAACGACGGTTCAGGAAACAACTTCGATCGTCACTAAACGTGCGACGCCTACGCTTACTCCTATTACTGCTACGCGGTGTTGGTAGTGTCGTTGATGATGACGAGAAAAATGCACGCATTTTGACCAATTCTGGAGAGAAAAAATGAAGCAAAAATGGAGCGAAAACGCGCTCTTTATGCGATGATACGATTCAGGATGAGTACGCGAGTATAAAAGCGATTTTGGCAAAAAAATAGGACACGTGGGATACGCAGGATGATGCAAGAAACTTTGCGTTGTTGTTCTTTGGATTCGTTGCTCTCGGCGAGGACGATCTTTATTATTACGAAGCGGCGGCGCGAACGATGGCCAAGGCGCGGTCTCGGTCGACTATTTTCGTTCTCGGTTTTCGACTTCTGACGTTTAAGGCTTTCTTGTTGGACTCGCTTTTTTCTTCTACATCTTCTTCTTCCGTTTCTTCTCGATCGCTTTCGCCTCTTTCGACGGCGTCGAGCTTGAACCATTTGGAAGCGGTAATGGTGTTCGAAGGAGGAGGAGGAAGAATACGCGCTGCTGGTTTGAGAAGACCGTTGAGAATGTCTTCTTTTATGGCTTCGGCGGTTTCTTCCGCGCACTGGACGTTCGTCGCGATGACGCCCGAGGCGCCTCGCTTCGCCCAGCCGCAGACGTAGAGACGACCGGTGGCGGAGGCGGAGGAGTCTTCGTTGTACCGAACGCGGCCTAGACCGTCGTGCACGATGGTTCCGTTCTTATCCGAGGGAACTAAATTCGGTTCGAGTTTATCGCCGACGTATCCAACTGAACGTATGAGAATATCGCACGGGAGGATCGTTTCGTCTCTGACTTGATCGTTGGAAAGCGTCGCTTGTCGATTCCCAGTTGGCCCTTGGAGGATGTTTTTGCGAATTTTCACGAATCCTAACGACGACGGCGACGAGGATATATCATCTTCAGGGAGTAAACCCGTCGGCGAGCGTAAAAAGAGTACGCGCAATATCTTCCTCGTGCCTCCTTTGGCGTCGTCACCGTCTGATTTTGTCGCCGCTCCTTCTTTCTTCGCCTTTTCTAAAACCTCAAACGCTCTTCGTCTCGGCCTCGACGCGTTCATCTCCTCGATATCTTCCTCGGTGACTTCTAAATCGTCAATTTGGACGTCCAAATCCGGTAAATTGAGGACTTCTCTCAACTCCTTGGGAGAAAACTTCGCTTGCGCGACGCTCCGTCGACCGACGATGGTCACTGAATTCACGTTTGCCTTCTCTAAAGCCTCCAACGCGTGCGATGCTATATCCGTCTCTTTCAACTCTTCCGGCGAGCGCAACAAAATCCTCGCGCAGTCCAAAGTAACGTTCCCGACGCCAACGATGACAACGTTCGATCCGTTTTTCTTATTTTGTAATCTGTCCACGATATCCTCGTGCATCTCTTTATTCCGCATCGGCGCAGCAGACGGTAACCCGTTGTACCAATTTACAAACTGCCTCGCGCCGTACACGCCTCTTAACGTATCTTCGTTTTCAATCTGCAATTTCCGATCGTTATCCGCCGCACCGTGCGCGAGCACCACGCCAGAGTATCGTTCGAGTAACTCTTTCGTGGACACGCGCAACCCCTCGCCGTCGTCGTCGTTTTCATTGCCGCCGGAGCCAACTTTCACGTTCGCAAACAACCGCACCCTTTCGTCTCTCAACAAAGCGTCAAACTTGTTCGTGACATTTTTCGTCGCCTGGTGATCCGGAGCGACGCCGAACCGGACGAGACCGTACGGGAAGCACTCTTTCTCGTACACGTCCACTTTCGCGTCGATGAGTACATTATTACTACTACTACTACTACTACTACTACTACTACTACTACTATTCTTCATGTGGAGCAACTTGTCCGCCGCGTACATGCCGGCTGGACCAGAGCCGACGATGGCGAACGAATACTGTTCATTTTCATCAGACGACGCGGAGGTAAACTTCCTTCTAAAAGTCGTTGTTGTCGTCGCGTTTTTCGATCCTCCGCTCTTCTCGCTGTTGATGTTGTCGTTGTTTCCGCAAGGATGACAACAGAGACTTCTCATCCTTCCCCAATGAAATGCCACATCATCATCGACAAAACTCTCTCTGATAACTCTTCTTCTCCCCCAAACTCCTCCTGAAAAAGAAGAAAAGGAAACGAAGCTCATCGCGACGACACCATTTTGATGAAATTGTTGTTCTTGCCGTCGAGAATAGATGCGCAACTTGGATGCAGAACAGAGCAACGTTTTGCGTAATCGATTTTGCAACATTTTTGTTTTATCTCGTGACTTCTTGCGAGTAATATTGTAGCTCTACACAGCAGCTCTGCTCGTGCTAAAATTACTCTCGCTCGAAGGAGACCATCGACGACGACGACGCTGATATCGTAATCACAGAGTTGTGTGTGTCTCTTTTATGTATATAGTGAGAGAGGAATTTCGGATAAAATGAAAAAATGAGGAAAATTTTCTCTCTTGTCTTCATTCGTATTTTCTTCGAAACGGCTTTTTTTGTTCTTTACAAAAATACTACTACTACTAATAAAAAGAAGAGGAATAAGAATACAGAGTAAAAAGTTTTAAAAGTTTTGACTGCTGACCTCTGGTGAACTCACTCCAAAGAAAGACGAACGAACGACGACCTCCCGCGTAAAGATTTGGCCGCGAGTATTGATCGATGAGGATGATGATGCGAAGAATTTTTTTTTCTTTCTCGATGATGATCTCGTGCGTTTTTTTGTTGTTCTTCGCCTCGGGAACACAAACGGTGAATGTGGTTGCAGAGACGACGGTGAGTTCGAGACGAGAGAGATTACAAGAGGAAGCGGAATTAGTGGCGAGATTGGCGAGGATTTTGGTCGAGGAAGAGCGAGCGTTGGAGAAGGAAGAGGAAGGCTTTGAAAAAGTGGCGATGCCGAGAGAGGAGGAGGAGTTTGAGAAGAAGACGAAAACTTTCGCGGTGTTGGAGGAGGAAAAGGAAGAACGGACGCTTCCACCACCACCGACGACGAAAAATCCGGACGCGAAGTTCTTATACGACCTCTCGAAAGCGTTCGTTCGAACGGCGAGGCAACAGTTTCCGAAAGAAATCGCCGAGTCGGACGATTACGCCATGCAGGCGAGGTATCAAGCGTCTCGATGCGCTCGATCGGCGGACGCCACGTTGTCGTTGGATTGGTTTTTCCAGTTTATGGAGGAATTAATCGAAAAGGAAGAGGTAGAAAAGGGCGGTGGCGGGAATCATTACAATTCGCGAATGTATAAAGGAGGAGGTAATACGTATCGTCCGGAGATGTACGCCACGAGCACCGCAAACGGAGAAGAAAGCGCGTTGATGCCCGTCGAAGACTTATTTTTACTCCGCGCTCGCTCGTATTACTATTCGAATCAAGTGCAAGCGCACGAATCGCGTGCCGCGTTGTCGCCATTTTGCGGCTCGCTGGTCGGATTCTCCGTCGCGTCGGCGATTTGGATGTTCAGTTTCTTCCCGTTCGTTCTCATATCGACGACGGCGGTATCCGCGTCCTTCGTGAGCATTTTGGCCGCATCTGCTTCGAAAAAGTGTTCCGCGTCCAACTGCTTATATCCACGTAAATGCTGCGATTTAACGTTGAATAATAAAGGTTACGAAACGTGCGCGTACCATTTCTCCATCTGTCCTGATTATTGCGGTCACGAGGGCGACGACGACGGTAAACGATGCGACGGCGGACCTCCGCACCCACAAAATTTCCGCGCCGTGAGTCCTCAATTCGTCGAATCCTACGAACGCTTCTGTTGCGATGGTATCTGCTGCCCAACCGGTTTCGTCTGTTGCGACAAAGAAGACGCGGTTGGAAAACTCGGTCCTAAATGTGAAAAAGTAGAGATGTGTGTGGACTCTAAAACGAATAAAACAAATTTGGCGCCAGGACGGTTGCGAAAGATTCCTCAGCTTTAAATTACGTAAAAGATATTATAAAAGATATTTAGGAGTCTCTCTGTAATCGTCGTTAATATTAAAACATGATGATGTATGATGACTTCTATTTGAACTTCACAGTTGTTGTTGTTAATGTTAATGTTATTATACACAAACAGACGCTCTCGTTTTTCAACGAGAACAAACAAAACGAGAACGGCATTTTAAAACTCGCGCACGGATTATTCATATCGTTTCTGTGTTATGCAAAACCTCTCTTCTTTGCTTTTTAATAGTACGACACGACCTTCCCTTGGTCTTTGCACGAAGCCGGGCGAAATTTCAAGTCCACGACGCCCCGATGGCGTATCGCGATTTGATCAAACGCCGCGTAGGACAAATCCAAGTGTTCGCGATCGCCGCAACACCAACGTTTATTGCCTTCGTTGGGATGATTACACGGACACGAATCCGTAATCTTCACGACGACCGATTTCACCGCCGGTTCTTGACATCCAGCCCACTTCCCAAGTTCAGACCATTCGAAACCTCTCGTGGGACCGTTCACGCAGACCACCTCTATGCACTTCCCGCACTCCTCGGTCAAACCGTAATCGTAGCCGCCGTCCGTTTGTACCGCGGTGATGAAGTGATTCCCGAGATCTTGGCCGTAGCCGCACGAACCCGTGTAAATGCTCATCCCGTCTGGCCCAGGTCCCGAGGGCCCGCCGTACCACGTCGCTCGCCCCGCTTTCCAATCCGACGTGTTGAAATCTCCAAGCACTCGTCTCGGCCGTCTTTCAAACTTGACGTAAGAAGGAGTCTCTTCCTTTGAAGGTGGATGTAAATCCATGCGTTGCCTCTCGAACAACTTTAACGTTTGCTCCAACTCTTTCGCTTTCTTCGCGATTAATGAAGTCGTCGCGTCGATCTCCGCCGAAAAAGAAGAAGAAGAATCCTCCGCAGTAGTACTCGCGTCGTCGCGTTTCTCTTCCTTCTCTTCCGCTTTACCCGAAGAAGAATCCTCCGCAACAGTACTCGCGTCGCGTTTCTCTTCCTTTCCCAGATCTGACATCGATGAATTCGAATTCAAATTCACATCTGCTCGTGCGTTGAACGAGGACTTTAAGAAAGAAAACGCGCGAACGAACGAGCAGGAGGAAAAGGAGAACAGAAAACACGCGAAAAGGAGTTTTACGCTTCGTGTGCTCGTCGTCCTCCTCCTCCTCTTCCTCCTCTTCAAAGAAGCAGAGGTGAGGTGTTGGTGTTGTTGGTGGTGTTGACTTATAGGAAAAGACGACATTTTTTTGACGAATGAATGTCAGCCACGAATTTTACATTTTTTGTTCAAAATACGAGTCTTGGAATACACACAACAGAAAGAACAACACACACAGAGAGAGAGAAAATCGGAGACGGGTGGTGGTGCGTGAGTATTTGA
>Ga0181597_10004856_pt1 | contig 13143 bp, 18 predicted proteins | sample 041ome_5_FD_148647 | JGI IMG/M metagenome (GOLD analysis project Ga0181597, IMG submission 148647) | Coastal salt marsh microbial communities from the Groves Creek Marsh, Skidaway Island, Georgia - 041403US metaG (spades assembly) | ecosystem: Environmental > Aquatic > Marine > Intertidal zone... | reverse complement strand
TCCCTGCACAGTTTCTAGCGCATCAATATCAAGCTGCTGTCTAATTGTACCGCTAATCGAACCAGTTGCTGTTGTACCATTAGTAACAGCTGTTATCTGTACATCCGTGCCACCAATACGCAGATTTACGCCAACGTGATCCGCAACAAAATAACTAGAACTTGTTGTTAGTGTTGTTGAACCAGTGGTTGCGCTTGATGAAATAGTTACGCCATTACCTTGGAAGTTAAAGTATGGCTGGTATACTAAGTTGCCATCAGTTGATTCTTCAAACTCAAATGGATCAACTTGGAATGACTGCAACCCAGTACGCACTAGCTTTTGTATAGGATACAGTTTGTGGCACAAGAACATAACATCAGCCTGCTGCGCAAATGAAAGCTCAATGACTTCAGACTGCGACCAAGGTAGGGCTGCTGCATTTGTGTCTTGTGTTATGTTCTGGATATGTGTTGGTTCAAAGTTGTTTGTTGGGTCAAGCAAAAACACATCAATTTCACCAGCACTAAACGCAATGATATATCGCTCGTCATCACTAAAGATGAATGGCTCAATGCGCACCTGCAATCCAGTGGCGCTTGATGAGTAGGTGTTATTGAATGTGTACCAATTGCGAGTACCACTGCGCTTTTCAACGCCGCCTTCTGATTTAATAAAGAAGTTGCGCACACGCGCAGCAGCATGAGTATAGACTGAAACATCGGTTCTGGATGTTAATGACGGGCTGACCTCTCCGAAATCGAAGCTAGTCAGCGGCACTCTTATTCTCGCCATTAACTCAACCTTTCAGTTCTAAACCTATTCGTAACTAGCTTTCTTGTTGTTTGCTGCTGGCTGTCTAAGTTTCTGGCCTTTGCCATAAGGCGCTCAGCTTTTTGTTCCATGACTTGTGTAAGGCCATCATCCCTTGCAATCGAAGACGCAAAAATTGCTGCCAGTTGAAATTGCACAGCCAATGTAAAGTAAGAAGGCCAATCAACTTCACTTGCACGGAATGTATAATCTGCAACCACAATGTCGCTTGCGGTAGTATTTGAAAACACTTTGTCACCGTAGACAGAATACTGGATAAGCAAGTCGTTTACAGTTACTGCATGCAGCATAAGCAGATTGCTAGGCAGCTGATGCGCTATATCGAAACGCCCAGTAGGAGGAGCGGTCAACGCATTCAGTTGATCTTGGTTAGTGGCAAAGCGCCAACGAGTAGCACAAAGAGATGAGCGAGCCACATCTTCATACATGTTGTTAGCTATAGTCGCTTCGGTACTAGCGTCAGCAAAAGAAGAAATAGGGTTAGCGCCAATAAGCGTTAATGCTCTTGCCGCTATATCAATTGCTGAATTTGCTGCTGTACTCATACGTTAAGTTGAGGGAGGGGCTTGTCGCCCCTCCCCACATCCTTATGTGTTGTCGTCAAGGACTTCGTAGACACCGTTATCATCGATAACAACAGCGCCCATTGACATCATTGAAGTTGCAAGGTGTGCAACTTTCTCAGGCACATAGTTCAGCTCAGTCTTAACGTCTGAGTTGATACCAAGGCCAACAGCAGATGTGTGGTAAGCAATGTTCTTACCAGCAGTGATTGCTGAGGTTGAGAAGATGTTGAAGCCCATGAATTGCTTCATGGTCATGCCACCAGCAAACGGCAGGTTCTGATCACCAACATAGTCAGATGATGCAAACTCGTTAATGTTAAACAAGTCAGCAAAACCAGCAGGTGACATAGCCAGATACCGCTGTCCGTCTTCTGGCAGGTCTGCTGCGCCGAAGGTTTCGAACAGTGTCAAGATATCAGCCTTATCAACCGCTGCTGCAGTTGAGTTGATCTGAGTTGCGTTTGCGCCAGCGTCCAATGCTGTGTAGATGATCTCGTCAGTCTTGCGACCAAGAGCAGCAGCAGATGACTTAGCAACAGCCTGACGCTCATCGATGTTGGTTTTCAATTCATCCAACTTGTCGATAAACTCAGCTGCATAGAAGTCAGCCATGGTTGCTTCTACAGTTGTATGTACAAGCTCCATTGGAGTGACATTACCATTACGCGCTTTAGTTGAAGCTGTGCCTGAGCCGATCTTCTGGAAACGAACAACGCTACCACTCACATTGTTATTGCGAACAGTGTTCTTTAATTTAGAACCCATACGCTGATAAGCCATGTGAACTTCGGACTCAAACTGCTTAATAAATGCGATATCAATTGTATTCGCCATTTTTTACAGTCCTTATATCAAAGTTAAAATTACACTCGTTTCGGTTGTCCATTCCGCTCGTCGTCCAGTTATCCCTGTCGGGGCTGTCAGTTAGAAATAGGCCGTTCATCCTCTTCAAATGACACTTCTATGTCATATGCGCAACGCACAAATCTTGCCACAGGGTAGCCATTCACAACGGTCGCCGTGTTTGAAAACAAGCAGCCAGCAAACTGTAACCAGCGAATTGTTTTTTCGTGATCGATTGGAACGACATTTTCTAAGATGTCATACTTTTCTTGAAAGTAATTAAAGACAGGATGTGTAAGACGCATCCATGTTCTTTTGTGATCGTTTAGATCGTAGCTGCCCAGTAGCCATATAGATGCAATAGCAGCTTCTTCACTGTCTAACGGAACCGTGCCAAACATGCATATTGGTTTGTCATCTGATAAGACAGTGTATGTTTCCGCTCCCTTTATTGAAAGGGGAAGATGCAACGCCCTCCAAGGCGTTGCACCAGCAATCATGCATTCACGCAAGTCTGTATTACGCAGAGTATGCTGCAAGTAACTTGAGTGATCTGAAGTAGACTTAACAATGTCTAGCTCATTGTATTGACCGCTACCTGTAAAGTTTAGAGAAGCCATCTTGCACCTGCTTTATAAATGCTGTGTCTCTGGCTCCTTGCTTCCAATAGCGCTCATCGTTCATCATGCCACGAAGATCGGCTTCAGTTAGCTGAGCGCTTGCTTCAGCATTGCTGTCGATGCCTGATCCTTTTAATGCGTCCATAACTTTTTCCAAGACTTCTATACCTTCTGCCGTTTGGCCTAGTCTTTCGAGAGCGCCCATCTGACTCTCATCGAAGAACTTGTTTGCCCACAGCTGCACAGACTCGATACGCGCATCTGCATTCTCACCAAGCCTTGTGCGTTCAGCATCAAGATCAGGCATGTCACCATTCAATGCTTCTGCATATTTTTGGATGCCATCAGCAAACTTGTCTTGCCCATACCCATGATCGTAACAAAACTGTGACCACCAATTTAAAAGCTGATTGTCAACAGCTTCTTCTTCGCTCAGGATTTCTGGTAGTTGATAGTCACCAACAGTCTCTGGTCGATCTTTGTATGTCTCTTGCAACATCTCTTCTGCAAGAGTTTTGCGCAGTTCTTCCTCACCCTTGCCAAGCTTGCTTTCTAATGAAGAGTATGAAGTCACCAAATCTTCTGGCGTCTTAAACTTTTCTGGGAGCCACTGCGGCCTATCCACGGTTCCAGATTGGCTACCGTCAACAGGTGCTTCGGCAGACAGCATTGAGCCTTCTGCTTCTACATTATCTGTTTCACTCATCTTGTTTTACCTTCTGTCCATGTTTGATGCGGCGCTCTAATAGCCCCACAAGATACCGCTGCCCTTCCATATGACGAAGTTCAGCGTCCGTTACGTTCGGGCCATTGACTGCTTCAATGGTTATCGAGCGCAAATACTTTAGAACGGAGCCGCCAGTAGGTGACGCAAACAATGCCGCTATATCTAGCGACACACGCTTGTCTTCCTCATCACCTCTAGCAAACCCATCCAATCTGAGTTTGTTCATAGATTACCCCTGCGTTGGCGGTTCCATGCCTTGCTGCTGCGCAGCCATTTGCTGCATAGCTTGCGCAAGAGCCTGACGCTCATGCGAGTCACGGATTAGATTATCCGGCACACCAAACTTCTTCGCCAAGTAAGCTGATGCTTCTTCTGATGAAACGAGTAGGTTCACCATCTGTGGCCCAAATCGGCCACCAACCATTTCCAAGAAACGATCTACTGATGCGATATCTTGATTAGCTTGCGCCTGTGCTAATGGAGATACTGAGCGAACTTTTACATCTCTGCCGTTCAATGTTGGAACATCGATGCGGCCTTGCTTCTTTAAAATATAAACAACGCGCTGCAACACTGGCTGAACAAACTCAGCTTGCAATCTGCCAAAGGCAGAACCAATACGGCGAGATAGATCAGCCATACGTTCTGCAACTTCAGTTGCTGTTGCTGGTGTTTTGTTAGGATCGCCCAACATATCATTATACAATGCGCGTTTGATATTATTGCGCATGTCGCCAAGGATAAGATTTGCTACATCAAACGAGCCAGCAGCACGAATTGGCTGTAAGCCCTGAGAGTTCGGTGCTTTAGGAATGATAGTTCCCGGAACCAGATTGATGGAGTCTGTATTGATTACACCATCGTCATCCATTTGGTATATGCCAGAGATAGCCATCTGCGCATTCTCAAGAACCAACTCAATAGTAAGGTTAGTGGTTTTGATTGCACTAAGCGCGTTGACAAGTGGGCCGCGTCCGTAGACTTCACCTGCCGCCTTTGACCATCTGAAACACACAAAAGGATTTGAGCCAGCACCTTCAAATATATCCTGATAGATTAATTCTTGGGTTTCTTTGCAGATGACATAGAAAGCATTACGCTCTTGGTTCGGCTTATCATAGAGTCTGCAAACTACTTCGATGATCTTGGTCTTGGTATCGGGAGCCTTTGCAATCTTTTCCATCATCATTTTGGAAAGGATGGCATTAGGATAAGCGATTAAAATGTCTTTGTTGCGCAACTCGCGCTCACGATACACATGGTCAATGCGATCATCTGCGCCGTTTTCAAGAACCAGTTGAGGCAACGGGATAGCATTAAACCTTATCGGGTTAAGCGCATCACCTTCTTCAACCAGCAAACACCCTGTTCCCACAGCAAGATCAAGGAATGCTTCGTGGGCTTCTTGTCCAAAATTACTGTTCTGCAATACCTGAAAGACGTATTCAGTGACCTCTTCAAGCTGATTATCAATAGCCTCAGTCTGATCACTCGGCACCTCGCTACCAGCAACCAAGTCTGCCCATCGCGCAAAGTTCGGAACCAAACCCGATTGCAAGCGTGACGCAAACTCTTGAGTGCCAACAACAGCTGTCTCATCAAAGATGCGATCATCTCTGCGCTGACCTGCTGTAAGTTTTGTAAAGCCTTCTCGTTGTGGAAGAGCGTATTCATAACACTCATCAAACAAAGCTTCAAAGTTGAGGCGATGAGCAAGAGCTTTGTCATAGCGCCGGAGATAATCCTTGGCAATTTTATCATGCATTATGTGTACTCATTGTAGAAGCCAATGCCGCCGCCAGAGCCTGACAAGAGAGAATGAGTAGCGCTGCCGCCTTTGCTCTTTCCCTGCACACGCTTTTGCAAAGCTGCTTGCTTGTTGGCTTTGGTTGTAGCTGTTTCAGCTTCCATACGCTCTTGACGCTCAGCTTCTACTGATGGGTCAGGGCGTGGTTGTGATGATCTAAATATGCACATAGTTACCTCAAATAATATGCAACCCTAGATGTAACCCCTGCATTAATGCATTACAACGCACAAAATTACATCCGTGACCAAAGCCCCTGTCTGCGTTGCTTTGGCTGCCTGTTAAATACATCGAAGTCTCTTCGCGCTTGGACAACGCGCTGCGGTTGATTATTGCCAAGAACACCGCGCCCCTCACCAGCGCCAAGCATTAGATACTGCAACGCATCGTGGATATGAGAAAAGCGGTTCTTCTCCGGCCTATCATCATATCGCTCACCAGATACTTGTATGCGGCGATATTGATACCCACCCTCAAACCCTTTAACCAATTCTTTGCAGCGTGGGTCAATTAAGAAACCAGACAAGCCATCAACCATGCGAGTAAGTGATGCGCTTACAGATTCTAAACGCAGTGCAACGTCATTACTTGGGGCTGGTCTAGCTCTTAGACCAGCACCGCGCAGCACTTGGAATGGCGTTGACTCATCTGTTTGCGCACGAAAATCGCCAGCCGGATCGCCAAAGATATTGATCTCACAGTTGCCGTAACGCACAGCAATCTCTTGGCGCAACAGTTCAGCAAAGCGAACAATGCCCATATCGAAAGCTACAATCTCTTGCAAGATAAGCCAGCGGCCTCTGACCTTCTGTCCAAACACTGCGGCTGGCGTCAAACCAAAATCCAAACCAACAAACACAGGCATGCCATCAGCCACAGGAATCTCTTCATTCGCAACGTGCTGATCTGCCGCGAACATATTATAAACAGGTTTGCCATCTTGTATCGCTCCCAGCCTGTTCATTACATAAACATCAATCCAGCTTTTGCCCTTACCTTGCACAAGGTTGGTATAATAGCTTGCCAGCATATGCTTCTGGTTCTCAGCATCTTTACTTGGCTTGTATTCTTTTACATTGCCCTCGTTATCTTTTGACTCAACCATGCCAGCAGGTTGGGTAAAGAAGCGCCAGTTGTCTGGCTTCACCATCATCTTGGCTTCTTCTTTACTAATGTGGTCAGGTATAGGAACTTCACCAGACATGATAGGCCACCAGTGATCTTCTTCTGGCGCGTTTGTATCTGCAATCACACCAGTCCATGAAGGCCCACCCTCACGCATAGATGGGTATCTGCCTACACGCATTGTGCAAGCATCAATGATTGACTTAGGGATTTCCCTTGCTTCGTTAATCCAGATGCCTGTCAGCTCTAATGACAGCAGCTTCTTAACATCTTCCGGCCTATCAAGAGCAAGGAAGATAACTTCTAGCTCTAGGTCGCCTTGCTTTATCCAATGAGTATAAGGCACAGACCACTGAAACTTCCCCCAATCTTGTTCGGGAAACCAGTCAAGCCAAGTCTTAATAGTGGTAGTGCGAAGCTGCGGGTTGGTATTACGGATGATTGCCCATCTGCTTTTACGCTTGCCTTCTTCGTTTGGCTTTTGTTGCAGTGCGCGTCTGAACACCTCAACGCAACAGCCAACAGATTTGCCGGAACCAACAGGGCCGCGAATGCCACGAAAGAATGTATCATCCTTCATGAAAGCTTTTAGGACTTCGCCATCAGGCTTGTATTTAAATTTCATTTACCTTGTAGTCCTTGCCGATCTTAATCATCGTTTCAACTACGTCAGGGCCGATAGATGATATAAGCTTGTCTGCTTCATAATCGGTGCAGTGGTCTTTAGGGTAATGAGAGAAATGTACGCGCTTTACTACAGTGCGAAGTATCTCACGCTCCTCTGGCTTGAGCATATGTAAGAACGCACTCATCTGTATTTCTTTGCGGTCTTTGCTGCTGCCTTTGGCTGCTTTGAATGCTGTTTGCCAGCAGCAGTGTCTTTGCGCTTCTTTGCTGTTGACGCTGCGTACTGTGACGATGACATGTTTTTAATTGCTTTAGATGGCAAGTATCTTTCTCCTGTTGCGTTTGAACCCTGCGTTGATGGCTTGCCTGACTTGGTGCGCCACTTCTGCTTTGTCCAGTTTACTAGTGACTTCTGCGGCTTCTTCATGATGTGTATCCACCGCCTTTTGCTTTATAAGCTTTGGCTAACATCTGCGCCTTACGCGCACTCCATTGACCGGGGCGGCCTCCCTTGCCACCTGCTTTAATCCGATTGAACAGGCTCTTACGCATTGATGGTTTGGTATAGTTGCCAGCTTCGTTGACCTTAGACATTAGCGCACCTTCTTTCCAAACATCGAGCGTCTACCAGAGCCAGATGAATCAGCTACACCACGAGCTTTGCTTGACGGTATTAATGAAGACTGTGATCCAGAATCAACAGCGGTTGTGCTGTCTTGCACGTTTGTACTACTGGTAAACGTGCCTGATCTCACGCGATCGTCATCACCATCCATTACAGTTGTTGTGGGGCCGTATCCAGCAATGATACCGCGCTCATCAGTCTCAACGCCAGTGATCTGACCGCGATCGTTGTAGATCATGTTGCCAGTTCCGGCGATGATTTCATTCAAAACATTCTTAGCAGACATCTTGCCAATCTCATTCAACACAGCAGCAAGGGGGCCATAGGCAAGACTGCGTACAGTGTCATTTTCAATATTATTTACTTCCATTTTAATCTGACCAATGTTCATGCGCTGTGCCAGATTAGATGCTGCGTCATTTGTAATGCCTTTAATACCAGCAACCTGTGCGCCTAGTTTCTGACCAAACATTGCTGTTGCTAATCCAGGGGATAGAGAAGCTTGACTACGTTTGCTTTGCGTAACCGACATAGCATTTTGCTTACGGTCAATACTATCTGATCTGCCGCCATAGTCACGCCCGCGCCCACCAAACCCACCTTGGCTTCTGCTACCACCTAATCCGTCAAAGCCAGCCATTAAGCTTTATTCCTTTTAGAAATTGCAGCCGCTTTAGACTTAGCATCAGATTTCGAAGAAGCGCCCCACGCTCGCAGGGAGAGGAGTAACCGCGTGGGACGCCCCTTCTCATCCCGCTCTGGGCCTTTCATGTTTCCCATACGCGCAAGGAAACTGGCTCGGCGGGGGTTGTCACCAGACTTAACAGGTGCCTTTAACTTGCCACCTTTATATGAAGCACGGCCTTTGGCATTCAAACCGCCCTTTGGGTTCTTGCCTTCCTTGCGTGTCCATGCAGGTGTCTTGGGTGCTTTAGGAGCCATCGGCTAACTCCGTTGTGTATCTGTTTCCGCGCCAAGTAAATTCATCATTGCCAGCTGCGCGATTGTTGGCAAAGGCTTCACCAAAACTCATTTCAGTTTGACCAGACTCAGGACGCTCTGGTGCAGGAGTCGGCATCACCATCTGTTCTTTTTGCATTGAAGGAGGCGAGTCATTCATTGGCTCAGCTTGCGCTGGGCTAATAAAAATATCTGAGACATTAGATAAGAATGTATCAAGCATCCCTTTGCGCTCTTCATCCATTGGCGTGTTGGGAAACACTGGCTCAATGTTCTCATCCTCAAACCAAAGAGGACGAGGAGATGGACGCTCAAACGCAACAGCATCTTCTGCCGGAATATCAAAGGTAACAAACTGTGAGCCACCTTCTTCTGGCTTCTTCTCATCACTCATGAAGATGCCGCCAAACATACGAGCAGCAGGGTGCAAGCTTCCAGTCATTACTGTTGCACCAACACCAGCAGCAGCTTGCCCTATCGAACTATCATATAGTGCATGAATTGTTTTAAGCGGCATGCCCATATCAAGCAGTGCTTCAGTTACTTCTGGCGCATACTCTTTTAAGAAGTCTGCGTTGTTGGCAAAGTCATAAATGTCATGACCCTTGTAAGAACCATCCTTCGCTCTATACCAGCCAGTCTCTTTGTCCTTGGTTAAGGAAAAGTTGCCAAGAGTAAGTTTGATATCTGTTGGGATGCCCTGATATTCACGGGTGCCGTAATAGGAAGACTGCTTAAATAAATCATTGACCATAGAGTAACTGATCTGCCCAGCGCGTAACGCTCTTGCAGTTTGACCCGTGGCTTTTTCCAAATGCTTCTGGTGTATCTCAGGTGTGCCGTAATAATGATCGGCAACCTTGCGCATCACAGCTATGAACTCAGGTGAAACACTATCGTTAAGATGCGTACTATCACTGTCCATAAATTCTGGCAGCAATGAGTTAAACGAAGCCTTTAGCATGAATGACTGATGATCTTTTAACATGCAGACAATATCAGGCTAACGACTGACTTTGCGCAACGCACATTTGCAACATCGAACCCTGAGAGAGAAAAATGTTTGTTGTAGACCTATTGCATATACAGGTTGCAGGTTTTTCCCCCCACCCCTCCTGTCAAGAGCATGTCCCTAGCTAAGATCGATGGAGACTGATATCTCACCCGCGTGTAGATGCATGTGCTTGTCGGCAGCCTTGTACCCCGCCCTGTCCAGTATATCCTTGCTTGCTTCCAGCTGGACGTACTCAGACTTGGCACCTTGCGATAGTTCAAGAACCTTCGCAGCAGCAACCGTAGCATTCAGACCGATAGCTTCACCCACACGTTGCATCATATACTGCTGGACGTGTGGCAGCTTCAAAGCCTTGCTGGCACTCACTCTACCGCTCTCACCTGCAGCGTATCCAGCTGCCTTCGCGGCGTGTGTTATACTGCATCCCGTAGCTACAAGCGTATCCACTAACGCAGTCTGTTTCGATGTCAAAGTCTTTGTTGCGACGTTCATTTGAACCCCCCTTGTGTTCCCCCCTTTATACCTCGTTACGCAGAGTGGCTGTCAACGCACAAACTGGAAGTCTGCCCTATTGCTCCCCTCAGGCTATCCGCCTTCGAAGTCGCGGGGCAGTCCGCAATATGCGCTAGGCCGCGCATCGCAAGACAAGCTTGCAAATCCCCAAACCGCAAGTTGAGACACAACAACAAACATTGCATATCATAACCTCCAGTTGGGCCATAGCAGCCTCGATCCCACAAGTGTGCGGTGACGGTGTGCGCACGAGGTTCCCCCCAATTTGCTGTGCAAATCGGCTCCCCCACGAATAGACGCGAGCCAGCGTTGACGCTGACTCCCTGCATCGCGGCTCAACACACTTGTGCGCTGCGAGTCTGCGATGGCTGTACATGCATATGATCGCAAGGTTTGTGGTCGGTAACTAGTCATACATAAAGGAGATAGATATGACCAAGAAGACAGAAAAGTTCGAGTATTCACATTCAGTAGATGGTATCGCAGACAATATCCTAGCCTCATACCCGCTCGATAATCTCGACAACGACGCATACAAGTTCAATCAAATCACCGGCGAAGAGAATCCTCGCTACATGCAGGACGACAAGTACATGCTCGGCGGTATCATTTCACAGATCGGATTCGGTCTGCAGCGCAAGCATGACTACCTCGACACACTACAGGCACGTCGTCTTGCAGAGGTGGAGCTTAACGGCAACGGCACAGCAGAGGTGCGCAAGATGGAGTCACTGGAAGCGAAGATTCAACGTTCCATCGAGTTCTACCACCACAAGTTCCTGATCGAAGTCGAGCAGTTCGAGAGACTGTGCGACCTGTCATGGGGCGAGGGTCAAGCCCTACCATCTGACGACCGCTACGGTCTCGCATGGTGGGAGACATACAAGGCGCGGATGCAAGATCGTCCGGTGCTTGCCAAGACTTCCAAAGAAGAAGCCAAGTCACGCCTGTTCAAGAAGGCATCGTAACACATACAGGCAGGGTGCATCATGCATCCTGCCTTTTCCTATAAGTAGATCGGCCCCGCTGCGCGCCGCCTACCCCGCCCCGCATTCTTCACATCCTGCAACACCCAGCACCACTACCATCGGCAACCCATGGGGTATCCCGACTCTTAGCTGCGCTCGCAAGGCTGTGAAGTTCGTCTCATTAGTAGGAGTAAAAACCAATGGAAGAGTTTGTATTTATGGTTGCGTTCTTTGGAATGCTCGTAGGCATCACCGGCTTCATCTTGCTGGTATGCGAAGCAGTCCACGAAGAATTTGTGCGTGGACGTAATGAGCCGCGTGACTTTCAGTCATACCAGAGGAAGTTAGATGATCGATACGTTTCTTTACATAATAAGCCAAGCGACAGGCTTCAGTAAATCAGAACTGTTATCTCGCAGACGCACAGGTGCGCTGCGTGATGCACGGTTCTGTTTATATCTTGTGCTAGTTGAGTCTACCAATCTCTCCCTTAGTGAAGTAGCTCGTCAACTCCGCAAGGATCACACCACCATCATCAGTGGTGTCAACAAAGCCAAGGACAAACGCAGGTTAGACCCTGTGTTTGCCCATCTCTATCGCACTATCGAAACCATGTTATCAGAGGAGATACAAAATGGATGGCATGACAAACACAGAATGTTCGTGGAATTTCCCAGTAGAGTTTCAGGAACTGACTTACAGCAAAGACATTAACCTGTTCAGCGTTCCAGAATCACTGGGTCGTGTGCTTGTTCGCACTGACACCAATCAACCATTAGCAATTCATAAAGGTCGTTACACAATCAAGACCAACGAGGATTGCATCAATCAAATGGATGAGGCTATCCGAGCAGCCAACATCGGCACTGACTATGACTGGAACATCACCACCATCGATCAAGGTCGGCGCATGAAAGCAACGATTGACTTTCGTGATCTCGTGGTGGAGCCAGTCAAGGATGACTACATCCACTTCCGCATCAGCTTATTCAACTCATATGATGGCACATGGTCGTTCATATTTAGCGCAGCTGGCTTACGTCTATGGTGTCTCAATGGCTGCACTACGCCGGACAATGTAGCGTCATCACGCAACAAGCACACAGCCAGCATCAACGTGCAACAAGAAGCTGGCAAGATAGGCAAAGCTCTTGATGCATTCATGAACCAGCGTGAAGTCTGGCAGAAGTACATGGGCATCTCTCTACGAGATCACCGTCAGACTGTAGAGCAGTGGCTCAAGACTCGCTTGTGTATGTACCCAACAGCAACCAGCAACCTCAAGTATAACGAGCGGCAACACGAAACATTAATGCGTCAGTATGACAAAGAATGTTCAGCCCTCGGGTCAAATATGTGGGCGCTGTACAACACACTCACACACTGGGCATCACATCCCGAAGACAATCGTGCACACGATGCAATCACCACACGCAATCGTGACATGCAGATTGCCAAGGCCATGTCTTCAAATGAATGGAAAGTATTAGAGAAGTTTTAGAGAGGCACCTCCTCGCGGCATTAAAGGTTGCCGATCGCCAGACTAGCTGCGCCTAGCGTCAACACTGCACCTCTCGGTCATCATGACAAATCAGTGAAGTTAGTCACCCTTTAGAGGGGCAGGTCATTTCCGAACACCTGCCCCTCTTATTTTTTACGGTAGCCAATCTGTAACCATCGCACTACATCAAGGAGATTCTTATGAAGTTAGCAATATCAGCTGCTGCAAACGGCATCAGCATTCAGCGTTTTGTAATGCAAGACAGCACATCACTGGTGCTAGAGGTTGTTGATGAGCTTGGTGTCAAGCACACCATCAACATCCATTCCGAAGCTCAGTGTCCATATATAAAAGAGAAGAGCGCGATCCAAGATGACACTCTTCCCGATGATGCAGCTACTTGGATGCGTGTGCGCACACCCCTGTTCGTTCC
>Ga0181597_10004851_pt1 | contig 13153 bp, 6 predicted proteins | sample 041ome_5_FD_148647 | JGI IMG/M metagenome (GOLD analysis project Ga0181597, IMG submission 148647) | Coastal salt marsh microbial communities from the Groves Creek Marsh, Skidaway Island, Georgia - 041403US metaG (spades assembly) | ecosystem: Environmental > Aquatic > Marine > Intertidal zone >... | reverse complement strand
CTGCTGCTGCTCGCGCTGCTTCTCAAAGCCCGACGATGCACACGCACCACCCCTGATGATGGATTTCATCTTCCGCCGACTGAAGCCAAAACCAGCATCATCATCCTTCTTGCGGCAATGATGATGATACTGGTAATGAGAAAGAGAAGACGAGAGTGCCATCATCATCCTCATCGTTGATTTCAGATATGGTGTCGTCGTATTCTTTCGCGTCGTTTACGTCGTCGTCGTATCATCATCATCCTGTTGGGTGGTTTGAAGCGCTCGCACACCCCTAACTGTCTTTTTCTCTCTTACTAAACGATTAGGGTTTGAAACCCTAAGCTTGATTTGAATACATTTAAAAACAGACGAACAACGACAGAAGAGAACACGCTTTCGCGCGCGCGCATTAAGAACAATCGGAGAAGAAGAGAGAGTAAGAGAAGCGCAGATCTCTTCGTAAAGTATTTTTAAGCGCAGTAGAGCGCGAGATTTGTTGTTGAAGAAGAGGTTTTGAAACAACAACAACAACAACCGAGAGACAAAGAGAGAAAGAGAGATCTTCGTCAGAGAGAGAAATCTTTGTTTGCGCGAAAGTGTTAAAGAGATAATGGCGATGACTTTGGACGAGGAGGACAAAATCGAAGAAGAGACTCCTCCTGACGATGAAAACAACACGAACGCGTGCCGTTGGCAAGACGTGCCGTTGATTCCTCAGCTCGTTGGTACCGTGTCACCGTGTTCGTGGTACTCGGAAAAAGATGGGTGCATTTACTCCTGGGGAGGACAGAGCGGCGAAGGCGAGGAAGCCTCGAGGGAGGAGATGAAGGTTTTGGACTTGGTCGGTGCGTGCGTTTCTTTCGTTTTTCCTGCTTTTGCGCGTTTGTACTGATTGCTCACGTTTTTTATATCTTTCTCTTTATTATTGCGCTTCCAACTACAGGCGGCGAATTCGCGCATTGGACGTTTCACGTGGAAAACAGCCCGAACCCGGACGCGTTTCCGTCGTTTTGCGCGAGAGAATTGAAGACGAGCAGCCGCAAGAAGACGACGACGAAGAAGAAGAATGAAAAAGATGAAGAAGACGAGGTCTTGACGTTTTTGTCCGGCGGTGCGGAAGAAGGGGAGAACGGCGGTGCCGGTGACGACCATCATCCGTCGACGAGTGGTAGTAAAACCGTCGCGCGAACGTACGACTCCGCGTTGAAAAAATGGACCATTTTGGAGCCAGCGGCAGATAGGAAGATCAACGCGGTACCTGACGAAAGGTTTGGCGCGTCGTCGACCTTCATTAGCGATCAGAAGGTGGTGCTGTTTGGAGGAGTGAAGAAACGCATTCCGCCTTTGAAACCCAAGCGCATATGTGGCCCGCACCTCATTAAGGAGAGCGATCTCCCTACGGAACATGAAGCTGCGATGAAGAAACAGAACGCCGCGTATACGAATGAGACGTACATTTTCGATTTCAAATCCAACACTTGGAATCACGTGAGGGTGCCAGTAAGGAAATGTCCTCCAGCTCGAGCGTTTGCGAGTTTAATCTCTGTTACGGATGACGTTGCGTTTCTCTTTGGCGGCGTAGATGCTGCCGGCAGGTGCTTCAACGACGTCTGGAAGTTTGACTTTAAGAACAAAAACGAGCCATGGAAAGAAATTCTTGCGGAGAAAGAGGCACACGAAATGATTCCACCGAGAATGTTGCACGCCGTCTGCGCGCTTCCCGACGGCGATGGTATGCTTGTCGTTGGTGGGAGAGGCAGTAAGAACGAATGCCTCGGCGATGCGTGGATCTTCTCGTGCGAATTTAGCGTTTGGCAAAAGTTACCGGAATACATGTCACCGAAGATGGGAGTATTTGGTGCAAGGCTCGTTCCAGCTCGATCGGCGGTGTTTCGAATCGGTGGCGCGTTTGCAGATGAGGTAGAAGGGAATCAAGTTATGATTGAAGAATCGAACGTTACGGGCACGAATACCGCCGCCTCTTCGCAAAAAAAGAAGAAGAAATCAAAAGTCTCTGCGGTGGAGTTATCGACAACTAATTCAGGCGCGTCATTTTTTGCCGGTGCTGGGTTAACGCACGGCAACGAACTCACGAACCCAGAGTTATTTGACGATGATGATAAAAAAGAAAATTTGTGGGACGACGTGTTCCCGCTGAAAGACTGCTGGGACGCAGATGCCGCCGCCCTGACGACGGATCTTAAAACCAGGAAAAAGAAGAAATCGGCTGGCGGCGACATGAAGCTGCCAAGTGTTAGTATTACCCCGACGAAGACGAAAAAGGATCTATCGATTTCTACGAAAAAGTCTACCGAAGTGCAGCCTTCGTTGGAACAGAGCAGCGGCCGCGAAAACGCGAACAACGTGACATCCATCGCGACGACAGAAACGCCACGAGCCGGAGTCCGGTCCGCGTTTGAGCCCGTCAAAGGTTCGCAAGCGTTTAAAGTGGACGGTAGATCTGCTCCACCGCCGGCGGCGCCCGTCGCCAACTGCGAGTTCTGTGTCGTTGAATTCAAAGGCAAGACGAGAAATCAAATGTTGATGAAGCACCGAGAGGAGTGTTCGAAAAACCCGAAGAACATCATCGGCGAAGCGACCGAAAAGATTGCCTTATCATTCTCAAAAGCCGACCGGCTTTTAGGCTTGCCCAAGCTGAAGGTGCAAAAATCTGCCGCCCCGAAATCCCACGGCAGCGATTTGCCCAGCTTGAGTCCGCGCGCCAGTCGAGAAGAAGTGCTCGTCCCGGGCGTGCGTCCAGCACCTTCGGACGACGAGGACGAGGATAAAGTCAACGCGGTCAAGAAGAAAAAGATGAAGAAACAACCTTCCAAGCTCGGGCGATCGAGTTCGTCTCAGATGAAAGTTGCCTCGGCCGGGAGCGGCGAGGTCGGAGGCAAAAGCAGCGGAGGAGATGCGCCGAACAACAACGCCGCTGCGGCCGCCGCGGGAGCAAAGAAGAACGAAGAAAAGGAAAAAGCGACAACGACGACGCCTGCAAACAACGAGAAGAGCATGCCACCCAAAAAGAGAAAGTTGGCCGAAGACGGGGCTACGCAAAAGAACGAGACGACGGAAGAGGAGAGAGAGGCGTTGAGGAACGAAGAATGCTACCAAAGGGTGATGCAGAGAAGCGTGAACTTGCCCAGATTGCATAACGCATCTGGAGCCTTGACGGTCTCAGAAGCAGATTTGATGAAATCGTTTGCACAACTGGCTAATATGAAAGAAGACGCGTTCAAAATAATGGACAACAAGATGAAGGCGGAGGAGAAAGAGATTTGGGACGGAGCGGCGAAACACCTGGCGAATGCAATGCAGAGCAAAGATTACGACAAACTCTTCAAAGAGCTGAGTACTAACGGCACAACAACAACAACCTCTCCATACAAAAAGGCGAAAGGAGGAGGAAAACTTCCAGCGATTGGTTCGAAAGTCGATTCTTCCAAGAGTAAAATTACGGGCACTTTTGACGCCGGGTACTTCGTAGAGCTCGTCATCGACGGCAAGAAATGCTCGGGGATTGCATTTTCACCAGTTTTGAAAACGACCACCATTGGCGGGAAACAATAGCAGAATCAATAGCAGCAAGTGTTATATAAAGCACGCATATACAGCAGCATACGTATTAGTATAGTATTCGTAGTATATCTTGTCCGCATTAACAAAATAAGGGAGAAACTAACCGCCTCGTAACTTTCGTGAGTACTCTCAGATCCTTCTCCGCGAAGAATATAGGTAAAACGTACGTCGCGAAAACAATTATCAATATGAACAAAAAAGGATAAAACGTAGCCACGGGTAACACAGTATTCTTATCGAAATCTGTCGAACGCGATACTGTAAAGACGACCGCAAAGGATAGTATTTGCAAAATCGTGTACGCGTTGATTACGCCCAGACGCACGAAACGGAAACTCTCTTCCGCTCGGTGGTTCACTTGCTCTCTTTGCGTAAACATGAGAAGGAACCGTTTCCATATATCGTTATCTTCTAAGGACGTGTAACCCATGTAGAGTAAAAAACCGGATATCGCTGCTACAGGTATTTCTCCATATAACGCGTGACGAAAAACCCATAAGGAAAGTAAACGAAGCAAACTCGCGCATAAGTTCGTAAATCTTCCGTTTTCTGTGGCTGAAATAATATGCGTTTTTGCCACGTAATCTTCTTGATACTCGACGCTCAAACTCGAAATTCTCGCGTGGATGGGCGAGTGCGGTAAAGATGGTATAGCGATTGGAAGGCCGAACAAACCTTGCAACGCGTTTATAACCCCGACGATAAAGTAATCGTAATGATACGATTTACCTTTCTTAAGCTTATTCTCCGGTCGGTTCGAAAGAACCGCTGAGATTTGGCTCTCAAAAAATACTTGCACTGCGAGTGATACGCCGCAAAAGCAAGCGACGAGTACTGATTTTGGATTATCTTTCATCTCGGAATACCTTGCGGGCGTATATGTTGGCCACATTGTGCCACTCAGTTTGTACCTCTCGTCATGGACTCGATCGACCGGCACGTCTGGCGCGATGTAGCTCACGCCCGTAAATACCAATAAACCAATCGCCGGCGCCAAATCGGATAAGACTTTCCGTATCGTCGTCTTTAGAAACGGACTCGTTTTAATTGATTGTATTTTTCTACTCAAGGTGAACGTTCCAATGTGTAAAATGAAATACTTGAGAAACTCGGAAACTGTTTCCGCGCTTTGCATGCCTTTGTTGCGCATGGCGTTTATCGATGAATACATGAAAATAACCGCGACGAACATTCGCAGGCATTCGGCAAAGAATCTTCCAACGTATTTAATCAGCGACGCACCAGAAAAAGAGGCAAAGAGCATAGACGATAAGCCAGAGACCAGGGCGACGATGGAATAGAACGTTACCATGTGCGCGTTCAATCGAGACGCGGTTATCCTCACGACTTGAAGAAACGCTAACGTTGGACCGGTTATCCGAAATACTAACGCGGATTGCCCACCAAACAACGAAAATGCCACATTTGCCAAAGCTTCGGAGGTTAGAAAGCTCTCCAGGCCAATGCGTTCGTCGGAGTCGATGGTAAAAACCAAACCCACCGCCAAAGAAGGAACCGTAGTGTTGAAGAAGAGCCAGACGATTGTGTTCAAAGCTCGAAAAAATGTAGGCGCGTCTTTAAAGGCGTCCGCGAAATCGCTCCAATAACGTTTCTTAACGACGCGATGAAAATCATCCGAGATTCGTGCGAAAAAGGAAATATTTGAGCAGCACCGTCGTTGTATTGCTTTTCTCTGTTCTCTGTCTGCTTCCTCTTCTATTAAAGTTGTTTCGAGAAGTGAAAACGTTCGTTCTTGAGGTTGTCCGTTTCCATCGTCGTCGCCTCCGTGACGATACAAGAAACGACACATAGCCTCTCGAAATTCGCTCACAGATCCCGCAGCGAGTGCTTCGAAGTAAAACTCTTCGTCGCTAAAGAGAGTGGCAATAGTCCCACTCGTGGCGAGTGCGTTTTTTGTTTGTTTGTGCATAGCGTAAGCATCCGTGATGACCAAGACGAATTTATACCCGTTCCTATTATTATTATTATTATTATTATTGAAAGGAAGGGGAGAAAACGAAACTTTCAACCACTCTTTTGCGCGCGCGATGATAACCAGCCTTGCCGATTTCAACACGCACGTTTTTGCGGAAACAGGGATTATGAGCGCCCCGTTACTTTGTACAGAAGCGGTTGCGACAGACGAATTCATCGCGTCGTCCAAGAAAATCGAAGAGATCAACGCCGCGGATTCATCGCTGCTGTTATCATCAAAATGCGTCTTAGCTTTCTCGACCATTTTCTTCACCACATCTCGCAACGTCTTTATGCTCGTTTTCTCCGCGGATTCGCCTTCACCAGTCTCCGCCGCCGCCTCCGATGCCACGTTCTCATCATCCACATCTAACAAAAGCACCGCGTCTAACTTCTCCGACCGCGATCTCGCCTCTACCAACCTCATCCTCCCACCATCATCATCTTCTCCCAAACCAACTCTCGATATAAACTTCAAATCGTTCGCCGCCGACCGTTCTTTCCGTAAATCTTTCTTTTGTAACCTCGCGAACACGCGATAGAAAATCATCTGCTCTCCCGCTTCTCCTCCTTCCTCTTGGACGCTTTCCTCTGCAATTAAACCACTCCTGCTACTGTTCGAAGAATCCTCCGTAACAGAGATATTCTGGTCATCGTCTACGCTCTCCTGCGTGAACCGCCTCTTGATCGGAGACGTCATCGCCAGCACCACGTGATTGGAAGCAGCAGCGTTTCGGAGTTCTCCGTCGTCGTCTCTTTTCTCTTCCTTCTCGGCTGTTGTTGTCTCGAGGACGAGTAGGTTTTCGTCTTTTGTTCTCGTTTTTAAACCCTCTTTGTCTTCTTCTTTTCCTTTCATTCTCTCCTCGCCTCTCTTCTCTTCTCCTCCTTTTTCTTCTTCTGCTTCTTTGTCCTCCATCGCGTCGTCTTCGTCGTCGTCGACAGAAGAAGACGTTTTGATTGTTGTGGTGTTCCTCGTTTTTTAAACCGCTTTTCGCGTATTTTTTACTCTTCTTGAAAATATGTCTAGGGTTTTATTAGGGGTTGAAAACCTAGCAGACCCTAAACCCTTGACGTCTTTTATTAGGGGAGTTGTGTTGGCAAAAAACACCACTTAAGAATACGTGATGCTCCTCCTTCCTCCGATCGCGTCGAGAACCTCCTCCTCTTTCTCTGCCTCCTCCAGCTGCTCTCGCGAGCGACGACGACGAGAGCATTCTTTTTTGAGAGCGAATGTTCGATTTTGCAGTCAAAGTCCTACTTCTCTTTCTTCTTCTTCTTCTTTTTTTCGAACATCATCATCAATTTCATCATCGACGCTTAGGAGGAAGAGGACGCGAAGAAGCGAGAGAACAAAAATCAGCGCAGGTTTATTCGGGCAATCGAAAGAAGAAAAGATCGTGGAACAATACTTAAACTCAAAAGAAGGCCACGAGGCGATCTTAAAGGCGAAACGAGAAGGGAAATCGAAGAAAGAGTTACTCAAAATGCACAAAAGAGATATCGTCCGGTTGTACACACAAACCAAAGATATGAAGCTCCCGTTCCATATCATTTCGCAAAGTCAACGCCTGGTCTTCGCGAGCTTCCTCAACGCCGTCATCGACATTCCAATCCTAAACGAAGCCACGGAACAAATTATTTTCATGAAAGCGGTGGATGTCATCGCGGACGCGATCGAACGCCAGTTGGAAAAGATGGGGAGCAAAGCCTTCTTCGAAGGCGTGACGGACGCCGGCGAGTCGAGAGTCGACGTGTGGGTGGTCGCCACGGCGACGAAGATTAACGAGAAAATAGATATTCCAGTTTTGAACGAAAAGCAAGAGCAAGAGGCGATCGAGTTCGTGTTACACGCCATGGCGGAAAGATTTTTGGCCAGTCAAGGGAAAACCATCGCCGAGAAGAAGGGGAAAGGGAAGATGTTTGGTTTCATCTGATTTTCATCTGATGAGAGTTGTTGTAACTGTATCACATCGAAAGCTGCCATAAATTTTCACACGTTCCCGAGAAAAATTCTAAATAAGAGTAAGAATGTGTCGTCGAGTGCAGTGTTCCAAGTGCGACAAACCAACCTGGTGAGATTATTCTTTCGTGTGCCGTTATTCGTTTTAATCCGTCTTCTCGTTTCCTTTCTGTATATCTCTCTCTATCTATCTATCTTTCCTTCAAAATGTCTCATCTCTTTCCCAGTAAAAATTCTGATGAACATTTTCAACACGCAGGGCTGGATGTGGGATGCACATCGAAACCGCCTTAGCCGGGGTTAAAGAAGAAGACAGATGCAAATGCGAGCGAGGCTCGGTGTTCGGGTCCTTGCTCGGTAAAGGGAAGTAGCACATTTCGTGAGCGGACGTGTTGTGGTTACGTTTAGAAATTAGAAGTGTGTTTCTTACGTGAGATTCTCACGTCATGCTATCGTTATACCTCTCTGTTCAAAAACTCTCCGCTACGCGCTGCGCTAATTCTATGTCTACGATAATCGTCTTTAAATACGAGCATTATCATTATTATTAGTAGTATCTTCTTTGTCGTCGATGTGGTCGTCGTGGCTGTCATCAAACTTCCCGGCTTTATCGAAGCTCGCGCAAAACTGGTCGTGTACTTCTCTCACCGGCTTTAAGACGCCTTTCGCGATAGTCGCGGCTGGGATGAGATTTTTACACCCCTGCGGATGGCATTCGGAACACCACTGTTCGGGAAATAAACCGATATCGTTTATGGAGTGCTCGAACTGTTTTGTTTTCGCGCGGTCGGTGAAACCACCGAACGCGTCTCGAGTGGTTTCGAGTTTAATTACTAACGGTAATCGGTTGGAGAGTTTTGAGATTTCCAGCTCTGTCGCGTGCGTCGGGATGGCGAACGAAGAAGCGCCGTGTTGTTGTTCTTCTTCCTTTCCGCCGCCAACTTTCAAGGTTGGGAATTCGCCGCGCATGATTTTTACGCTCTCTGGAGCCGCGCCTAAAGGTTTGATGTTCACTCCGTTCACTTTCGCCTCTCGCGCGAGTTTTGACGGCGAAACGAAATGGTCCAAAGGACACGTTCCCGGAATGTGGTTGCTATCGCGACTGCCCGGATAGTGACACTGAAAGGTGAAGATGTTATCGTGACCGCCCCAAACTTTATCGCACCAACACGGCATCGGCGGGATCAATAGCGTTCGCTTCAACGAAGCTGCGACGGCCATAGCGTTCGCCAAGGCTTTAATGTGTCCAGAACCGGCGACGAGATGGTCGGTGATAGAGGGCGTGTCGTGCGAAGAGATGGCGCCGTGGTCGTCGACGGCGTCGTCGTCCCATAAGTGAGCGGAAGCGTCAAACGTGATAAACTTTTCTTCTCTTTCTTCTTCAGGGACGCGCCACAGTCCAGCTTCCATGAACCTCCATTTTTTTGCATCGCCAGAACTGCCGTCAAAAGTATATGTCGCGTGTACCGCAAACGGCGTCTTCTTTTCCTTCTCGTGAAATTTTTGCACCATGTACACGTGACCGGGATTAAACTTCGCCACTGGAAACACTCCTAACAACGTGTCCCCTTCCGCGGCGACCAAGACGCGCTTGTTCTCCTTCGGCCCGAGAGTTCGCGTTCCATCCATGCGCATCACCTCCAAACCAGGCCACGCGTTTTCTTTCCTCGACATCGCGTTGAACACCTGTTGATCGCTGGTTAATCGATGAAACCTTCCATCCGTCGCGCTCAAATGCAAGTTCCATTGCTTCGCCCATTGAATCCCACCTTTCGTGTGTCTCAAAAACACAATCCCGGTGTTAAAGACGCCTCCTTTGGCGTAATTCCCACCGTCTCTCTCGTCCGACGTCGGCGATAAATTATCGCTCGACACAATCACGTCGGCGGCTTTCAACTCTTCACACCCGTCGATATCGAACGATAAATTCTCCACCACTTTCCCGTCTTCGCTCACCTTCTCGCATTTCAAGTACTCCTCGGGATTCTTCAACCAAACGACGTCCGCGTCAGACATGACGACATCAAACCCAAACTCGAGTAAACTCGTCGCGTGCGAAATGCGCATCTTTGCAAAATTCTTCCACGCCTTCGAGGCGTGCGAACTTCCTTGCGCTTCCAAGTGGTGGTCCACGCGATAGGTAAACGCCTGTCCTTCGCCACCGTGCGATTCGTCCCCAACTGTTTTCTTCAAAATCTCGAACGCGTCGTCGTCTAAAGCACCAATCAACGTCGTCATCCCAATCGCTTTCGCCCACAAGATGAAATTCACCGCTAACTCTATGTGATGCGAGTTTGCGAACGATACCACCACCGCGCTGCCGCGATGTAAGCCCATGCGATTGACGACTTCGATCAACTCATCCGGAGCGTTTGGAAAGGACATTTTATCCACCCGAACTTTACTTTGCGAGTGAAATTTCCTCTCCATTTCTGCCGTCACCGGTGGTGGCGAAACATTCGGCGGCGGAGGGAAATCCGGCAAGGGCGGCACATTTTCCTCCTCCTCGCTACGGGTGGTGGTTCTCTCGACATCATCATCATCAAATCGCGACTCTCCTAACGGCGGCACGTACTTCTTCCTATCACTACTCCTATCCTCCCATCTACCATTATTACCAACCTCGTCGTCGTCGTCCTCGCGAGGAATGATGATGTCGTCGTAATCCTCGTGATTCTTCGGCGTCCCGCCTACCGGTAAGTGATTCCTCTTCTCGTGAGACTTCGGGACTCGAAATGTCATCCGTCGCATCCACGCGTACTTCTCCGTCTTTTGCAACTGGTCCACGTAGAGGAACAGGAAAAATCCAATAACAGTGACCGATAAAGAACGACGGACGAGTTTCTTCTTCAAAAGCGAAGTCGTGGTCGCGCTCGAGGAGGCGAAGTCCCTCATCTTTTCTTTCTATTATCCTAAAAGGAGTGTTTACCCCGAAAGTGAGGACGAAAAGTGCGGCTTTTTCTCGCGTTCTCGTTTTTCCGAAATGAATGAAGAAAAATACACGGACGCTCTTCATCTTCATGTTCTCGCATTATCCTCGCAAAATCTCCTCGGCTCTTCTCCTGGCGACGTTTGCACACTTTTTCTCTAAATCTCGAAACCACGTTTCAAACGAATCTCTCAATCCAAAGCGACTTTTCTCGATCAACTTGGAGACGACGGCGACGACGCCTTTGAGTTCGCGAAGTTCTTTCACCGCGTTTGAGTGTTCGGTTTTTTTTGTTTTGATTTGTTCGAGGAGTTTACGCTCGTGGATCGCGCGTTCGCAGAAGGAGAATTCGGAGGATGGATTTAAGCGCGACGCTTCTTTTTGTATTCGAGTGGATTGGATGGATTGACGGAGGTTGGCGAAGTCGAGTTTGAGTCGGAGGACGCGATCGCGGACGAGAGCGGCGACGGCGAGGGTGGAGGATTTTTTTTGCTCGTTGGTGGTTATCGCTTGGGAAAGAGAGAGGACGTGCGAGGAAGAAGAGGATAGGAACGCGGAGAAGGCGAGCTTTTTGTCGAGGAGAAGGGAGCGATGGTAGTCGAGGTCGAAGTTTTCTGCGTCGTCGTCGAGAAGAGGATTCGCGGGATTTGGATTTTCCGCTGCTTGGATCTGTTCGCGCGCGTCGTTCATGTCGGCATCATGCTCACCAACGCCGTTGTCGTCGTCGTCGTCGTCGTCGTCGCTTGTTTCAGCAGTATTATCATCATCATCATCATCACCTCCTCCTTCTTCTTCTTCTTCTTCTTCTTCTTCTTCTTCTTCTTCTTCTTTTTCTTCTTTCCGCTCAATAGAGAGAGCAGTAACTTGAGAAGGTTTCAAACTTGCACTTTTACCATCATCATCATCATCATCATCACCGCATGTAACTAAAACCTTCCTCTCTAAGATTGCGTACGCTTCTTTCAGCGCGTTTAGTTCTTCTATTAGACGGGCGTTCTCTGCTCGTAAACGTTTAATCACCAACTCAGGGACGATTTCTTGGTTTACGTGATACTCGTTCGTGACGCACGATACACGTTGCGCAAATCTGCACGTCGCCACGTTTTCAGTTAATTGCGCTTCGTCGTGCGAACACGTCGCAATCATGACGGTGTTACAGTTACCTCCGAGCGAATCTCGAAGCATGCATGTTACTATTGAATTCCGATACGGCACGTGATACGTAGCGTTGGCGTCGTTTTTTCTTCGTCGAAGTTGTTGTTGCTCTTGCAAAGCGACGATGACTCGTTCGAGATAGTGCAAGGATAAGTTAATATGCTTAGCTTCTGTGAGCACGGAACCGTCTATTTTTGTTTTTGAGACTCGTTCGGAACCAGCGAGATCAACAATGTTCAACTTTGCCCTTTGTAGAGTATCGTCGCCGGACGTTCGTTTCTCGATCGTGATTGTGAACACGCAATGGGAACGACTCGATGCTAAGTTTAGCGGCGTTTCAGCAACTGCGCGATTCGCATCGCCGGCAAAGAGTAAATCCATCGCTTCTTCTTCGCTGCAAATTCTATGCGTGGATATGCCTTTCAAATGGAACGTTTTCTTTTCGTCTTCTTGAAGATAAACTCGAGGTAAATGAAGTTGATGTTGTTGTTGTTGTTGTTGCTGGTTTCTCGATGACGATGGTTCTAGATCGATGCGATTGTTGCCAATTTCCCTCGACACTTGAAACATTTCTGCTTCATTCATATCATCATCTTTAGCATTGACATCATCATCATCATTATTATTACCATCGCGTGAACATTCCTCGACGCCTCCCCGCGAAAACATAGACGACATGTTCAAATCATGCCTCCCTAACAAATCGTACGCTTGCTCGTTATACACCTCCACGTACTCGCACGTCGCGTCAAACGTGACCACTTTGTTCCCGTTTTTCTCCTCTTCCTTTCTCTTTCTCTTCTCCATCTCTCGAAATACCGTTTCTAAACTCCTCGGAATTATTCCTCGATTCTCAAACGCGCCGTCGTTCCCGCCGGTGATCGTATGCGTCTTCCCGGACCCGGTTTGCCCGTACGCGAATATCGTTCCGTTGACGCCATCTAAACAGTTTAAAACGACGTTTCTCGCGCACACATCGAAAGTATCTTCCTGCGACGCGTTTTCGTCCAAGATTTCATCGAAGAAGGTAAACATCTGACTTCCTCTCTTCGCGTATTTTTTACTCGCAGCAGCAGCAGAAGCATTCTCCTTCTCCTCGTCCTCCTGTTCGTCCTCCTCGCAGTCGAACGATACCATCTTTTTCTTTTCATCGTCGTCGTCTCCTCCGTTTCGTTCTTCCACGCGCACTCGTTTCGAGAGATGATCGTGAGATGGCTTCAATCGAAGATACACCGCTATTCTTTTGCTCTTTTTTTTCTCGTCTTTTTCTTCTTCTTCTTCGTCTCGGTCGTCGTCTGAATCGTCACTCCTCCCAGCGAAAGAAGAAGAAGAAGAAGAAGACTCTCTCTCTTCGTCCGCAACAGGAGGAGGAGGAGGAGTAATAATAGTATTCGCATCGTCTGTCATCGCTGTAAAGCGAAAGAGATGCTATTCGTGTAACAACAGTGTGGCTGTTTTCAGTCAAACTTTTTCTTTGCCTTCCGGTCGTATTTTTTGACTTTTTCTCTCTCTCTCTTTACTTGATGAAACGCTAATACATCAAAGGCGCAAAAGACGACGGGGATGATATA
>Ga0181597_10004837_pt1 | contig 13169 bp, 18 predicted proteins | sample 041ome_5_FD_148647 | JGI IMG/M metagenome (GOLD analysis project Ga0181597, IMG submission 148647) | Coastal salt marsh microbial communities from the Groves Creek Marsh, Skidaway Island, Georgia - 041403US metaG (spades assembly) | ecosystem: Environmental > Aquatic > Marine > Intertidal zone... | reverse complement strand
GACAGACATTATTTTGACTTTATTCATTTGCCCCCCGTTTTGGCATTATTACTGTAATAAGTCTTATTATACTTCTTCTTATCTTCAATTAACAAACATTTATTTTATTATGGTTGAGTGAAATTATATGAATATATCAAAAATTTAAGGTATAATTGTGTTTGTATATTATTAAATGCTTATTTAGGGCATATTTTAGTGATCATAGAATTTAAATAATAGGGGAGTAAAATGAAAGAAATTACAAAGAAAAAAGGAATTCTGAGCAAAGCTGCTGATTCACGCAGAGGGTTCATGAAAACACTTGCAACAGTTGCTGCTGCAACTCCGATCGTAGGTTCGCTTTTTAAATCTAAAGATGTTGACGCGGCACTTGCAGATCATACTATGTATCTAAGAGGTTCATATTTTGAAAGTTGTACATGTGAGACAATTTGTCCGTGTTTATTATTATTAGACCCAACAGAAGGGTTCTGTAAAGCAGTTCTTGGATGGGATATTGAGAAAGGGCATGTTGGCACAGTTGATGTAAGTGGGCTAAAGGTAGCAATGTGGTTAAATGCTCCTGGTAACCTACTGGATGGGAAATTTGAAATGGCCGTTTATATCGATGACAGAGCAAGCAGATCTCAATTCAATGCATTAAGAGACGCTTACCATGGAATACATGGCGGGCATTTAGGTGTAATTGCAAGTCTTGGCAAAGGAGCCGAGGGTGGACCAAGAGAATACCTGCCAACTAAGTCAGCTAGGATAAATATGACTCAAGCAGGACCAAGTAGACATTTAAAAATTGATGGCATTATGGAAAATAAAATGGAGCAACTAAAAGGATCAGCTGGGGCTGTTACAGTTCGTGGCACACCTTTAGCTGTCGCACCTCCATTTGCTATAACAGTTAGTAGAGCTTCAAAAGCTACATTTACTGATCATGGAATTAATCACTCATGGGAAGGCGGTAACGGTTTAAGTTCACCATTCGTTTATATGGATGGCGCAGCCAAACAAACAGCTATAGAAGTGTAATTTTTTTTATAAGGCTCACTTATTTATAATAGGTGAGCCTTTTTTTTTGAATAATCAATATGAATACAGAAACACGCACGGAATTTAACCCCGCTCCTCTTAAGGACAGAATGACCGTTTATATTGGAGCGCTCGTTGTCATAACTGTATCTTGGTTATACATTCTTGGAATGGGCTGGCATATGAACACATTACCATTTGTCAATAACCCAGCGGCGATGAATATGGATATGGACATGGGTATGGATAAAAAACCTATGGACATGGGTATGGATAAAAAACCTATGGACATGGGTATGGATAAAAAACCTATGGACATGGGTATGGATAAAAAACCTATGGATATGGGAATGAATACCGAGATGACATTAGTTGATAAAATTCTATCTTGGATGCCACCATCTCAAGGATCATGGATGTTAAAAGATTTTACGCTTTTATTTATCATGTGGTCAGTTATGATGATAGCTATGATGACTCCATCTATACTTCCAATGCTATTATTATTCACAACCCTAAATTCCAGAAATAAAGATAATGGGAAAGAAGTAAATTCAACAATGACCCTTCTATCTGGCTACTTATTTAGCTGGGTATTGTTTAGTTTAGTAATTACATTTCCTCAGTATGCTATGCATAAAAGCGGATTACTTAATCCGATGATGGAACCCACTCATGCTTATCTTGGAGCAGTCATGTTATGTTTAGCTGGTATCTATCAATTTACGCCATTTAAAGATGCCTGTCTTACAGTTTGCCAGTCACCCCTAAGCTTTCTGATGAATAACTGGAAAGATGGAAAACTGGGTACCTTTATTGTTGGATATAAACATGGTTTTTATTGTATAGGTTGCTGTTGGGCACTTATGATGACCTTATTTGCACTAGGCGTAATGAATATCATGTGGGTGATGATACTTACATTATTTGTATTGTTTGAAAAACTTGCTTATAGAAGACCAATATTATTTAGACAAGTCACAGGTATATTCTTTATTGGCTGGGGCATTCTCTTAGTAGTATAGTTCTTTTGAATATTCAAAAACACATAAAGATATATGGAAAAGTGCAAGGAGTAGGTTATCGTAACTGGTTACAGTCTTTTGCAATAGAATATGGTGTTTTTGGTTGGGTTAAAAATAATATAAATGGAGAGGTTGAGGCTGTTCTTATTGGCCAAGAAGACGTAGTTAGTAGTTTGATAGAACAATGTTATATGGGGCCGCCGAACTCGAATGTTGAAAAAATATTAATAGAAGATTCAGATGACATGTATGATCTTAGGTCTTTCGAAATTGTTTCTGATAATTAGTTAGAGCGATATTGTCTTCCTTGCGGCGTTTAGTCTTTCTGGAGTACCAATATCATCCCATAGGCCTGAGTATATCTCTGCATTTATATTTTTTTCTTTCTTCAGTATACTGCCTAATTCTTTATCTTTATATTTAGTAAAAAGTTTTGGGCTATATACTCCTATTCCTGTATATGTATATTTATTTCCTTGGGTTATACTTTTCTTAATAATATCAAAGTCACCATCAGAGTAAATTGGCTTAGGTGCCAAAACAATATGTGCTAGAAAATTTTCGACTAATCGATGGTTAAGGTCTACAAACAGGTAATTTGTCCAAATATCTGCATTTACAATAACAAAAGCTTCATCATTAAACTCATCCAATGTTTTTCTTATACCATTAGCTGTACCAATAGGCATGTCTCCTTCATCACTTATAATTATATTGATACCATATTTAGATCCATCACCAACATGATCATGAATGTAACTTCCAAGATAACCTGTATTGATAACTATTTTTTCAACTCCTGCTTCGGCTAATCTCACTATCTTGTCTTCTATTAAAGTCATATTCCCAATTTTCAACATCGACTTTGGCATGTCTCTAGTGAGGGGCATCATTCTGTTACCTCTACCGGCTGCTAGAATCATTGCTTGTTTAATCATAGATATTATCCAAGTTAATCTCTGAAAATACTCTTTTAACTTCTGATAGTTCTGAATATTTTGATAAAGTATTTCTGATATAGCTAAAAGTTCTTGGTATATCATCAAGATAATTTGGCTTATTATCCCTGTAATTTAGTCTTGAGAAAATCCCTATAGCTTTCAAGTGTCTTTGTAAACCAGTGACATCAAACCAGTACTCAAATTCTTCATAAACTATATTATGATTTTTCTCAATTTTAGCAAAGAAAGAGCTCGTCATAGAATAAACTGTTTCATCATCCCAGGCGATATAACAATCCCTTAGAAGAGAAGCAAGGTCGTAAGTAATGGGACCTATAATAGCATCTTGATAATCAAGTACGCCAGGATTCTTTTCAGAAGTAACCATCAGATTTCTTGAATGGAAATCTCTATGCATAAAACTTTTTGGAATTTTAGAAACAATATCATATATTTCTTCATAACACTGATAAAGTTCGTCTAACTGTTTATCTGAAAGATTCATATTTAAATGTTTTTGTAAGTACCACTCATCAAAAAGTTTCATCTCATTCATCTGTTCAGATTTATTAAAATTCTCAAGACCTTCTGTATCAACTTCGTTTTGCATTTTACATATACAATCTATCGCATCGGTATATAAACAATATAATGTTTCTTTTGTTAATATATCTAGATACTTGTCATTACCTAAATCTGACATTAGTATCAATCCTCGTGATTGATCTATTTTATATATTTTAGGGATATTAATTTTAGCCTTGAATAGCCTTTGAGTAATATCTAAGAATGATGATATTGGTTCATGCTCGGGAGGAGCAACCATTATAATATTTGTTTTTTCAGTTGATGTTACTCTAAAGTATGATCTAAAGCTCGCATCAGCTGACGCGCTATCGATGGAATATTTCTCAGGAAAAAATGGCTTAACCCAATCAGTCAATTCAGATATTAAATTTTCATTCATTTGATAATCTTACATGATTATTTAATTATTTTTTATAAAAAAGCTATACTAAATAGAAAAGTTAGTAGATTTAGATATGAATAAAAAGACAATACTTCAAGAATCAATTGATTTACAGCTAAAAGCTAAAGAAATTGGGCTTGACTGGTTAGAGGTTGATGGGGTGATTAATAAATTAAGCGAGGAAACCGATGAGGTTATTGAGGCAATAACTTCAGGAGATAGATTAGCAATTAAAGAAGAGTTAGGAGATTTGTTTTTTACTTTACTTTGTTTATCTCGTCATTTAGAACAGTGCCCTGAGGAAATATTAACCTCAGCTAATAAAAAATTTGAATCTAGATATACTAAAGTCTTAAATCATCTCAACAAGATGGATAAAAATTATGCTGACCCAAAGGAAATGGAGCAGATTTGGCAAATTATAAAGAAACAAGTTTAATCTTGTTTCGGCCAAACCCATACTAATTCACTATTACAGATATCAGAGTTCAATTTTAAATTACGGTTGATATGATCAACATATTCCAGCTTATTACATAAAAATATAACCCCATTATTATCTGTTGTACAAAGATGGCAATTACCAATTACTCCCAAAATGTATAGAACTAAAATAATCGTAGATGTAGCGGCAAGTGTGGAAATACCAATATGACGGTTTTTATTTCTTAGAACTTGGTATAGTAGGATACTGCTAATGTACAACAAGAGTGCTACTGTGATAGTAAGTTGAAGAAAAATTATAAGCACAAGGTAAACTATTGAAATAAATATAAAGACATCTTTAGTCATTAGACATCTCCTTCTTTTTATATTTACAATATTTAACTACTTTACAATCAAAGCATCTAGGGCTCCTCGCTATACATGTATATCTACCTAGGATAATTAACCAATGATGAGCATGCATTTTAAATTTATCAGGTATATTTTTTTCTAATTTTTTTTCTACTTGTAGAACATTTTTGCCAGTAGCTATACCCAATCTGTTTGATACTCTAAAAACATGAGTATCTACACCAATAGTTGGTTGACCAAAAGCATTGTTTAAAACAACATTAGCTGTTTTCCTGCCAACACCTGGAAGAGACTGCAGCGTGTCACGATCTTGAGGGATTTTATTATCATATTTATCAAGCAGTATTTTGCATGTTTTGATAACATTTTTTGCTTTCGCATTATAAAGGCCAATCGTCTTGATATGTTCTTTGAGTTTTTTTTCTCCAAGGTTATAAATACTTTTTGCATCCGGAGCAATTTTAAATAATGGCTTAGTCGCTGCATTAACACTTTTGTCAGTTGCCTGCGCTGACAATATTACTGCAATTAATAATTGAAAGTTAGTCTTATAAATAAGCTCTGTAACTGGTTCAGGTGTAGCTTTTTTTAAAATCTGAAAGATTTTAGAAAGATCATCTTTATTCATATACTTTGGCTTGTTTACGCTTATTTTCTTCCCTTAATAAAGCATCTTTAATATAAGATTTTATTTTAGCTGAGGTAGCCAATCTTTCTCTTGCTTGATTCTTTTCTTTCTTTTGATTATTCAATCTAATTTTCTTATTTTCATAAAAATTCTTTGACTGATAAGATTTCTGACTTGGCCAAGCCCATGATTCTTTAGCTGGGTTAACAATCATGTCCATACAATTTACAGGACACTCAGAAATACAGAGTTCACAACCATTACATTGGTCATTTATTATAAAGTGAATCTTATGTTTCGCGCCAATGATAGCATCAACTGGACAAACTTTGATACAAATTGTGCACCCTATGCAATCTTCATGTTTAATCTCTGCTATTGGGAATTTTTTAATTTCATTAACTGTAATTACTTGTTGTGATTCTTGTAATATGTTTATTAATTGATTTTCTGTCTGTAGCGACCCTGGCTCACATTTATTTAAACTTTCATTTTTGTTTGCAATGGCTTCAGCATATGACTCACAATCTTTATATTCACATTTCTTACATTGAAGTTGAGGTAAAGCTTCTAAAATTATATCCTTTAAATCTTTATCCTTTGATGTCATTACGATACCTTTGATCCTGGCAAAACATCTTTTTCAGGCTGAAGAACTATTATCTCTCCATCATTTTGTGTAGCTAGCATCATCCCATCTGATGTTCCAAACTTCATTTCTCTTGGTAATAGATTGGCTATTACTACAACCATCTTATTAATCAAGTCTTCAGGCGCATATGATTTCTTGACGCCAGCATAAATAATTCTTTTTTCCTCACCTATATCAACATCAAGCTTTAACATTTTTCTTGAATCTTCGACCTCTTCAGCATGTAGTATTTTTCCTATTCTAAGATCTATTTTAATAAAATCTTCGATTGTAATTTTATCATCTGTCATTATTTTTCTCCTTTATTAAAATTTTTCATAGACTTTATATCCTCATCATCAATCCGTTTAATAATTGGTTTAAATTTATTAATTTTTTTATTGAGCAACAAGTGATCCAGATTTGCCCAACTTATTGGTTCACATATTAAGATATCTTCTACTTTGACAGATATATTCGGTAGTATGGGCTTCAGATAGCCAATCAAAATCCTAAAAAGGTTTAGTCCATCTGTACAAATTTTTTGAACCAAGACTTTGTCATCATTATTTTTTATTTTGACCCAAGGTTTTTCGGTATCAAGGTACTTATTAATTTTATCAGCCAATGAGGATATAAGTCTGACATTAGTTGAATAATTTCTAAGTTCATAATTTTTAATAATTTCTTCCTTGTTAGATAAACATTCTTTAATCAAATCATTATTCTCTGATGAGTCTGATAAGTTATCATCAAAATCTTTATTAATAAATTTTGCGCATCTGCTACCTATATTTATTATTTTCCCAATTAAATCAGAATTGACCCTTGACTGGAAATCATCGAAATTGAGATCGATATCCTCAATTTTTGATGTGAGTCTACTTGCAAAATAGTATCTTAAATATTCTGGTTCAAGAAAATCAAGATAGGTTCTAGCGTTAAAAAATGTTCCTCTTGATTTAGACATTTTCTCACCATCAATCGTCAAGAAACCATGACAATAAACTGCATTAGGCTTTCTAAAATTAGCTCCTTCTAGCATCGCAGGCCAAAAAAGCGCATGAAAATAAGCTATGTCTTTTCCAATAAAATGATATAGCTCTGTTGTTGAATCCTTATTCCAAAATTCATCAAAATTTATTTTATGCTTCATACAATAGTTTTTAAATGAAGCAATGTAACCCACAGGTGCATCTAGCCATACATAAAAATATTTGTCTTTAGTATCAGGAATATTAAATCCAAAATATGGCTCATCTCTAGTTATGTCCCAGTCAGCCAGTCCTTCTGACAACCATTCGCTTAGTTTATTGCTTATTTCTAGTTGTGTTGTTTCATTTGAAATCCACTCTTTTAAAAAATCATTATAGTTGCTCAGTTTAAAGAAAAAATGTTCAGTTTCTTTTGTTATAGGAGGCGTATTTGTAACGACTGAGATTGGATTTACAATCTCTGTTGATGAATATGTTCCACCACATTCTTCACATGAATCCCCGTATTGATCTTTAGCCCCGCATTTTGGACATTCGCCCTTAATGTATCTATCAGGTAGAAACATTTTGGCTTGATCATCATAAAATTGCTCTATTGTTTTAGAGATAATATCCCCTTTTTCTTTGAGTTTCCCATAAATATACGAGGAATATTCTTTATTTTCATCTGAATGTGTAGAATGATAATTATCAAATTCTATATAAAAATCAGAGAAATCTTTACAATGTTCTTTATAATTTTTCTCAATTAAGTCCTCAGGATTAATTCCTAATTCATGAGCTTTTAGCATTATAGGTGTGCCATGAGCATCATCAGCACATATATAAATACACTGATTTTCTGACATTTTCTGATTACGAACCCAAATATCTGTTTGGAGATACTCAACTAGGTGACCTAAATGAATGGAACCATTTGCATAAGGTAATGCACTTGTAACTAATATCTTTCTCATTGGCACTTTAATTTTGTTGTATTAAATTTTTATATAAACGCTATAATATATCAATCTGAGATATATAAACTATATTTTACAGTATAAATGGAGAAAATAGTCTAATGCAAAAGGAAAACATCGAAGCGATTTTAAAGGATTACCAATGCCCATACATGGGAACAGATCTTGTCAGCGGTAATACTGTGAAAGAAATTAATGTAGAGGGCAAGAATGTTTCAATAAAAGTTGTTCTAGGATGGCCCGCTGAGGGCATAATGACAGCTTTTCATGAGAACTTAAATGCTAAGATCATGGATGCATATCCGGATATTCAATTAACACTCGATTTGAGCTATGAAGTTATCCCGCATACAGTCCAAGGAAGTATCGATAGAATTAAAGGGATAAAAAATATTATCGCAGTCGCGTCTGGTAAGGGCGGTGTCGGTAAGTCTACGACTTCAGTTAATTTAGCTTTAGCTTTAAAAGAAGAAGGTGCAACGGCTGCTATACTCGATGCTGATATATATGGTCCAAGTATACCAAGAATGTTGGGATTAAATGGACGTCCTGATTCAGAGGACGGAAAAAAACTTGAGCCAAAAGTTGGACATGGTTTACAAGCTATGTCCATAGGCCTTTTGGTAGAAGAAGACACACCGATGATTTGGCGCGGACCAATGGTAACACAAGCTCTAGAGCAGTTATTGACGGATACAAACTGGGAAGATGTAGATTTTTTAATTATCGATTTACCGCCAGGCACTGGTGATGTGCAGTTAACACTATGTCAAAAGATACCATTAAGTGGCGCCGTCATAGTTACAACACCTCAAGATATATCATTGATTGATGCTAGAAAAGGTTTAAAAATGTTCGAGAAAGTTGAAGTTCCTGTGCTAGGAGTTGTAGAAAATATGAGTACATTCATATGTCCTAAATGTGGAACCACAGAAAGTATTTTTGGAGAAGGCGGCGGTGAGCAGTTAGCTACAGAAAATGATGTGAAGCTATTGGGTGAATTACCACTTCAAAAATCTATTAGAGAAGAGATGGACAAGGGAACACCGACTGTATCAGAAAATCCAGAGTCTCCTACGTCTATGGCTTATAGAGAAATAGCGCGTAAAATGGCAGCAACTTTATCTATGCGCAAGAAAGATTACTCTTCAGCATTTCCAAAGATTGTTATTCAAAACGACTAAACCACAGATAATATGTTAGTAGCTTTAGATATAATATATGTCTTAAGCTACTAGTTATCTAAAATAAAAAGCGTCTAACGTGAAAATATTATACAATAGGTAATTATGGCAATTAAATCAGATAAATGGATAAAAGAAATGGCTTTAAATCATAATATGATTGAGCCTTTTCAGGCTGATCAAGTAAAATCAAATGATAGTGGCAAAATAGTTTCTTATGGTACATCAAGTTATGGTTATGATGTTCGTTGTGCAGATGAATTTAAAGTATTCACCAATATCAATTCAACGATGGTTGACCCCAAAAATTTTGACGATAAAAGTTTTATAGATATTAAATCTGACGTTTGTACAATCCCTCCTAATTCTTTCGCCTTAGCTAGAACTGTTGAGTATTTTAGAATTCCAAGACAGGTTTTGACTTTATGTTTAGGGAAATCCACTTATGCTAGGTGCGGTATTATTGTAAATGTTACACCTTTAGAGCCAGAGTGGGAAGGACACGTAACTTTAGAGTTTTCAAACACTACGTCCCTGCCTGCTAAAATATATGCTAATGAAGGTGTTGCTCAATTTATATTTTTAGAATCAGATGAAGTATGCCAAACATCATATAAAGATAGAGCTGGAAAATATCAAGGACAGAAAGGCGTCACTCTTCCAAAAACTTAATTTTGACAGAATACATCATCAATCAAATGCTTCAAAAAAACTTTCATGATAAGGATGGCTGGAATAATAGTCTTTACCAGTTTACTAATAAGAATATCTTTCAAACGTTCGAATGGGGAGAATTAAAAAAGCATGAGGGCTGGGAAGTTTTGCAGATTGCTGTAACGGATAATGAGACGTTAAAATGTATCCTTCTTGCACAAGTCCTAATAAAGAGAATTCTTGGGATCAAGATTGCTTGGTGCCCTGGCGGGCCACTAATTCAATGTGACAATATTCAAAATGGTATTAATGCTCTAGATAAATTTCAAGAGGCTATATATGAGGAAAATATATTTAATCTCCGCTGTAAACCATATATGCGTAATTCGCCTAATAATCAAAAACTATTTTCTAAAATATCTAAATCAAAAAATTTATATACAAGTTCAAAAAGTAATATTATTAAAATAGTTTCTGGTGATGACTTTTTAAAACAAGTTAAAAAGAAACATCGTTACTATATTAAGCAGTCTGAAAAATCTGACCTCATTTGGAAAGTTTGTCAAGGTTCAGATACCGCTAAAGTATTTAAAATAGTTTATGATGAAATGAAAAAGAATAAAAATTTAAATCTACCCATAATTGATATAGACGTTTTCTCTAAAATACTTGGTTATGATAATAATGAAAATCCGAGGCTTTTTACATATGCTGGGTTTATAAATAATACTCCAGTTTCAGTATGCTTGATAAGTATATTGCATGACAAAGCTTTTTATCATTATGCGGCTTCAACCGAAAGAGGTCGGGAATTATCTGCTTCTTACGGGATGATATACAACTTAATTCAGGAACTAAAACGTTTGTCTATTGATGAACTTGATTTTGGAGGCATATCATCTGATGGATCTTCTGCTGGGGTTGATTTTTTCAAACTTGGTTTTAATGGAGATGAACTATCAAAACTCGGAGAGTTTGATATTAGTAAATCAAAAGCATATAGTTACTTCTTCAATAAATTACTTCAATTCAAAAAAAACACATAAAGGACAATATAATGAATATCAATACTATTAAGTGGACCAGCACTTTTTTTATTTTATCAGGCATCTTAATGGCACAATTTGAAATGTATCCATACTATATTTTCGCACACTCTTTGGGGGCAATTGGTTGGCTTATTTCAGGTTATTTAATGAATGATAAAGCAGTTATGACTAACTTCGGATTACAAATACCAATTTTTATAATTGGTTATATCAATTATTTTGTTGGATAGACTAATCTAATAAAGTTCGATATAGCGTAAATCTATATTTGCCTGAAAATTCCTTCCAATGGCCACAACTCCGATAGTCTGAATATCAATTGATGAAACATCAGAGGGTTGATAGAAATTTGATTTCTTGAAACCTTTCAGGGGTAATTCAATAACTTGCCATTCTTCTGTAGCAATGAAATTTGATTGATAGTACTGCCATGGTAAAAATAAATATTTAGTTCTTATATGAAGTGCATATTCCTCATTATTTCCCCTTACTTGAATTCTTATGCCTTTATATAATTTTCCATCAGGGTGATTATTAATCTTAGTTCGAAATTGTAGAAATCCGCCATTATTTTTAGTTGAAACATTACCTTGCATGTTATAATAAGCATCTTCTCCTTCAATTACAGTTTCAAATGTCCCCTCAGAGACACCGCCCATTACTTTATCTGAAACAAAGCACCATCGTTTAGAATTATCCTCACAAAAGTCAGCTTTTTCAGCTTCCCCATTCATAGTAGAATTTTTCATATCATCAATAATCATAGTGTCTGCCCATATACATTTTCCATATAAAATAATAATAGAAAATAATAAAATATAAATATATTTATCTAAAGGATATACATTCCCACTCATTGTTTTTCGCCTGTTTAATTAGTTCATTATCACCATCGACTACGATAGCAGTTTTTACTTTTTCCAAAAGAGGCAGATCATTGAATGAGTCAGAGTAGAATGTTGCCTCTGATAAATCATACCCATTTTTTTTTACCCAATCTTCAACTTTAGCGACCTTTCCTTCTCTAAAACAAGGGACACCATCCACCTCCCCAGTGAATTCATTATTCTTAATTACAAATTCAGTAGCAATGAGGTCATCTATTTTAAAAAGATCTGCGATAGGCCTTGTAACAAAACTATTGGTAGCCGTTGCAATTATCACTCGTCCCTCAGATTTTTTTTTATTTACCATCTTAATAGCTTTATTTAACATCATTGGTTTAATTTTATATTCTATAAAATCTTTTCGTAATTTTAGTAGTTTTGATAGTTTGTTTTGCATTAGTGGTTTAAGACAAAAAGCTAAAAACCTTTCAATATCTAAATCTCCATCATAATAACTATCATAGAAGCGTTCACTTTCAAGAAGAAACTCATTCGATACAACATTTTTTTCAACAATATATTGCCCCCAAGCTCTATCACTATCGCCAGCCAAGAGAGTATTGTCTAGATCAAATATTGTTAAATTAGGCATATGATATACTTCAATTCCAAATATATTTTATCATCTATTTTATAATTAAGAATGTTATTTATTAATTATTGACATCTCAATACCTCATATATATTAAGTTTATTAATGATTTGCTATAATAGGTATTAATGAATAAGAAAAATTATAGAAAAGGTGTTGGGATTATCGTTGTTAATGAAAGCGGCCAGTTTTTTTTAGGTAAAAGAGTTGGCGCTGAAGCCTGGCAATTTCCTCAAGGTGGCATAGATGAGGGAGAGACACCAGAGCAGGCTTTATATCGTGAGTTATATGAGGAGACTGGTATTAAAAAAGATAAAGTCGAAATAATATCAATTAGTCGAAAATGGCTTGTTTATCACATTCCACATGTTTATCAGCGCTTTAATAAAAAATATGATGGAGCTATGCAAAAATGGTTCCTTCTAAAATTCATTGGCGATAATCAAGACATAGATCTAAATGTCTTTAATCATGCAGAATTTGATGGTTGGAAGTGGGCCGATAAGAAAACAGCCATCAATAGTGTAATAAGGTTTAAAAAGGGCGTCTATGAAAGCATCTTTAATGAGTTTGACGATGTTTTAAAAGCTTTTAAAAATAACTAAGTACACAATTAGAAATAGTAATATAACAGGGACTTCATTAAAAACCCTGAACCAAACATGTCCATGAGTAACTCGATTGTATTTAAAGTCATACATAATTTTACCGCACCATATGTGATAAAAAGCTAATAATGCAACCAAGAAGATTTTAAGTTTTAACCATAATAAAACTTCATGATACTGGATTAACAAAACACCAAATACTATTGTTAGTATTCCGCCAGG
>Ga0181597_10004831_pt1 | contig 13181 bp, 8 predicted proteins | sample 041ome_5_FD_148647 | JGI IMG/M metagenome (GOLD analysis project Ga0181597, IMG submission 148647) | Coastal salt marsh microbial communities from the Groves Creek Marsh, Skidaway Island, Georgia - 041403US metaG (spades assembly) | ecosystem: Environmental > Aquatic > Marine > Intertidal zone >... | reverse complement strand
GACAAAAAAGGAAGTTCAAGAGGCGCTCTTTGAGCGCCACGAATTTTGAAAAAATCTCATCTCCAAAAAAAAAAAAGGAAGTCGAGCAGTCGCTTTTCCCCTCGTTTCATCCCTCTGCGACCTTCTCACTCAACAGAACACGGAGGACACAAAACTGTCCTCTCCTCTCCCACACACCGTCTCTCTGCCTCCTCGATGAGACGATGACGTATTATTACCACGCCTCTTCTTCTTCGTTATATAGGCGCCTATAGGAGGCTACATCGGGTTTACGTTACGCATCAGATATGAGTGGTGTTCAAAAAAAAAACGCATTACACATGTGCTTTTTTTTTAAAAAAACGTCTTTTAGTTTCCTGAAAAGTCGCCTCAAAAAGGCAGATATTCTTGGATATTTTCACCTCTTTATACGGCGGTTACACGATTCCGAATTATTGTGTTTACTCTCCTCACAACGCATACATATCATACGCACATCTAAAACGTGCACATCGAAGAAGTACATGTGCGCGCAAAGCTGAATTGACGAGAAAAAGTGAGCGTCTTACATCTTCTCTCGCGCGACTGTGAAGGCGAAAGGCGAGCAAAGCATTTTATATTTAATTTGGCATCTCTTACCCGACTTTCCGGGAGTCGCGTCATCGCACATTCAAAAAAGAATCACGTTCTTGCTCTCGCTCGATGGCAAGAGAGGCAGTCGTGCGACGACATTCCGCGCAACAGGTACGATTCTATGTTATCGTTTGTGCTTTTCTTCTTTCGGCTTCAAAGCGCGGAGGATGGGGCGAGAGAGACAAAGTCGGTTCGAGACACCCAATGTGCCAATCCAAATGTCCTTTCAAAAATCTCAGATCGAGAAAAAAAAGAAGAGAGGATTTTAAGCGAAAGACGATGACATTTTTTACGCGCTCTTAAACTCACTCTTTCGCACACTCTTTTTCCCTTTATTATGGTTCGTGTTGTTGTTACGATTGAAAACAGGGCGGCGCGAATTGGATGGTGGACGATGCGAACGATGGCGTGGACTTTTGGCGCGATAACGTCTTTTCCATCGCGGACGACCATTTTCGAGCGAGTTTGAACGCGATCGTCGCGCCTTCGGAACAAACTGAAAGAGGAGCAGATAGGGGAAGCGGGATGATGCTTGGTGACGAGGAGGCGGCAGGAAACGGTGAAGGAAGAAGCGAGCTGGCGAAGTCGCTCGTCCAAGGTCAAGGCGATTTGAGCGAGCACGATTTTTTAGACGCGCTCGACGAGGCGTTGTTTGGGTTGGGAAGCGAAGAGATCGCGGTGAGAGTAGAGGAGGAGGCTGGGAAGACGAGGACAAAAAATACGACGAAGAAGACGGCGAAGACTTCGAAGACTACGAAGCATCAGCCGGTATACAAGAAGAGTTCGACGGAAGCCGGCGAACTCGCTCTCGCCGCGACGGGCGGCGGCGACTCAAACGTGCTCATCAAATCGACCAAAGCGAGACTCAAAACGACGAAACGATCGTTAGAGTCCTTATCGTTCATTCTTGGCAGCGATGGGTTTGCGCGAACAACTATCGAAGGTGTCAAGACGATACCTTTGCGCGAGAAAGGCGGGTTGAAAGAGAAAGGCGAATCGTCGCCGTCGACGAAGAAGCCCAACGGAAGAGGTCGCAAGAGAAAATCTGAGGCGACGAGAACGGTCTTACCGCCGCCGCCAACCGGCGACACGACGGACGAAGACAGCACGGACTCTGAAATTCACTACGATCTCGAAGAAAACTTCCTCAAGAGCGCTGCAAGTTTGTTGGAGGAATACGAAGAGACGCCGACGAAGAAAAAACGCGGTCGTAAACCGCTCGATCCAGAGGTGAAGAAAGCCAGGCGAGAACAACGACTCCGAGAGAACAAAGCGACGAACCACGTAACCTCGATATCGTCGAAAGCTGCCATCACGCGCGAAAAGAAACCAAAACCACCACCGGTGGAGAAAATAAAAGGCCAATGGTCCAAAGAGGAAGACGAGGAGTTGGTTCGCTTGGTCACGCAATTCGGCACTCGCAAATGGTCCTCGGTGTCGAGAGCGCTGAACGGTAGAGTCGGCAAACAGTGCCGCGAACGATGGAACAACCACTTACGACCGGACATTCGCAGAGGGTCGTGGTCGACGAAAGAGGAGTCAAAGTTGATCGAGTTACACAAAGTGCTCGGAAACAAGTGGGCGGATATCGCGAAAGGGTTACCGGGACGGACGGAAAATGCGGTGAAGAACCACTGGAACGCGACGTTACGAAGGAAAGACGGAACGCCGAGCGAATTGAGAGTGTACGCGACGACGCAAACGAAAGGGAGAGGACCAATTGGACGACCGAGAAGTCGAAACAAACGACCCGGCGACGAAGAAAGAGAGGCGTTGAAGGAGAAGATTTTATCCGCGAGCGTTCAAGAGATGGACTTGGCGAACACGAACGGAGACCACGAAAGCGGCGCGGCGGCGCTCGGCGTCTCCTCGCCCGTCGCGGGCGACAACGAAGGATCGTTCGTCGCGTTCGGGAATACCACGACCAATCACTCGCAATCGTTATTAGAACAAGTGTTAAACAACGAAGACGAGCTTAATAACGTGTGCGAAGATTACAACGACGACAACGACTTCATCAAGAGCGACGACGTCGATATCACCGCGGTGAACGACGAAGACGACAACGCGACGTCCCTCGAAAGATCTGTATCCGAACAAACGCGCGAAGCAGAAACGCAAACGGACCCGATCAGCGATGAACAGCTCGTGGTGCTCTCAGAGGACGATGGGACCGCAGAGTACGCGAGTGGGTACGCGACGACCATGACTGTCTTTGGCGGCGGCTGCGGCGCCGCGCGCTCGGTGCAAAACGCCGCCACGGAAGAGTACGTCGAAGGCGACGAAGACGATGTGGTAGACGCGAAGAAACCATTAAAGTCGAGCAGAGAAGCGCCACCGAGAACGACGAAGAATCCGCTAAGGCGACAAGCTGCTTTAAATGCGACTCTCGAAAAACGAGAACGACGAACGACGCGTTCGACGGTCACCTCGTCAAATCCGACGCTTCTCGGATTTGCCATTCCGGAGCAAAACGTCGTCGCCACGAACACGCGGAGCAACAAAAGCTGCGGCAAAAGCAAACGCCCGAGCTCTGTGATTGTCACTTTGCCGAACAACAAAGTCGATTTCGCACAAATCGTTGGCATTCACGATCCGTGCAATGAATTCGAAACCAGATCCTCCGCGCTCGAAACCGCCTCGTACGCCTCGCCGACGCCGCTGCCGCGAGAGAAATCGGTAAACATTCAAAAGACTTTAAAAGAGCTCGTCGAGTGCGTCCGGGGCACGGTACAAGGCATATCCGGAGTGGCGTTGACGACGAAAAGTGGCACGCAGGCGCAACAAAAAAAAGTCGGTGGGAACTGTTTCGTCGTTTCCATCGCCGCCGACCAGTGGGCGAACGCTATGAAAGGCGTGAGGTGCGCGACGGCGTTTTTGAAGACTTCCTACTAAAATCTAAAATACGCGAGAGGACGACGGGAGCAAATATTACTATAATCATCATTACCATCACGAGTGTTGAATTCTTTATATTACTATTATGTGTTATTACTATTATTACTATTACTATTACTATTATTAGACACGCTTTTGGCGTTATTATGAATTCATCGGCGGATGAACGAGCACGTACTCTTCCGCGTACTCGCCCTCTAAAGCGCACGATTTACTACACGTGTACACCGCGATCGACCCAAAATCCAAGCTCGAATCGTTCAATTCCACGGACTCTTTCGGAACGATGAAGGAAACAATCGTCGGTAAAATCTGAAACTCAAACCTCCTTTTCCCGCGACATCTCGGGCAGTCCGGGATGTTCCGATCGTCCGGCGCGAGTGATTTTGACGGCCACATGGCTTTTGCGTTTTGTGCTGGACAATATCTCAGCACTTGATCTGGAAATTTTGCAAGTTTCACCGAAAACGTGGCGAGTCGTTGCGCGTCGCTGTCGATGACCCCGGAGGCGATTTCTTTCAAATCCGTCTCGGTGATCGCCTCGTCGCCTATGCTTTGGAACATTTTTTTCTTATTCGTATTCGCATTGCTCGTCTTCTTATCATCGTCATCATTCGTGTCAGCAACGACTCCCTCTGAGTCCATCGACGAGCAACTCGCTTCGTCCGCGTCGCTTTCCGGTTCGACGACGATTTCAAATTCAGGATAGACGGTGTTCTCGTTCTCGTTCTTCGTCTTCGTCTTCATCTCCTCCTCTTCCTCTTTACTCTCACTACCATTACCACCACTCAAAGTCATCTTCACCTTCGTTTCTATCGCTCTTTTCTTCATCTCAAACTCCCGAATCATCTCCTCCACTCTTAAATCGTCGCTCTCTCGTACGCCTCGTCTCGGCGCCGGCGTCGTTCCGTAAAATTCGTTCGCTCTCGCCAGTTGCGAGCGCACCGCTCTCACTTTTCCTTTCTCGAACACTTTATCCCCATCGACGGATGTGAACACGTATATCGTTCTGTGAAATGCGTTTGCGTTCAAACTGTCCTCCTCCATATCGTCATTCGCGGCGTATATTTGCAGTAGAAAATCCATCCTTCGCTTCGTCGCGTTCGCTTCGTGCATCTGTTTAGGGTGTACCGAAGGGTCCAACCACTGCGGGTCGCCGCCGACTTTCGAGGGGAAATAGATGGCGTGTAACGCGGTTGCATCCTCTCGTTTCTCCAAAAACCCGAGGTCCCACTCTAAGTCGTCGTTTGTATCGTCGTCGGAGGAGGACGACGACGCTTCGTCGTCCTCTTTTTTCGTTTCTTTCTCGTTAAAATTGGAGCCGCCGCCGTCGTCGGGGAAAATCGAAATCGAATCTAAACGCGCGATGGTTTCCTCCGCGTCGCGTTTCGCGTCCTCTTCTTCCTTTGTGAGCTCTGATTTTGACATCTTTATCTAGATCGCGCGGTTTTTCCTTTTGCTTCTGAAAGAGAGAGAGAGAGAAAGAGTTTGTGTGCGCGTTTTCTCCGTCTTTACGAGTGTACATCTCCCGACGGGAACGCGCAGCTTTTTATGAGGAAACGCGATCAGACATGCGAGATCTCTCTTATCTCGCTTCGTTCTCTCGCAAAGGCGAGGATACGAGAGAGAGACGACGATGAAAAGAGCGAGAGCCAAAAGAGAGAGAGAGAGATCAATATCATCTTTTCAATACGATATATCTTCTCTTTTTGTGACGCGCATATTCTTTCTCCGCCGTTGTGTGATCAGAGATTTGTAAGAGACTATAACTACAAAGAGAGCCACACAAACAAGTTTGAGCGCAGACTCGTAGCGGCATCTCTTTACCGACGAATATACACACCTTTCCTACGTGCGTGAGGGACTCTGAAAGAGCTCATCAATGTCGCGTTGAGTGCGTGCATATACTATAATACGTTTGACTTTTAAAAAAAAGACGTTTTTCTCAAACCTCACAAAAGTTCAACTCCGCGAGAGCGCATTTTGAACCATGAACACACCTTTCTCGCCTTCGAATACTAATAACGACGATTTGTTCGTTCGAGCAGCGGACACAGACGGTGCGTTTATATTGAGCGCGTTCAAAGAAGCGCTCGTTTTGCTCTCCTCTCGTTTCTCTTTACCTTCTTCTTCGTCGTCGTGTTAAATGGAATTTGAATCTCTGCGTCGTTCTGAGTCCCGTGATGAATACGAACGAGATACCGATAAAACTGCCCGAGCGATACACTCGCGGAGACGACAGATTTCACGTAATTCATGAGGACGATATAAACGACGACTCGAAAGAAGGAGAGAAGAATATACCTCTTATCGTTCTTTCTTTCTTTCTTTCTTTCTTTCGCGCGTACGAATTTCGTCGATCGGCGAAAAGGATTTCGGCGGGGAAGCAAAATCGGACGAGAAACGTAAGCGTGTGCGAAGACGCTCTCTCCGTCGCGCGTATGTCTCTCTCTCTTTTGGTCTCTTTCGTCGCGACAAAACGGAAAGGCGTCGATTTTGTCGCTCGTTCTCGCGAATGTTGTACCACTCCTGCGTCGTTCCCGACACGTTTCTTTCGTACTCACAACACGTGTGTACTCAAATACTTAATTGAACACAACATTTTAAACAGAAACAAGAGAAGCGTTGGCCGCGGCGACGAAACACATCACGAAACTGACCAACGAAACGAACCAGTCTGATTTGCTGGAGCTGTTGCGAGAGGCACCGAGGGAGGCGTACTCGTTGCAACAACCCGGGTGGCCTTCGGAGTTGAGGAATTTGACGAAAGCGCCGTTGCCGAAAATCGTCTTGGAGAGGTACGAGACTCGCGAGTCGGTGTGCTTTTGCGGGTGCTTTCCGGAGATATCCAGGGCGTGGGCGACTGTGGATGATTCTTTGTTCTTGTGGCGGTTTGACGTGGACGACGACGTGCCGATTGAGTTGACGGAGGAGTTCAACGGGCAACCGATTGTGTGCGTCGGGTTAGCGGATCCCAGGGAAGGGGTTTTTATAAGTCAGATTGCGAAGATTTTAGTCGTGTGCACGACGGTGGAGATAAAGATGTTAGGGATAGTTTCGGACGTGAGTCACGTCACTGCGAGTAAGGAGGATACGAATACGAATGGAAAAAGTGACAGAAGAGATGCACTAAATGGCTCTCGAGGGAAGAAGAAGAAAATCGCGTTTGACGTAAACGCGCCTTTGTTGATTCGCGACACGACGTTTTCGTGCCCGACGGATGCGATCGTGTTTAATCAAATTTGCGGATGTTCGAGAACAGGAAGGATTTTCTTAGCAGGGAACGATTCGCACGCGTACGAGCTGAAGTATCACGGTGGCGGTGGCGGTGACATGACGTTAGCTTCGAACGGAGGGGGGTCGAGTAGCTCTTTTTTCAGCCGAGGCCAGCCGAGGGTGAGAAAAGTTAAATTTTCATCATCTGGGTTTTCGTATTACATCCCGAATTCGTTGAACGTGTTCAGCGTCGAAGACCCGTTGTTGCAAATCTTATGCGACGAGGAGCGGAATATTTTATACACCCGCTCGCAAAACGGCGCCGTGCGAGTGTACGATTTAGGCGCCAAGGGAATGGACGCACCTAGACGCGTCGTCGAGGTGAATGATATCGCGCAACTCGCTGGAAGAGGAATATCGAGTGGCAGTAGTTATTACGGGAACGGTTCGAGACGATCGATGTATAATGGGGGTGGAAATTCGATGTTTGAAAACCGATCCCCGTCGTACGGCGGTTCTCGAGGCGGGTACGGCTCTCCTCGATACGGCGATTACAGGAGTCCGTCTTCGAGTGGGCGGTACGGCCAAGGTTCGCAAACAACAGAGGCGAAGAAGAAAGCAGGAAAGCTGGTGCACATTGCCATCGTTTCCACTCAGGAATCCGCGAGCGTGACTTTAGTAGGCGTGTGCGCCGACGGGCGACGCGTGTATTTGACCGCGTTGCCGTCGCCGTCGAGCTACGGAAGTTATTACCCATCGTCGTATCACCGTATTAGCAATGGATCGTCGAACAGCAGTGGAAGTAGATATGTCACTCCGACGCGTTTATCTGTGGTGGAGACGCGCGATCCTCCCCCATCTGGCGGCTCTTCTGCGAGAGGATTAACCTCCGCCCGAGCTTTACTGGACGCCTCGGCGAACGCGCTCGAAGTCGAAGCCGCGCACTACTACAACGGTGTTTTGCTCTTATCCGACAGCAGCTCGCACGACGAGTCTAGTAAATTATTCTTAGCCACGCGAGACGCGATGTTGCCCATGCACTTGCAACTCCCGCCGCCGATGACGGCGCCGCGCAATACCGGACCGGCGAGGGGTTTGCGAGAGGTTGTGCAAAAGCCCTCAATTTTAGAAGGTCGCGTCGCGGCAAACGTAGGTGCTATCGGTGAGTTGCCGATGCCCTCTAGAATTCGACGGGATTTAGACCCACCGTTTCCAAAGGGCACGCCAGCTTCAGTCGTCGAACAATTTACCGGCTCAAAGTTACGAAGCGAACTCGTCGAGCAAAGCTTGTTTCGAAGCAAACGCAGGAAGTTTGCGCTCGTGACGAACAGTGGCGTGGTGACGTTTGAGAAAGCGCGACCGATCGATACTTTGGCGACGTTGTTGCAAAACAAAGTTCCTGAACACATCGAAGAGTTCTTCTCGTGTTATGGACCAGTTGAAGCGGCGATCATGTGTTTGACTTTATCCATCGCTTCGGCGGTGCATTTAGGATTCGCCGAGCCTATTCCGCCGAGCGTTAGGGATGCCGCGAGACGGGCGTTCGAGGATCCGAGATTCACCGGAGAACCGAGAGTGGATAGCGAAGATGCCGACGTGAATGGTACGAAAGGTGCGAATGGACAAAATGACGATGCCGTGGTAAAAAATCTGGAACGATCGTCCGCGGCGTTTAACATGGGTCGCGCCATCGTGCAACCGAGTTTGCACTTCTCGTCCGCGCACAAGGCGATTCATTTGTACGTTGCGCGAGCGGTTCAAGCGATCTGGGAGCGACCATTAGCAATTGCCATTCGCGAATCGCAAACGGCAGAAGCGGCGAACGCGTCCTCTTCCAACAGATACGGGTACGATACCTCTCGCTCCCCTTTGCGATTCGCCTCGGACGCGCTTCGCTCGGCGGCGCGGTTTATCGGCGACGATTTAATTTTACAACTTTCCGTGGAACCGGAGACTTTAGAAACCATCGAACAGCGGTTGCGACCGATTGAAAAGTATTTGCAGACGAGGAAACCGAGAACGTCGAGTCAGTTGACGCCGGCAAAGAGGAGAAAATTAGCGCTCAACGCTGCGAGGGAGGAAGAGAATTCGATGGATGCGCTCTTAGCGCTCGTTTCGAGAGCTTCGCAGGCTATTTGTTTGTTGAAGTTATGTTCAGAAACGGACGATTTCGAGTCCGTCGCGGCGGCTTTGCCGCACGAAACGCGCGTGACGCTGACACAGGTGCGCGTTTATACCTTTTTACTTTTTGTTTTTCTCTCCTTTCCGCTCAAAACACACACGCGCGTAAAAAGAAACGATGAAAGAGGCGCGTTGATGATTCAATCATATAATCTGTCAATCAGATGAACGTTTCGACGCATGTTTAGAACACATATGGTGCCCTTCCACTGAGCGTCTTTTTCGATATGTTTGTTTATTTGTGTGTGTGTGTGTGTGTGATGCCCTGCTTCCTTTGTTCGTACAAATGTTCTTTTCCGCTCGAGTCGCGCTAACTAACACTCACTCAAATCTTCTCCTTTTCCAACGAAAAACAGATGTCCATTCGACGATTCATTTCGACGCCGGAAGGTGCTAAAGTCGCTTCTGCGCTCATCGAATCGCTCATGGCACGTGTTGTGTCCTCCTCTCGAGGCGACGCGGCGCCCTCCTCCGACGCGCTCGGCGGCGCCGTGCAAAAGCGCAGCGAACAACTTTCAAAAATGTTACAATACGGCGCGCCTGATTTTTTCGGCGCGGATTCTCGAACTTTTTATCGCGCGAGGGATATCCTACAACGCGCGCGAGAGGCTCGAGCGCTTCGCGACGTGGAGAAGAGAGATGGTTTTGTCGGCGAAGCGTTGCGATTGTTCGCTCAGGCGCCGTTAGCGGGCGATTTGAATGGCGCTTGCGCTGAATTAGTCGATTTGAGAGCGTTCCACGGAGTGGTCACGTTAAGTTTAGCAGCAGCGGCGACGTTGCGCAGGATGGAAGAGCAGCGGAAAGCAGACGCGAGTACGGGTGGAAGAGTGCAAGCCGAGCCTGATATGGTACGTTTTTGTTTGCTTCTTTCGTTCCTTTTTTCTTTCAACATATCATCGCGGTGAGGATACGCAAACTTGGAAACGTACGCGCGGGGCTTACCGCCTCGTTTCCGTGGCGAATTAAAAAATTACAGAACATCTAAGTCTGAGCGATATTATTTCGATACGTTCTTTCTCATCCTTTTTTTATCTCTTTCTGTGTTGCTGACCTTATGATCTCTTCTATTTTAATAACAGAGTCTCGCTCAGTGCTACGCGTTGATATCCACGGCCATCAAATCCTTAGTCACCGGAAAACCTTCCGACACGTTTGTTCCTGACGACCAAAGAGCTAACACGATGGGCACTCAACAGCAGCAACAACAACAAGAACAAGATTTGCACCCGGGTTCCTTAGCGGTCGTTTGCGCTTCACTTCCGAAAGACGCCAGAGAAGCAGGCATTCGACGCATTCTCGATAAAATCGTCGAGTCCGAAGAAGACGACGTCATTCAAGTCGCGGCGGAAACCTTGATCGCTTTAGATCGCTTAGATGATGTCTGTAGACTCCCACCACACGCGTTAGAGGCATTTCTTTGCGAGTACGGCGCGTTGAACAAACATTTGAGTTTGCAACCGACGACGAGAGAAGAGGCGAAACATTTGCAACTGCTCACAAGATTGTATGGCGATTACGGACAAGAAGGCATGGCGGCGGATGTATGCGTCGCGTTAGCAGAAAGACACGTGGCTGATCGTTTGTACCCGTCTCTCGAAGAGCGCATGGGTTTGTTTCGCATGGCGTTACAGTACGGCACGACGAAAGATCCCGCGACGGGCGCGTTCAAAAGAGACGCGAGACAAATCGAAGAGATTGAAGGCAAAGCGAAAGTGTTGGAGTTTCAAATGCGATTGGAAAACGCGCTGCGAATGAAAAGCAAACGCATGCAATCCATGGCTGCCGGCGAAGTTGGTCAAGGTCAACAAATAGATCACAACTTAGTGCAAGAGCTCGAACAAGCGGCAAATGATCTGCGCGAAAACATGAAATCGATTTCGGATTTGTACAACGACATTGCTCGACCGCATCGGTTTTGGGACATTTGCTTGGAAATTATCGCGTGGGCGCGACCTCAACGAGGTTCCTCGGAGGACCAAGAATCGTACGCGGACGCTTCCGCGGTCCCGAGAGAACTCTGGGATTGTGTCATCATCGATGCTGTCCAAGATGTCCTCTCTCGAGCGAACGAAACGCACACGCGGCGCGCCATCGTTGCCGCCGCTTGCGCCGCGGTAGCCGAAATCGCCCCGAAAGTCTTCACCGAATCCGCCGCGAACAACGAAATTGCATTTCCAATGTGCCACGTCACGTGCAGACTCGAAACGTTAGCGAGCGGTCAGTGGGGCGTCATGCTCAACTCGCCGAGCGTCAACGAAAGCGAGCAAGCCGAAGATGACGACATCGCGGATTGTATGTTACAGAGCGTCCGAGGGAACTGTCCTCCGGTACAAAGAGCGTACGATCGTTTACTCGCCGCCGAACATCGCAGAATGCACGACGAGGAAATTGGCGAGGAAATGCACAAGGCGTTACACTCAACCAAGTTGCGCTTGCGAATGTTGAGATCCGCGTTGCGCGTCATGCACGCCTGGGATGCGGCCACTGGAGGCAGCGGTAACGGATTCTCCTCTGGAGTTGGTGACGACCGAAACAACTTTGATTATTCCTCTAGAAAATCTTTCGCGAGGGCGTCTATCGGCGACATTTGCTTGGCGTACTCCCGAGTCTCCAAAGAGCTCGTCGGCGCTTCCCACGAACAAAACGTGCCGAAAGAACTCGCCGTCGCCTTTGAGCGTTTAGCCGATCGATTTCTTCGTTGATATAAATGAAAGTACGTGCCCGGGTGGTAAAGTATATATAGTAGTAGAAACGTTTTTACCGTGTATTCATAATAAGTAGCGCTAAATGAACTTACTCTCAGAATTCCTCTTTCCTTCTCTCTCTCTCTCTCTTTCCCTTTCTGCCTTCTCATTAATCCTCGTCTTTTTTCGCGGCACTCAACTTCTCCGCTAAATCATCGGCTAAATCTTCCGCCTTCTCCTTCCCTTCCTGCTCCTTCTCTTCTTTCTCCCCCTCTTCTTCCGTTTTCGGCAAACTCGCCATGATTTTCTGCGCCTCTTCAAACTTATCCTGAAACAACTGCGCCTTCTCCTCGCTCCCAAACTTAATGCACATGTTCTGCAACGCCGGCGCTTCGTCCCCGTCCGAACAATCCACCGTCGTAAACACCCTCGCCTTTTCGCTCCCCGCGTGCGTCGTCACCTTCGTCTCCGGATCGATATAAAAATTCGCGCATATTTTCAGCGTCTTGTCTCTTCGCATCAACAATCGACACTTCTTCGTCGCTTTATGCTCGAGTATTTTCATCGGTCCTAACCCTCGTTCTTTCCACTCGCCCTCTAAGAATCGATACGCTTTCGTTTTCGCTTCGAACAGAATGTTTTCGTTCTCCTCGCCGGTCGTTTTCGTTTCGCTCGATTCGATGATTTCCAGTTTCACCACCGGGGTGAACTCTTTCGTGCACTCGCGTTCGACGTCTTCATCTTCGCCTTCTTCTTTCTCTTCTTCTGGTTTCGTCGTCGAAGAAGACGCAAACGCGGACGGATTAAACGTCGTCGTCGCGCTCGTACCTCCTCCCGTTGTTCCAAACGAAGCGTTTGAACCGAAGACGTGGTTCGTCGACGCGCCGGATCCAAACACCACCGGAGCAGGTTTCGCTTCCTCGGTTTTGGAATCATCCGATGCCATTTTTGTATAGCGTTAAATGCTTTGCTCTTTGCGTCTATTTAAACGGTGTTTTTGTTTAAAAACAACACACACGATGATAGTGGTGATGCGATGCTACGAATGATGAAGGGTTCAGTCTCTCTCTCTCTCTGTGAAAGCCGGAGGACGTGGATGTTTTGCGGTAAAACGGATGTCACTTTTGATCGTCTCAGAAGCCAGAAAACCCTAAACTGAAGCTTTTGGAAAGAGGACGGACTCCATTCTTTTTTCTCCGGAGCGTCACTTCGCGAAGAACGCGCAAAAGTGCGAGGCGTGTGCGCGAACGTATTGTTTATATACGACTTCTTCGCTTTGTTGTTCGAGCGTTCTCTTTGAATAATTCGTCTCCGAGGAGGGAGAACGCGCGTTCTCGAGTGAAACGTCTTTTCCAACGCACACACACCGAGAAGAAAACAGTCTCTCGGATCTCGCATGTGATTTCATACTACTACTCATAATTTTAAACGCGAAGCGAGAAGAGTGCACTAATAATGAGCAGCAGACGAAGAAAGAATCCACATCCGAAAAGAGCGGTGAACGCGAGGACGGTTTTGAAGGGAGAGGAAGAAGAACCTTTGGTGTTGTGTTCGAGGATTCCTGACGAGGACGATGATTTCAACGAGGCG
>Ga0181597_10004827_pt1 | contig 13187 bp, 15 predicted proteins | sample 041ome_5_FD_148647 | JGI IMG/M metagenome (GOLD analysis project Ga0181597, IMG submission 148647) | Coastal salt marsh microbial communities from the Groves Creek Marsh, Skidaway Island, Georgia - 041403US metaG (spades assembly) | ecosystem: Environmental > Aquatic > Marine > Intertidal zone... | reverse complement strand
ATGTTTATGTACCAATCCGTTTGCTTCACAGTTGTAATAATCACAGGTAACTGGCATGTCACAACATAAATCTACATAATTGTATGCATTTGTAAAATAGGGTTTGTTTTCTTCATTTAAGTTTCCAAACTGAATTATTTCGTGTGTAATGGATTTTCGGGTTATAAATTTGTTTACACCTGTGATCGTTGAATAGACAGAATTTTGAGTATTGTATTCATCTATACTTGTTGGTTCAAAAAGCATATGCGCATTGCATCCATTGGAAGGACTTAATTTTGAACAGTCCCACTGACAACCGTTTCCTGTACAATCCAAAGGATCTGCACAGTCATCCTTAAAGATATCATAACATTGATTTGCTGTGTAGTAATTTGCATTTAAATTTACTGCACTGTTATCTTGTGAATATAAATCTTTAACCGTGAAGGTGTCATCAAAGTAAAGGTTTTTTGAATCCTCATCTTCATAATTATAATTCTCACCAAGAAAATAGATTTGATTTAAATCGTATTGACTATTAATTGTCATATGATCATCTTGTATAGCTTTTATATCTTTCATATCTGTGTTTAAGCCTAAAACACCCTGTGTTGAACAATATGCTTTTGCTTTATTTCTGGACCTACTCGTATGAAAAAAGTTATCCAAATCTCTATTTTTACAGCTACCTGCGACATGTGAATACAATAGGAAAGAACAATCATGTAAGCCATAACCTTTATCACACTTACAAGAACATGAACCTCTACCTTTTACAACACCGTTTACACAATTTTTAGTAGGATCATTTGAAGAAATGAAGGGGAAGGCATAAACTATCATATACATTTCTTCTTCTATACCACCAAGTTGATAACTTGAAACTATTGCTCTTGGGTCATCTTTGTAGTAGTCAACTTCACTATTGTCTGCTGTTTCTTCCATCCATATAACTTTTGAAAGACCATGACTGTCAAAAAGACGATAGCATCCTTTATTTGTGTTTATTAGTTGTCGAAAGTTATGAGACGAACTTCTTACAAATGGTAAATTAAACAAAGTTGCTATATTTTGACATTCTGTTGAAGAAGAAACAAAATGATGACTGTTTAAAAATTCATTTGTATCACTCATATTAAAAATTGGAAATGGGTGTCCAAGCTCTACAAGATCAATAGTATGAAATTGTTTATTTAATGCTTTTACTAACATAGTATTATCTCTGTATAAACGAATATCTCCATTTATTGATTTTATTACATTACCATTTTCTAATATAATTTTTGTAACATAGTTTTCTTTGCGTCCGTTGTTCAATGTATACGATGTTTTGTAAATAATAAGTGTAGGTGATTCGACCATTTTTATTTGCATACCATCATTACTTGATATAGAAATATCGTCTATTTTATTTTCGTTCAAATATAATCCTGTAGATTTGGCTATTAAAACATTATTTTTTGTAAATGTAATGTGTGTAACGTCGGATGTTGAAACCATAGAACCAATATTTAAGGTGTCATCGTTTATAGAACCTCGTATATAATTCTTGGCGTCATTTTCTAACACAAACTCATTACCAGTAACAAACGTTATTTTATTCATAGTTTGACTTAAGTCAATGGATGATATTTCACTTTTTAAAGCTACTTGCCCCTTGTAATTAACATCTGTGCTACATTCTTTACCTGATTGTTTATCTATACAAAATTCGGTATAGTAACCATTTGTTGTTTTAGATCTTTTAGATGTTTCTATTGTTGGTAACTCTTGTGCATAAACATTTAGTTTGAGTTTATTATCGTTTTTTATTTCAAGGATTTCTAAGCCGGATGTTGTAAACACAAATAATTCACATAAACTACCAACATATCGTTTTTTACCATTGATAACATCATTTGTTGCGTCTTCGCCGCCGCTGTCACTTTTTCTAATAGTATCACCCAAGCTTACACATTGATATGTTGCTCCACCTATTGATTTTAGACACGAGAGATCACTAGCCGCATTATTATTGTAATGATATGTAACAATACTATTCTCAGTCTTTTTTATACAACCATATGGTAGGTCTGAATTCGATATTTCTATATTATCTTGTTGGTGGTATTTTTGTTTTATTGCATATACACATTCAGTCTTAGATGCTATTCGTTTCCCATAAATTCTATCAACATACCCAGATTGGTAGGTAGTATCTTCGGTCTCTTCTGTTAAAGTAAGTAATCTATCGTCCGTACATATATTAACATTGATAAAATTTTGTATTCTGCTATTTATATAAGAACATGTACTAGTAGTAAAATAGAGGTAACTGTATGTGTGACAATAAGCAATCACATCACAATTTCCATCTAAATTTATACAGTTGTTTTCTAAATGAACTTTAGGTGTAATACCATCAGAAAGACCATGAGCGTAACTATTAAAGCCTTTAATACCATTTCCATCAAAATAATATGAATATGACCAATGATTTATATTGTTTCTTGAATCATAATCAAAGTAAACAACTTTTTCATGTGATGAAACTATTTTTGTTTGCAGTGGAATAAATGTCATGTATTTCGAGCTTCCTATTTCTTGAGTCGTTAAAACTACGTCCTTAAAGGATTTAAAAGTAGTTACATAATATGTATCACCTTTTGAATGCAATAACTCACCAGTAGAAGCTATATCTAAAACTACATTATAAGATGAAGCTATATTCATTATTGTTTCATGTGTTGTTACAACGTTTTTACTTGTCTTTAACAAATAATTTAATTCATAACTACTACTACTTCTTTTAACATTGTAAAAGATAATATCGTATCCTGCATAGTCACCATTAGCACTTGTAGTAGATATAAATTTAGTGGAATAATCTTGCACCTCTGAATAATCTTGTGTTAATGTAGAGACATCAAGTCTATTTTCTACTAACATCAATGGCAAAAATTCCAAGTTTTCATCTGTGTTGGTTTCTACACACAACTTCTCCCATCCATCACTTGCATCAGGTTTTGTACTGTAAGTAACTACATTTACAGGTGGAGTGTAAAATTTAGAGCTTGAATGTATATTTAATGAACAAACTTCCTCATCACATGTTGTACCTTCATAACCATTGACACAGTTACATGATAAGATATTATTCAAAACAGTGCATGTACCGTGACCATTACAATAATTTGAAGTACAGGTTGGTGTTGGTGATGTTGTATTAAGAATCAATGATAACTCTACATTTTTACTATTACACCCACTACATGCTGGATGATGAAATGTTCCCAAATTATAAATTGCATTGTTGTATTCTATATTAAAAAATATAGGAAAGTTGTCATTTGCGTCACCCCAGAAAGCATTATCTGTATTAGATGCCTTTTTTAATATAACGTTATTTGTTATCATATCTGCATCAGAATCACAAGATGACCACGGTTCAGTATGATCTCTACTATATAAATAACATGGATTGTCTGAGGTACAAACATGGTTGTATTGTATGCTACGCATGACTCCACTATTAATACCTACTTCTATATTTACATTATTGTATTGTTCGCTAGTTGGTTGACTTTCACTAGAAAATGTTTTTGTTGTCGTAGGTAAAGTATAACCAGCGCCAACACTAAACCAGTATTTTATCTTGCATGCTTCAAGTTTTGGACCTGGATCATCCGAATTGAAAAATTTAACATTTTGAGATGTATCTAAGTTTTCTTGTCTACATTCGAGTGTGACGCATCTGTGTGAATTTTCAAAATCATCATAACTACTACTACTACTATCATAATAATAATGATTATAATAACCTAAGCGATCTTTTTTTAAGTTTTTTTTTGTAGAAGAAACTAGCACTAAAAATTTTATGAAAATTAATAAAAGGAATTTCATTTTATAAAAAAAATATACACTTATATAATGACTTTTTGTTCATAATCATACTTTTTGAACTATATATTTGAACATAATAATTAATAAATGAAAATAAAGATACTACTTGGTATATTATTAATAACATTTGTGTCGGCAAAACGGTTGAGAAAGAAAGATATATTTTCCGAAAAGAAAGTCAGTCAAAGAAGGCGCACAAAAAACTTTAAGAATTTTAAAAGACAATTGAAAAATATTAATAAACTTCGAAGATGGAAAGAAGAAAACCATTTAGATGACAATTTGTGTTTTATTCATATTCCTCGTACAGGTGGATTGTCGTTTCGATCTGCTGCTAAAAAGATGAATTTGACTTTGGATGTATGGCATCAGGCAACCAAACAACCGTCTCTTAAATGTGGATGCATTACAAACATTAGAGATCCAGTAAAACGATATATATCGGAATGGAAATTCTATGGTATGAATTATTTTGCAAAGAAAAGACGTCTTTTTGGATGGCAACCCGCATCTGGTTTTCCACAGTCATTTGACGAGTATGTGGAAGATAGCTCGACACATAATGCAATGACCAAAATATTGAGTGGATGTCAGATGTATTCAAATTGTGATGTCGATGAGGATGATGTACAAAAAATTGTAGATAGGGTAAAGAGCGATTGCTTGACAATATTGAAAACAGAATCTATGCCCGTACATGCACATCATGCAATCTATGAAGATGACCAAAATGATTGGGTTGAGAGAGCAACGAAAGCCAATCAATGGGATATCAAATTATACGACGCAATAAAGGATCTGTAGTCATTAAAGTGTTATATATAAATACACAAGTTTATTTAAAATGAATTATAGTTATATTATTTTACTTTTTATTTTAAACATTATTATTTTTTTTCCAAATTGTTATTTTTTTAATAAAGATTCTATTGTAACATATAAGTCAAAAAAAATATATAATAAAAAATGGTTAATTGTATTAGGTACAGGAAGATCTGGAACAACTACTATATTACATATGGTAAATGGAATATCAAATACAATTCACATACAAGGAGAAACTCATAACTTACCATTGTTTTTATTAAAATTAAAAAATAAAATTTTTAATCTTCCTCGTAAAATTCGTGGAGCATACTATTCAATGCCATTGAATAAAAAAAAAGTATTAGATTCACTACAAAAAATAGTTGTATCTCAAATGGGAAATCTAGATAATAAAAAAATTATTGGCTTTAAAGAAGTTACAATAACAGACCAAAAGACTTTAACATTTCTACAAGAATTATTTCCAAATGCAAAATATATAATTAATTGGAGGTTTGATACCATGAAACAATTAAGAAGTAAAACAAAAAACAATATGAATAGAAATAATGTGCCAGAAGCAAGATTAATAGAAAATATGATGTCTTTAAGAAAATGGGCAAAAACTTTAAAACCAGAAAATGTATTTTATTTACCTTTGGAAAATTTTTCATTAGAAAAGTTTAATAAACTTATAACTTTTGTAGGATTTAAGGAGTGTACTTTCAATTTTATTTTACATAATAACAACGGATCTTACATCCAAGATAAGAGAAAAAATTTACTTTCAAATAAATGTAAGGAGTTATAAATTTAAGTACATACACCCCTACTTTGATATTCCTCTTTTAATTGTTGTGGTGTTGCAAATGTTAAATACTCAATTATATATTCTCTTCTTTTTAAACGCTGATGTAATGGTACGGTGTCTTCTGGTAGTGATAACAAATTTATTATATCTTCAGGAATATATACATAACCTTCCATTGTAATATACATAAAAGTGTTCCCTTGATAAGTCGAAAGTTTTGGTGCAACAAAAGTGCTTGTAGTTTTAAACTTAAATGCTTCAACTCCAATTTCTGTGACTTCATGAAAAAGAAACTTTGTTTTAATCGTGGGTGAAGCAGTTGGTTGAGCTTCCAAAGCAAACGCATGGTCACCAATAGTTTTTACTGATGGCATAAAAACTGATGCAAGTGATGTACATTTAAAAAACGCAGTTGCCTGAACAGTCTCTACCAATGGCGCGTCAACTGACACAAGTGATGTACAATCCATAAACGCACCTACACCAATTGACGAAACAACACCTACACCAATTGACGAAACATCACTAATATCAACTGATTTAAGTGATGTACAACCATAAAACGCATAATTACCAATACTCGTTTTTGCTGACAAATTAACTGATTCAAGTGATGTACATTGATAAAACGCACCCTCATGAATTGTCTGTGCTGATGGTAAATCAACTGATTTGAGTGATGTAACTAGATTAAACGCACGCTCACCAATAGTTTTTACTAATGGTAAATCAACTGATACGAGTGATGTCTGCATAAACGCATAACCATTAATAGTTATTGCTGATGGTAAATCAACTGATACGAGTGCCACACAATTTGCAAACGCATACGTACCAATAGTTTGTGCTAATGGTAAATCAACTGATTCGAGTGCCACACAACCCATAAACGCACCTGTACCAATAGATATTGCTAATGGTGCACTAACAGTAGTCAAAGAAATAAGGTTCGCAAACGCAGTATCAGGAATAGATGTTACTAATGGTAAACTAATAGTAGTCAGAGACGTAGCATCAAAACCAATAGTCGTGCCATAATACGTCAGTGTCTTAAGATTATTTAATTGGTTTTGGTTTTTGATCACTGAATAACCAACGTCGGTAATAGATAGAGACTCGATGTTTGTAGATCCATAAAAAGCATTATTATTAATAGTCTCTACTACCGGCAAATTAAGTGATTTAAGTGAACTAGTAAATGCAAACGCACTTTCACTTATAGTTTCTGCTAATGGTAAATCAACAGAGACAAGATTTGAACATTGTTGAAACGCACTCTTACCAATAGATGTTGCTACTGGCGCAGTAATACTAGTCAAAATAGATCTGAAAAACGCATTTTCACCAATAGTCTCTACTACTGGTAAATGAACCGATTCAAGTGATGTACATTCATAAAACGCATTATCACCAATAGATGTTGCTAATGGTGCATTAATTGTTTTCAGATTTGGAAAATTAAAAAAGGCGTTATTAGGAATAGTCGTTGCTGATGTTAAAGTAATGGTTTGTATTGTCTCTTTACAATTGTTGAATTTTGTTGAATCAAACTCTCCATCGTATGTTAATTCTTGTTGACCTGTATTACAACTAGCATTGGTACTTATTATAATAGATAAGAAAATAAAAATTATGAACTTCATTTTATGTAAATAATTTAAATTTATATACACCATATGAATTAATTTAAGTTCCTTATTTTTTCTTAATCTTTTCATTTCTATCAGTTTATGTCTTTTTTTTTAATTATGTGTGCTTTTCTTTTTTAAATCTTTTCAACTTTTTTGAATTGACCTCCTCCTACTACTATTTTTTTTGGTTTTGGTGTTGGTTTTAGTATTTCAGCCATGATTTGTTCGTATGTTTTTTTGGGCATTTTAAAGACATCGTTGACCCATATATACTACTTTTTTTGTTTTTAAATCAATACGCTCTATATAAAGTGTATGTATACAATTTAAATGGATATTTTAGCTGGAGGTATGGTGGGTATATCTCAAGTACTGATTGGTCATCCATTGGATACAATGAAAGTGTTGCTTCAAAACAAACAATCTTGGCGAACGACTAATTATTACAGAGGTTCTTTCTATCCTTTTGTTTGTTCCACCATTGCAAATGCAACTATTTTCCCTGTCTACAATCGATGTTTTGAGTATACAGAATCTCACTTTGTATCTGGTGCAGTTGGTGGACTGTTAATTAGTCCCATAGTCCACTTATTTGATGTTGCAAAAATAAAACGTCAAACAAATCAATCTATTGATTGGAAAACAAAAGGTATTCACATGTCTTGTCTCAGAGAATCTGTGGCAGTGAGTCTTTATTTTGGGACGTACGAGTCATTGAAGCAACATGGTACACTATTTGCAGGCGGTATGGCAGGTATATCCAGCTGGTTGTTTACTTACCCAATAGATACCATTCGATCTCGTCAAATTAGCCAGAACAAGACGTTTAAACATGTGTCCAAAGCATCTTTGTGGAAAGGTTTGTCGGTATGTCTTGTTCGAGCATGTTTGGTAAATAGTGTATCGTTTTATGTGTACAAGATGGTTAAGTAGCATATAAAAAATTTTCTAAATATCCTCCTTCTTTTAAATATATGTGTAAAAAGCGTATGGGTGGATTTCCATTGACACAGAATCTTAGATGTGTGTCTGTTGAATCGGTAAAAACAGCACCTGTGTAATTATATATCATATCGATCCATTCCTGACGACTTTGTGCAATGGTATCATAAAAGAATGGTAAGATACATATGCGCGATCTCTGTATAAATGGTAAGCATACACAATCAGGACTTAAATCAAGACCGTTGACATGTTGACCTGGTTGAATATCATCAAATGGATTGATCAATCGTTTAATTCGCTTGGTAGATTTATGTACAGGTGTAGATTGATTAATTGATCCTGATAACTTTTCAAGCATTTTGCGTACTTCTGATCGTTGTGTTTCTGTGAGTATGGTGGGTGTATCCATTTGGTTAACTATATAAGTATATATATATTCCATTAAATGAAGAATAAAATGTTTGCATATTTAATTTCACATGATAAAAAAGATATAAAGACACATACTTATATTGGATGTACCGAAGATTTTAAAAAGCGTCTTGAGCAGCACAATGGTAAAATATCAGGTGGACCACGTATAACAAAAAGAGCCGCAGGTTCTTGGAAACCGGTAGTGGTTCTTGAATTACCAGTAGATCGGACATTTAGTTCAAAAGAATTAAAGAAAGAATGGAAACAGTCGAGTCGGGGATTGGATTCTAGAATACGAAAAGCATTTGAATTAGCACTTCAATATAAATTAAAAATATACATTAGCGAATACAATCAGGAAGGTATTTTTAAAGAACTACATTCAAAATGGGACAACCACAGTATTCAGTTGACGTCTCAGGAGTATATGAATATTATTAAATCTTTTTAATGGTCATATGAAGTTGCTTCTTAGGAAAATCAATATTAACTTTTTCGACAAATGCGCTAAATGTTTCTGCGATATAAAGTATATCTTTTACCAAAAAATCTTCTATGTCGGTGACATATATATCATAATTCAGTGGATTTTTTTTTAGATCTAATGTAAATTCCATTTCAGTCATGGAAACAAGATATGAAATAATTTTTTTCATATGAATATCAACTTCTTTCAGATCGTAATGTTTTGGTATGGGAGCAGCTTCGATATCTCTATTTCTTTTTTTTCGATTTCCATGCTTCATCATGTCCAATTTCAAGACATCTTTTTCAAAATTAATAAGACAATCTTTAACATTATTACTCATCATATCTATCTGTTTCAAATGTTCGAGCGTAAAACATGGTGGGTTTTTTATATTAACATAGTATCTTTTTGGATGAATATCCTGTATATCAACATTCATTTTATATTCCAACTTTTTTAAAAAGGCGCATAAATTTTGTATGAATTTCAGATCTGATTCATGTAGTTTTGCAGAGGTAGATATTTGTTGCATAGATAACATATACAAGCCAAAATCAAACTTAAATAGAACATTTTCATCATGAAATTGGATCTAGATAGTTTGGTAAAGTATAGATTTACAGTTCTATTGTTTAAATCAACTTCTGGTTCACAATCATACCCTTCTACATGAAAACAATTAAAATCACTAATATGTTCTAAATAATTCACTTGTAAAACAAAGCCTTGTTTATTGTGTGTATATCCTTTGAATCGAATTTCAGTATCGTCAATACGTATTTTGCTGATAATTTCTGATATTTCAGAGTTTGCTACTTTATCGGCGGTGTTAATAGACATTTTTGAAAGTATAGACGCCTTATATACGAATGGCACTCATAATCCACAATGCATCGTATTTCTCTAAAAAGTATTTCTTTTCATAAAATTCCAATACATAATTTATCATGTTTGTATGTAGACAATGTGGCATATCAAATATTTTTAACCATGACATTGCATCTTCAATTGATATATTGGATTTTAACATGGTTTTAGTCCATATTCTTTTAAATTTATCAATTTCTTCTTGTTGTTCTTCTGTAATTGTATCTTTTAATTCTTGAAACAACGTATCTAAAGTTAGACGATAAAATAGTATTTCACAAAATGGTTCTATATTTGATGATATTTCAATGTTTTGACCTGGTAAATCTACAATTTCCATGATACGTCGTCCCCAATAAGTATCTTGTCTATCTACACTGTTTGTAATTTCTCGTAATTCGTAATTTGGTGATGCATTTTCTATTGGTCCTCTACATATTGGACATTTTGCATCTTCACGTATGCGTATTTTTTCAATGCATACGGAACATCCACCATGACCACATGGTTGAATGACTACTGGATTACAATCTTTGTAATAATTTTTAAAACAGATAGAACAGGAAGGTGTACATAGCATTTTTTTTAAAAAAAACAATAACTAATACTCTCTTAATTTAGATCTACACACTGGACATGTATTATGTTCTTTGAGCCAGGGCTCTATACACTTTTTATGAAATTTATGATTGACTATTTCAGAACAAGGAAAAATAAATATTTCTTGACCAATAGATATGGTATCTTGACATATACTGCAATCCATTTCTCCTTCTGCTTTGAATGTAGGAAGAATTCTTTTTGGCATCATTTCATGTTGTATGGCATTTAAAATATGTCTATTCATTTCTAATACTATTTTACAATTTATATACACAGAAAACAGAAAAATCTTTTTAAGCAATCAAAGCACGAATCTTCATGTTGCTGAAATTGTGCCTGTAAAGAGTCGTCTTCTGGTACCACTGTATTACCAACTTGTACGGATAAACAGACACCCATTTTCAACCGTTAGGGTCTTTTTTATAGTCTATATCTGGAGAAGCTATATTGTATGACTCTTCGTCGGATTCGCTTTCAAGTATATTTTTTTGTTCATTTTTTTCTTTCTTTTGCATTTCTTCTGGATGAATAATCTTGATGCTAAATACACATCCCATTTTTTTTTGTCAAGATTTTGAATTTATAGGATTTATATTTTATATTTTAAGTATTTTAAGTATTTTAAGTATTTTCTATTTCTTTTTGTTCGCCAAACATAAGGTGCCCCGCCGTTAACTAACCAATCCATGTATTTAGGTCCGTCTAGCTTTTTTTTCAGAAATATATTTTCTCTACATAGTGGACATGTCGTATGATTATATTGAATCAATCTTTTATGACAATCTTTACACCATGTGTGTGAACATCTGTTTTCAAAAATGGATACTCTTTCTTCCAAACATACGGGGCATAACATATTTAAAAAAATCCAAAAAATATAAAATAGTATAAAAAGATTGAAATGCGCTTTTTGATACATGATGCCTTTTCTTGTTGGTTTTTTATCTGGTGTATATGCACAACAAACATATGATCTTCCTAATCTTTTGGAATGTCTAAATCGGATGAAAGTAATTTTGAAAGATCTTGAAAAGCCTCGTTCAAAGTGAATGGTTTTATTTCTACATTTGTCTCAATTGCTTTAAAATAGACATTTTCATTCTGTTGATACCATGTTTTCCAGTATTCTCCACACTCTGGTGTATCTTTAAATTCCTGTATCAATGCCAAACGTTCTCCCATTTGGTCATCTGACAAAGCTTTTGCCATTTGCAGATAGGTTAGACGTTTGTAAATAGGATCCATATCTGATTTCCATAAATTGGTGCTGTAATTCATTAAATGGTATGTACGGCGTATACTAGGTAGATTTTCTTTGAAACGATACATACTATAATAGTGCATGGCTGCATTCTTTAACAATAAACTATAATGATAATTTTCTTGCATGATTTTCAGACGTATAACATCTGAATCTTTCCAATAATATTTGTTTAATGTGCGTATGCAATGTGTGTTGTATTGCATTGCTTTTAAATACGATTGGCGACTAACTTTTGGATCTTCCTTTGCTGCTTTTTCAGCGTATTTTGTAGCTATCATGTGTTGAATATTTAATATCTCATATAAAAAACACGACGATCCTTCTTCCCATTGAAATAATGGTTGTTTCAGAAGTGTTATGGTATGTAATGGTAATGTTTGTAGTGTATTGAGGTATTTCACAGCTTTATCTATAGACGGGTTCCTCAATAAATTTCTGCGCAATTGTGATAAAGCAATACATTTTTTATTGTCATACTGTAAGCATTTTTCATAATACATTTAAAGTATATCTATTTGTATATATACTATGATATGATACATGTTTCGGTATCATCTTTGTCCAACAAACCTTTTTGTTGTGCTATTGTTTCTAATTTTTTCAATCGTTTGTCTATTTTCTTCATTGACTCTGCTAAAACAAAAACTTTTGATTCAAGCTCGGACATGGAATCTTGAATGGATTCCATATCTGCGGTATTCGTTAAAACAGACATTTTAATTAAAAAAAAATAGTTATATACTTGTATTTGTAGATCCAAATCCTCCTTCTGCTCTTCTTGTTTGGTCCAATTTAGCTGTTTGAACAACACCGTTCCAATAGGGTAAGATTACCATTTGAGCTATACGGTCGGCACACTTAAAATGTATTTCTTTCCTTGTTCGTAGCAATACTTTTACTTCACCACGATAATCTTGGTCAATCACACCACCTTCCACTGAACATCCTTTAATGGCTAAAGATGATCGACATAAAATCTGTCCATAATGTCCTTTAGGTAGAGCCACTTTAATTCCAAGTGGTATTAAATGTAGACCTTCTTTTAAGTCATATGCTTTTGGAGTGTATAAATCCAAGCCTGCAGATCCCTCAGTTGCTCGGGTAGGTAGAATTCCGTTTGTCAATTGCACTTGCATTTTAAAAAAAAATCGGTAGTATATATACAGCTTTTTTGATTTGCAAAATGATCGGAGATCGAGTCTTATATCAAAATTCTAAAGTCATAGAGTGCTGGGTGCACGACATTACTCCTCAGTATACTATTTTAAAGCCTTGTTGGAGAACTTGGAACCATAAATTGTACTATGAAAGGAATCCATCCAAAATAGTAAAATATCAAAGAAATTTGAAAGTAGGTCAAGTGGTCAAATTAGATCATCCAAATCATCATATTGTAGAGGGTGTTATTGTTGAATTGGATGAAAAAGTTAGTGTACAAGTATTAGGTACAAGAGTATATCTTACTTTTGATAAAGATTCACCTATGTTTATGCCAACAGAAAAAACAGCTAC
>Ga0181597_10004823_pt1 | contig 13190 bp, 12 predicted proteins | sample 041ome_5_FD_148647 | JGI IMG/M metagenome (GOLD analysis project Ga0181597, IMG submission 148647) | Coastal salt marsh microbial communities from the Groves Creek Marsh, Skidaway Island, Georgia - 041403US metaG (spades assembly) | ecosystem: Environmental > Aquatic > Marine > Intertidal zone... | reverse complement strand
TTAATTGTTCTTGAATCAAGTCGGGGAGGGGTTCCTGTTTTTAATCTTCCTATTTTAAAATTATATTTTTCTAATTGTTCACTTAATCCTGTTGAAGGTTTTTCATCATATCTTCCAGCAGGTGTTCGTTCATCGCCTATATGTATTAAACCATTTAAAAAAGTGCCCGTTGTTAGTATTAGCTTAGAACATAAAACTTTTTTACCTGCTTTAGTTATAAAGCCAGTTATTATATTTTTATCAAAAATAAACTTTATCACAGGATCAGAAAAAATACTTAAATTACAATAGTTTGCAAGTTTTTCTTGCATATATTTACGATATAATGATCTATCAGATTGAGTTCTTGGTCCTCTTACAGCTGGACCTCTACTTCTGTTTAATAATCTAAATTGAATACCTGACTTATCTGCAACCTCGCCCATAACACCATCAAGGGCATCTATCTCTCGTACCAAATGTCCTTTACCCAAACCACCAATTGCTGGGTTACAAGACATCTCTCCGATAGTTTCTTTCTTGTGGGTAAACAGAGCAGTGTTAACTCCTAGTCGTGCAGCAGCTGCAGCTGCTTCGCAGCCAGCATGACCTCCACCAATTACTATAATATCGAATGATAAATCATTTTTCATAAGCTAAATTTATAACTGATTATTATATTTACAAGGCACGTATAGATTTGCTTAAATAAGCAATATTTATCAAGGTTTTTAATTTAAAAAAGCTTAAAAATAAGGAAAATGGGTTATTATTTACCTATACAGAAATCGTTGAAAATACTACCTAATATCTCCTCAACATCAACTTTTCCAACAATCATACCAAGATATCTAGTGGCTAACCTTAAATCTTCTGCAGCTTTATCAAAATCTTCAACATCATTTTTTTTATTAAAGTTTTTAAGATGCTCTAAACATTGTTCGAGATGTTGTCTGTGCCGCTCTCTTGTAATTAAAATATCATCACTTGTTATAAATTTATTTTTTAAATTATTTTTTATTTTTGAAATTAATTCATCAATATTTAAATTCTCTTTTGTTGAAATTAATACATGATCTAATTTTTTTATTTCTGGATCAATATCACCCTCTAAAAGATCTGATTTATTTATTACTAAAATTGCATTTTCATCTAACAAACCCTTCAAAACGTCAGTAAAATCAAGGTTTTTAGCATCAACAACTACCAGCTTCAGATCAGCTTCTTCTGCTCTATTTAAAGATAATTTAATACCTTTCTTTTCAATTTCATTTTTAGACTCTCTTATACCGGCGGTGTCAGAAACAATTACTGGATAACCATCTATACTAAGATGAGTTTCAATCACATCTCTTGTTGTTCCAGCAATCTCTGAAACTATTGCAACATCTCTATTTGATAGATGATTGAGTAGACTAGATTTACCTGCATTAGTGGGTCCAAGGATTGCAATCTTAAAACCTTCTCTTATTCTTTCTCCAACTTTTTGATCATCTAAAATTTTTTTAATATTTATTAAAACATCATCAGAACTTTTTTTAATTTCTTCTAAAATATCATTAGGCAAATCTTCATCTGGAAAATCTATTTTTGCTTCGACATGAGATAATATTTTTAAAAGTTTCTCTCTTAAATAATTAAATTGATCAGCAGATTTTCCATTCATAATTTTTATTGCTTGCTGTCTTTGAATTTCTGTTTCAGAGGAAATTAAATCCGCAACACTCTCTGCTTTAAGTAAATTTATTTTTCCATTTTGAAATGCAAGTTTTGTGAACTCACCAGGTTCCGCTAAACGACAATTTTCAATATCTGAAATAGAAGTGTGAAGAGCATCAATTACAGCCTTGCTACCATGTACCTGTATTTCAGCCATATCTTCGCCTGTGTAGCTCTCAGGTCCAGGAAACCATAATATAATGCCTTCATCAATTAGCTCATAAGTGCCTATTTTATTGATTTTTCTAAGAGTTGCTACCCTTGGCTTTGGAACATTTTTGCCTGTTAATAATTTAATAACTTTGGATGTTTCTTGTCCTGAAATTCTTATAACCGCAATACCAGATATACCAGGTCCAGAAGAAAGAGCATAAATAGTCATAAATAATAAAAATACTCTACTAAAGTTTTAATAGAGCATCACTAAAATTTTTTGAAAAATTTTTAGTATTAAATAATGGGCTAGATAAAACATTTTCAAAAATATTAAGTCTATATTCCTCAAGAATTTTTTTATTCTGAGATAAATAATATGCTTTTTCTATATAATCCTCTTTGTTAGAAGTTATAAAAAAATCAAGTTTACAATTTTTTATAATACTTTCGCCACATCTTGAATTAAAATTATATCCCTTAAGAACTAGGACAGGTACATTCATCCATAAAGCCTCAAACGTTGTGGTTACTCCATTATAAGGAAATGTATCAAGAGCTAAATCAATTTTTCTATAAATGTCTAGGTGGTCTTTTTTACTTTTAAAGTTTTTTTTATCTAAGAACTTTACTTGACTATCAACATTATTTTGTTTGAAAAAATTGTGTAATTTTGTGTGATCACAAAGTTCTGAAGACTTTAAAATTAATTTAAAATTATGTGATTTTTTTAATATTTGAGTCCATACTTCAAGAGTTTCTATGGAAATTTTTTGAAAATTATTCAGAGAACCAAATGTAAAATCTGAAGAGTTCATTGATGACAATTTATTATACATTCTAGGATAGTTAAAACCAGAATGAGCATTCCATATTTCTGGAAGATTAATAATTTTTTCTGAATATAATTTTTCTTCCCCATTATGAATTAAATTTTGATCTGCAATTATATAATCCACTGTTTCAAATCCTAAGGTATTACAATAGGCAAGCCATGAAATTTGGGTCGGCGAAATTCGTGTATTGAAAATTTCGACTCTTTCTGGACATGTAAAGCCCATTAAATCAACTAAAATTTTAATTCTATTTTCTTGTATAATATTAACTACATCTTGATTTTGTTTTTTTCCTACATCAAACCATTCGTCAGATAATTCTTTTAACTCACTTTGACTTTTATCTTGCTCTCTTTCTTTGGCAAAAGAAAAGATAAAAACTTTAAATTTTTTTCTATCAATATATTTAATCGTGTTTTTAATGAAAAATGTTGTTGAATGATTTAAATTAAAATCTGCAGAAACAAATCCTAAATTTATTATGTTTTGATCAAATTTTTCTTTGTTTATTTTTTGTGAATTCAATTTTGGAAAATATTTTGAATTTATTTTTGCTTTTTGAATATGGTCTTCTTGAGACCAATCATAATAATAATTATTAAACATAAGACACCAACTTCTCATTACTTTTGATCGAGAATTGCTTCTTAGAATTTGATCGATAATAATTTTCAATTTATTTTGATCTAACAGAAATTTAAATAACAAAAAACCTGCTCTTAAAAAATTTTCATTATTTTTAAAATTTTCTTCAGCTTCAATATAATACTTTTCAGACTGCACTATATATTTATGAACAGAGGTATATTTTTTATATAATTGAAGAGAAATAGTAATTAAATGAAATATTCCATTGAGACCATGTTTTCCTTTTTTATCATTTAAATATGTTTCAACGAAACATTCTAATGCTGAATTTGCATCATGTTCTGTCAAATTATTCTTAAATATTTTACTAACCCCAATTAAGTTAGCTAAGCTCGAAGGTCTTTTGTAGGGTATCGTATATTTTTCAGAAATTTCTATTACTTCTTCATATTTTTTTTTTAAAAATAAATTTTTAATTTTTTGTTCAATATTATTTGTAATCATTAGATTATCTTAAATTCACTTGGTAATAACCTTACAAGGCAATTGGATTATTATACTATAGAAAATATTAATTTGTATTTAAACAAAATAAGGTTTTTAAAATAGCTTATTGATTTAAGCATCATAAATTTGTTTTAGTGATTTAAAAAAATTATCTGAGAAATTATTGGTATTAAATAATGAACTTGAAACTGCATTATGAAATATTTTTTCTCTAATTTTAATTAAATTCTCAGGATTTTCATATAATTCTACTGCTTTATCAATATAATCTTGTTTGTCATCAGCTATCATGTATTCCATTTTAATATTTTTATTAATAGACTCACCACATCTTGAATTAAAGTTATATCCTTTCATTGTTAAAACAGGTACGCCCATCCATATTGCTTCAAATGAAGTGGTTACTCCATTATAAGGAAATGTATCCAATGCAACATCAACCTGCTTGTATAAATTTATATGATTATTAAAATCTTCATCTCTTTCATTAAAAATTACAGAATCACGAACACCATTTTGCATAAATAATTTAGAATGCCTTTCATAATTTTTCTTCAAAGATGACTTAAGAATTAATTTAGAATTCTTTATCCTTTTTAAAATTTTTGACCAAACTCCAATTACTTCATCTGAAACTTTATCTAAATTATTAAATGAACCAAAAGTAATAAAATTATTACTTATAAAGGGAGTTTTATTTTGTTCTCTTTTGATATCAAATCCAGAATGGCAATTCCAGATATTGGGTAAATAAATAATTTTCTCAGAATACAAACTTTTTTCATTTTTAAAAATTAAATTTGGATCAGACATAATATAATCCACATTCTTTATTCCGGTTGTATTACAATAACCCAGCCATAAAATTTGTTTTGGAGATACTCTATTTCTTAATAACTCTATTCTATTTGATGATGTAAAACCCATTAAATCAATTAAAATATCTAAATCTAGTTTTCTAACAATATTTATGGCTTTAATGTTTTCATCATTAATTATATTGATTGAATTATCTACTAAAGATTTAAAATATTCTGTTGTTTGGTCTTCTTTTTTTTGGTTTAAAATTAAATAGATTTCAAATTCTTCTTTATTGTAATTTTGTAATACTGTTTTTAAAAAATAAGTTATGGAGTGACCAGCCCTAATATCAGCAGACAAAAAGCCAAGTCTTATCTTACCAGTTTTAAAATTTGTTAATTTATATAGTTTATTTTCTGGATATTTAGTTAGATTATAATCTAAAAATTCGCCATATTTCAAAAAATCAATCTGCTGCCAATTTGTTGAAAAACACTGACGATATGCATATGCACATAATTCTTTCGCAGTAAAATTTTTAGATTTAATTATTTTATCTAAATGAAATAAAATATTTTTAACATCACTTAATCTTCTATAAATTTTAATCATCCCAAGATGAATTTCTCTTAAATTTTCACACAAACTTTCAGATTCTTTAAAAAAAGAGATGATTTCTTCAAGTTTTATCTCATCATTTTTAAAATCATAAAGCAAACAACTCGTAGAAATCAAGTTGCCTAATGCTATCAAACCATTTGAAGTTTTTTTTTCTTTAAAGAAGGCTGTTTTAAAATCTTTAATTGCAAGCCTTAGTATTTCTGGCTCTTTTTTATTTCCAAGAAGTCTGCTAACACCTAATAAATTTAATATACCTGCAGACCTTTCTTCTTCTTCAGTCTTTTCTAATATTAAAGAAACTACTTGAGAGTATTTTTTATCTTCAAATAATTTTTGTAGTTGGATTTTTAGATTTTGATCTAAAACCATTTATTAAACTATGCAGGTTTATTCATTGAGTTAAAAAACTCAGCATTATTTTTTGTATCTTTTAATTTTGAGTTGATAAATTCAATCGCATCCATTGTTCCCATTGGTGCAATTATTCTTCTAAGAACATTCATTTTTTGTAAATCATTTTTATCAAATAATAATTCTTCTCTTCTGGTTCCAGATTTTGTTATATCGATTGCCGGATAAATTCTTTTATCCGCAATTTTTCTATCAAGAACAGTTTCGCTATTTCCTGTTCCTTTAAATTCTTCAAAAATAACTTCATCCATTCTGCTACCAGTGTCGATTAGAGCAGTTGAGATAATTGTTAATGATCCGCCTTCTTCAATATTTCTTGCTGCACCAAAAAATCTTTTTGGTCTTTGAAGCGCATTAGCATCCACACCACCCGTTAAAACTTTTCCAGAACTTGGAATAACTGCATTATAGGCTCTACCTAATCTTGTGATTGAGTCCAACAGTATAACAACATCTTTTTTATGTTCGGTTAATCTTTTTGCTTTTTCAATTACCATCTCAGCAACAGCTACGTGCCTTTGTGCAGGTTCATCAAAAGTGGAGCTAATTACTTCACCTTTAACTGTTCTTTGCATGTCTGTGACTTCTTCTGGTCTTTCATCAATTAACAAAACAATCAAATAACTTTTTGGATAATTCTTAGCAATTGAATTTGCGATACTTTGTAAAATCATTGTCTTTCCAGCTTTGGGAGGTGAAATTATTATTGATCTTTGACCTTTTCCAATTGGACTAACAAGATCAATTAATCTTGGCGTTAAATCTGGTTTTTTTTCAATTTTTGTAGTTTCAACTTCCATCACCATTTGTTCATCTGGATAAAGGGGTGTTAAGTTGTCAAATGCAATTTTATGTCTTGCTTTTTCTGGTTCTTCAAAATTAATTTTACTTACTTGAAGTAATGCAAAATATCTTTCGCCTTCTTTAGGTGCTCTAACTGGTCCTTCAATTGTGTCTCCTGTTCTTAACCCAAATTTTCTAATTTGACTTGGGCTTACATAAATATCATCTGGTCCTGGCAAATAGTTTGACTCCATTGCTCTTAAAAAACCAAATCCATCTTGCAATAATTGTAACACTCCTGCACCAGTTATTTCTTCTTTTTCAGCAACTTTTTTTAATATGGCAAAGAGAATTTCTTGTTTTCTTAAAGTGCTAGCATTCTCAATACCAAGTTCTTCAGCTTGAGTAATAAGTTGTTCAGAAGATTTTAATTTTAACTCTTGGATATTCATGATTAAATTTTATAAGGACTAAACGGACAGTAATAATATATATACTCAGAATTTTATTTCAACCCCAGATTGGCTTAAAAATAGCAAGTAAAATAATAAAAATAAGCATTACAGTTGGAATTTCATTTATTATTCTAAAAAATTTTGAAGATCTGGAGTTAAGATTATTTTTAAGAGAAGCAAGGCATCTTCCAAGATATTCATTATAAATTGATAACAAGATCACTAAAACTAATTTTATTTGCATCCATAATTGAGAGAATATTTCCATTCCATTTAGGTAAATTAAAATTAAACCAAAAATCCAAGTAAAAATCATTGCTGGACGCATTATGTAAAAGAAAAGTCTTTTCTCCATTACCTCAAATATATCTGTAGCTTCTTTTTTTTCTTTATTCTCAACATGATAAACGTAAATTCTTGGGAGGTACAAAAGACCAGCCATCCAGGAAACAACAGCTATCAGATGTAAACTTTTAAATAATAAATAGCTATTCATAATTTAAACATGGACATTTAATAAATTGATTTGGACACTGTATCTTTGGAGGAAAAAGTTCTTCATTAAAATTGTAATCTTGTTTGTTAATTATTAAATTGGACATGGCTTTTATATAATTTTCATTAGTACCCAAAGCTGGCACTCTAGTATAGTTTTTACAACCATTTTTATCTGCCAATTCTTTATATTCTATATCTAGCTCAACAAGAGTTTCTGAATGTTCTGATACGAATGCTATAGGAACTAAAACAATATGTTTCTCTAATTTTGAATTTTCTACAATTATGTCTTCTGTGGATGGACCAATCCACTTTAAAGGTCCGACCCGACTTTGATAACTCAATACCCAATCTAAGTTTTCAATATTTAGAGATTTAACAATTCTATTTACCGATTGTTCTACTTGCCATTGGTAAGGGTCTCCTTTTTTTATATTTTTCTCTGGTAATCCATGTGCAGAAAATATTAATTTAAAATTATTTAGAGAATTAATTTTTTTTATTATTTCTTCTTTGTGAGCTTGAATAAAATTATTATCTGTTGGATAGCAACAAATTGTACTTGTTTTTACTTTTAAATTATTTTTCTTACAAATATATTTCCATTCTTTTATTGATGACCCCGATGTTGCTGCAGAGTATTGTGGATATAAGGGCATTAATATAATTTCATCTGGATCAAAATTTTTTACAAGATTTACAACCTCTTCTGCTCTTGGATGCCAACATCTCATTACAATAAAACATTTATATTCTGAGGCTTGATCATCTTTGTTAAGTTTTAATTCAAGTGCTTTTGATTGTTGTTTTGTTAATTTTAAAATAGGAGATGAACCACCAAGTTCTTGGTATATTTTTTTGGCAGTTGGTGCTCTTCTATTAGAAATTAATTTAGCTAAAGGATATCTAAAAAAAGTGGGTAAATTTAATATCGCTGGATCGTTAAATAAATTAAATAAAAACGGTTCAACGTTTTCTAATTTATCAGGTCCTCCTAAATTAAAAAGAATTACGGCTTTTTTCATTAATAATTTTTTACTATGTTTACCAAATATTCAAACATATTAGGATCTGTTTCGGGCAAAACTCCATGTCCTAAATTAAAAATGTAGGGATGATCTTTAAAAATATCTAAATATTTTATCGCTTCTTTTTTTAATGTTTCTTTATCCGATAGTAATATTTTTGGATCAAGCCCTCCTTGAATTGGAATTTTCACTTCATTCAAAATTTTTTTTGGATTAACGTTATAATCAATGCCCACAACATCTGGTTTAACAATATCACAAAATTCCTTATAATTCTTAATTTCTCTAGGAAAACAAATAACAGGCGTATTTAAAGATTTAACATAATTAACAAGATTAAGAGTTGGTGAGTAAATATAATTAGGTAGATCTTTCTCTTCTAATAGACCTGCCCAACTATCAAAAATTTGTATAACATTTGCACCATTATCAATTTGATTTTTAATATGAATTTTTAGAAATTTTTCTAAAATTAATAAAATTCTATTAATTAAAAAATCATCTTTAAAAAAATTATCTTTTAATTTTTTTTTAGGAGATTGTTGGTTAATTATATAAACTAACAAAGTCCATGGGGCCCCAACAAACCCAATTATATTCTTATCTTTGGTAATACTATTTATGCTTACTTTTTTAATTGCTTTATAAACCGGATAAACTTTTTCAACAAAATCTACCTCATCTATTTTGGACATTTCTTCCAAATTTACCTCTCCAAGCTTAGGGCCAAAACCTTTTTCAAACTCAACTTTTTGATTAAGGCCATATGGCAACATTAATATGTCTGAAAAAATTATTGCAGCATCTAAATTAAATCTTTTTAAAGGTTGTAGAGTTATTTCTGTTGATAAGCTTTCATTCAAACATAAATTGATAAAGTTTGGATTTTGTTTTCTTATTTCTCTAAATTCAGGTAAATATCTTCCTGCTTGTCTCATTATCCAAATCGGATTAATTTTTGTTTCCTTATTTATTATTACTTTGTGAAGAGGAGTCATATTAAAGATAATATATATAATTATTGTATTAGTATTATGTATTGTGAATATTGAAGATAAGTTTTTTTTAACATTTTATTAACTACTTATTAATAATTAATATTAAATTAAATTGTTTAAATTGAAGCTTTGTAAATTTTATTCAATATACTGTATAATTCTATTCATATGTTTGTTATTGTTAATAAAAGTCTTATTTTACACTAATAATTAACAAATATTTAAATTGAGTAATTTTGTTAAAATAATACAAATTTATTAACAATTTATTCATGAGTAATACATATAAAATTTATCTTATATCAGATTCCACTGGTGAAACCCTTGATAGAATTTTTCTGGCTTTAAAAGCCCAATTTAAAAATATTGAATACAAGGTTCATTCTTACTCTTTCACTAGAACTGAAAACCAAATTCTTAAAATTTTAGATGATGCAAAAAAAAATGAAAATTCAGTAATTCTTTATACTATTGTAGATAATAACTTAGCTAAATATTTAGCCAACACTAGCGATGAAAAAAAAATACCATGCTTTGGTGTATTAGGAAACTTAATTTTAAATTTTTCTAAAATACTTAATCAAAAAGCATCACATGAGCCAAGTGGTCAACACGTGCTTAACGAAGAATATTACGACAGAATAGAAGCTATCCAATTTACAATGAGTCATGACGATGGAAACTTATTAAACGATATTGAAAAGTCAGACATTATTTTGGTGGGTGTTAGTAGAACAAGTAAGACACCAACATCAATTTATCTTGCAAACAAAGGCTTCAAAACTACAAATATACCTTTAGTTAATGAAAATTCTTTACCAAAAAAATTAAGAGAAAATCCTCAGATTACCTGTGTTGTTGGTTTAAATACTGAACCAGAGCGATTAGTCGATTTAAGAAAGAATAGAATGAATTCATTAAAAGAAACTGAAAATACAAAATATACAAGTATAGAAAATATCAAAAAAGAGATTATAGATGCAAAAAAAACTTTTCAAAAATACAGATGGCCATCAATAGATGTTACAAGAAAATCGGTTGAAGAAACAGCTGCATCTATAATAAAAATTCATGAAATATATTTAAACAATGTTAAATAAAATTATTCTTGCATCCAAAAGCAAAGTTAGAAAAGAAATATTAGACAAACATAATATATCATGTGAAGTTAAACCATCATTTGTAGATGAAGATGTGGTAAAAGAGTCGCTTCTTAATGAATTAGCTTCTCCAGAAATTATATCAAAAAATTTAGCTGAATTAAAAGCTAATAAGGTGAGTTTGAGCCAAAAGGATTTGATGGTTTTGGGCGCTGATAGTGTAATAGATTTAGAAGGAGAGCTAATTTCTAAACCAGAAAGTAGAGAAGAAGCTTTAATAATTTTAAAAAAACTTAATGGCAAAAAACATAATTTAATTAGCTCTGTGTGTATTTCAAAGAATGGCTCAATGATATGGAATTATACAGATAGAGCTGAACTAACGATGAAAAAACTTTCCGAAGAGGACCTGGAGAAATATTTATCTAAAATATCAGATGAGGCTTTATATGCTTATAATGTTTATCAAATTGAGGGTGAAGGAAGAAATTTATTTTCCAATATTGCTGGGGATGAAAACTCTATAATGGGCTTACCCATTACAAAAATCAAAGAATACTTAAAAAATTACCAATGAAAAAATTTTTAGTAATTGGAAATCCTATTGAGCATTCACTATCTCCCGAATTGCATAATTACTGGATTAAAAAAAATGGTATTAATGCAATCTATGAAAAGCAAAAACTAGATGAAAATCAATTAGATCAATACATTTCACAAGTTAAAAATAATGAAATTAATGGAATTAATGTTACCGTTCCATTTAAAAAAAAAATTATTCCTTATTTAGATGAATTAAGTACTGAAGCCAAAAGTACTCAATCAGTTAATACTATTTATCAAAAAGATAACAAGGTAGTAGGACACAACACAGATATATTTGGGTTTAGAAACAGCATTGAAAAAACAGATTATGATCTTAAAAATAAAAAAGTTTTAATTTTAGGGGCTGGAGGAGTGGTTCCTTCAATAATTTTTTCTTTAATTAAAATGAAAGTTTCAAAGATAACAATATCTAATAGAACAAAAGAAAAAGCAGAAAATTTAAGAAAAATTTATAAAGATTTAGAAATAATTAAATGGGGAGATATCACAAATTTTGATATGATAATTAATGCAACAAGTTTGGGTTTGAAAAAAGAAGATAAGCTAAATTTTGATTTTTCATCAATTTCTGGAAATAAATTTTTCTATGATGTTATTTATAATCCAAGCGAAACTAATTTTTTAAAAATTGGAAGGGAGCTTGGCAACAAAACTTTAAATGGAAAATTAATGTTTATTTATCAGGCTGTTTCAGCCTTCAAAATTTGGCATGAAAAAATACCCAAAATAGATGAAAATGTTATTAAACTTCTAGATAGATGATTAAAGTTGGAATTTTAGGAGATATAGGCTCTGGCAAAAGCTATGTAGCACAAAAATTTGGCTATCCAGTTTTTAATGCCGATTATGAAGTTGCCAAATTATATCAAATAAATAAACAAATTTTTAATAAATTAAAAAAAAGTTTACCAAAATATATTTTTTCATTCCCGATAGAAAAAAAAGAAATTTCAAATTCAATTTTAGCTAATGAAAAAAACTTAAAAAAAATAGTTAAGATTGTTCATAAAGAAATAAGAAAAAAAATGAATATATTTTTAAAAAAGAATAAAAATAAAAAGATCGTAATTTTAGATATTCCGTTGTTGTTAGAAAATAAAATTAATAAAAAAAAGGATATATTAGTTTTTATTCAATCTAAGCAATCAGATATTATAAAAAAACTAAAAAAAAGAAAAAATTTTAATAAAAAATTGTTAAAAAAATTTAAAAGTATTCAGTATCCATTAAAGTATAAAAAGAAAAAATCAGATTTTATTATTAAAAATGACTTTACAAAAAAATCTATTAATGATGGTATAAAGAAAATTCTTAAAGAGATTATTTAAATGAAGGAAGTAGTTTTAGATACAGAAACAACAGGTATTTCAGTAAAAGATGGGCACAGACTTGTTGAAATCGGTTGTATAGAACTTGAAAATCTGATTCCAACAAAAAATAGATTTCATTGTTATTTAAACCCAGGAAGAAAAGTATCAGAAAAAGCTTTAGAGGTTCATGGGTATACAGATGAATTTTTAGCTACACAAAAAGAATTCTTAGAGATTGTGGAGCAATTTTTAGAATTTATTAAAGACAAAAGGCTTATAATTCATAATGCAGAATTTGATTTAAGCCATTTAAATAATGAGTTAACTATTTTAGGAAAGCAAAAGATAAATAATGAAATTGTTGATACTTTAATTTTAGCTAGAGATAAATTTCCTGGATCACCAGTTAGTTTGGATGCATTGTGCAGAAGGTATAGAATTGATAACTCAAGAAGGACTCAACATACTGCATTAATTGACTGTGATTTATTAGCTAAAGTTTATATTAATTTAATAGACCAAAAAGAACCAACTTTAAATTTCCAAAGTGATGAAACAAAAACTAACTTTAAAAGCGATAAAAATAAGAATTATTTTAAAAAGGTCGTTTTACCTTCTGCTGAAGAACTAAAAAAGCATAAAGAATATTTAAAAAATAATCTTAAAAAAAATTTTTTTTAATTTAATCTTTGAATATAAAGTTGCTCAAAATCTACTTTTTTTTCAAATTTAACATCTGGATACCCAGAGTCATGAAGTAAATTTAACAAAGATTTTTCTAATTCAGGGTAAATTTC
>Ga0181597_10004820_pt1 | contig 13196 bp, 10 predicted proteins | sample 041ome_5_FD_148647 | JGI IMG/M metagenome (GOLD analysis project Ga0181597, IMG submission 148647) | Coastal salt marsh microbial communities from the Groves Creek Marsh, Skidaway Island, Georgia - 041403US metaG (spades assembly) | ecosystem: Environmental > Aquatic > Marine > Intertidal zone... | reverse complement strand
AGGGTACCGAGCATTAGCGCCAACACCATCCAGTCACGGGACGCCCCATCACGCAGCAAGCGGGCAACCAGAAATAACAGCGACATGTTGGCCATCCAACGCAGCCAGTTGGCCACGCCGTTACCTTCGGCCTGGACCATCAGTTGACCAACCACGAAGGGAAACGCGCTGAACAGGATCAACGCCAGCACGTAGCGTTCCGTTGGACCGGAGCGCTGAGCGTGGTCCGGCTCGGTGAAGAGCCCCTGAAACAGTACGCAGCCCCATATGACGAGAATGAGTAACTCGGAAACCGTCGTCCGCACCCCGATATTGATGGTCGAGTAGGGCAGGAACGTGGCCACCGCCGCGAACAGCAACAGCCCGAGCAACGGGCGGCGCAGCAGGTTCAAACCGATGACCACGGCGACGATCAATACCGCCACGCTCAGTGGCGAGAGAAACCACAGCAACACGCCGAAGAGCAGGCCGAGGACTAACGCAATCGGTAGCCCAAATGAGGATGTCATGCCTGCAACTCCTGTAGCAGTTCGGCCACTCGAGCTCGGTAAGGCTGCTCCGAATAACGTTCGGCCCATGCTCGCAAGGCGTCACGATCAGGGTCTTCTGGCCGTGCCAGGCGGTGCATCAGGGTCACCAGGGCGGCACCATCATATGGACTGAAGCGAGGGGTGCCAGGCGCTACGATTTCATCCAGAGAACTCCCAGTGGCTACGGCAACCGGGGTCCCGCCGGCCAACGCTTCAATCACCGGCAAGCCGAAACCTTCCGCCAAGGACGGTTGCCAGAGGCGTTCGGCAGCCTGGTAAACCCCTTGTAACTCGGCATCACTGAGCGCCGGCATCAGGTGCACCCCAGGTAAGGTTCGCAGTGCCGCTGGGACAAATTCACCACCGCCAACCAACACCAACTCAGGCACCGCAGCGTCCGCAGCACGGGCCAGATGCCACTGCTCGAGAAACCAGGGCACGTTCTTGCGTGGTTCGCGTGTACCGACCAGCAGCCAGAAACGCGCAGGCAGCGGCAGCGGCGGTGCAACCGGTGTCGAGGTACACCTGGGCACCAGATTAGGCAGAACCCGAACCTTGCTGGCCGCCCAGGGGAAGGTCCGCGCCACCTCGTCCGCACTGTACTGCGACGGCGTCCAGATACGCTCGGCCACCCGTATCGAATAACGGATTGAGAGATTGTCGCTGAGCCGATATACCGTTTCGCGCAGCCAGGAGCTGTGGCGGTTTTTCAGATGCAACTGAAACAGGTCGTGCAGTTGCAGTACGTAGCGCGTTCCTGGGGGGCGCGGCGGTAGCGGCAGCCCCATATTGAAGGTACTGATGTGCACCTCTATGCCCAGGCGCCGCAACGCCCAGGGCATATAGGCCAACTCGAAGCGCAGCCGACGCGGCAGCCGGTGTTGCCCCTCTATGGGGCTGGACCAGCTCGGACAATGCGCCTGTGCCCGAATCGGATGATCTTCCGGCGCGGGGGTGAATAAGCTCAACTCGACGCCTGGTAGGTCGCCGAGCACCGATGCCAGTGCCACGTTCTGACGACCGATGCCATTGTTCGGATTGCTGAGCCCCGGCCGATAGTCCAACCCTACACGCATGCCACATCCCCCTCCGCCCGGCCAGCCAGGCAGGTGGCATAGACCCGCTGTAATTGCTCGGCCACCGCCATCCAGTCATGCTCAGCATTGACATAAGCACGTCCAGCAGCGCCCATCTGCGCCGCAGCAAGCGGGCTTGCCAGTTGCCTTAGCACGGCCAGGGCCAGGGCCTCGGCGTCATCCCCCCCGTCATATTCGACGCCGGCCTCCACTGCCAGCCCAGACACACCCTGCGCAGTCGTCACCACCGCCAACGCCGCAGCCATGGCCTCCAGCACCTTGAGCTTGGAACCGCCCCCCTGGCGCAACGGCGCAAAGAATAGTGCGGCCCGGGATTGCAGGGCCGTCAGGTCGGGGACGAAACCGTGCCACTCAATGCGCGTGTCCGCCCAGCGATGCCGCCAGGCAGGCGGCAGAGCGTGCCCCGCGATGGTCATGCAGACATCCGGACGTACCGCCCAGACTTTCGGCATCACCTCATCCAGAGCCCATTCAACCGCATCCACATTAGGGGGGTATTCGTAGTTACCGATAAACAGCAAACGGGCGCTGTCGTAGGCAGGCATCACCGTCGCATACCGCGCACAGTCGACGCCATTGACCACTACCGGCAGCACTTTTTGCAGCACTTGCGCCAAGGCCTGGGCGTCTTGCTCGGTCACTGCAATAACTTGCTCGGCCTGCTGCATCACCCGCCGCTCCCAACGCCGATAGCGCCATTGATCAAGTATCACCAGCGGTTTGAGCCAGGCCGGAAAGCGATCGTAGGTAGCGCCCCCCAAGGCCGACTCAACATTGTGTTCGGTGAGGATGAACGGCTGGCCAGCCTGCTGCAGCGCCCGCTCAAACGGCTGGAAACTGTAACTATGTTCGATCTGCACAATGTCCCAGGTCTCGTTCAGGAGATCGGTGAAGCGCCGGCTCAAGTCAGGAGCGTAGCCATTGATGCTGGCCAGCATAGGTAACGGCGAAGCGGCAATAGCCAACAAGGTTTTCGGGCTACGCACAGGTCGGCGCGGCAACACGATCAGTCGTTCAAGCAGCGGTTCCAGGGCCTGTCGGCTGTCGTCGTCCAGCGCCACTTTGCTCTGCACCAGCAGCGTAATGCGATGCCCGGCACGGGCCAGTGCCTGCAGAAGGTTAAACTGACGGGTCTTGCCCCCGCTGCTGGTTGGCCAGGGTAGGTAGGGCAATACCCAGAGAATCTTCAGCGACATCAATCAGTCCCAGACCAGCAATTGCAGGCTGGGCTTGAGAGCCACAACCAGAGCGCCCGCTTCAGCCTGGAGTCTGCGCGCCTTGCCACTATGTGGGTCGTGCAGGGTCGCCTGGCGAATGCCCGGAAGAGTCAATTTTCCAGCAGAGGCACTCCACAGGATGAGCAAATGCCTGCCATCCTCCCGCGTCCAGGCAATGCTATAGAGGTCTTTCGGAGCGCTACCAAAAGAAGGCGGGTCTGCCGGTGTCAGGCTCGGCCCTGTCACCTTGAGAAAGTTCTTCAAGGCCCGGAAGACCGGTTTTGGATCAGCATTGAGGTCAAGCAATCCATATGACTGATCACGCACGCTGGCGCGCGCGTCCAGGTCGCTCAGGTTGAACAAGAAGATGCGATCGAAATCCAGAGCGCTCATCAATGCGAGCCGGCGCAGGGTGTAGTCGGCTTGCCCAGACACACCAATGATGGCCTGCATTTCCTTCGGCCCGGAGTAACTGGACCAGCCCCATTCGGTCGCCCAGATCTGTTTGACGCCCTCGCTGCGCAAGCCACCGTTGATAAAGCGCACGGTATCCAGCAGTTCATTGTTTCCCGGCGAGTTCCCCTCGGGGTATTCGGTATACGGGTGATAGGCCACAATCAGATCCTTCTGCGCCAGCCCCTTCGTTAACAGCGCTTTGAGCATCAGTTCCATATTGTGCGACGGCATCTGGCTGAAATACGCCATACCGGCTGTGCCGAGGGGTTTATCGGGGAATCGCTGCCGTACCGTATCAACCGCATCGAGCAAGAGGGCCGCATAGGCATCCGGGTCCTCTTTAGGACGCCAAAACGACGGCAGGTTCGGCTCGTTCCAGATCTGCCAGGCCTCGACGCTCGGGTAACGCTCGACGAATCGGCTCAGGCTGTCGCTGTATAGCCGATTATCCGTCGGCGGGTAGGAGTCCTGATAAGGCGAGCTTGCCGGGGCACTGGTGGCGAAAGGCGCGGAGCCGGCGAGAAAGCCAACAGGCTTCAAGCCATGCTCGGGCATCGCTATGACAGAGGCATCGAACGGAGCGAAATACTGCCCAGGCTTGCGCTCAAGCAGCGCCCAATGCATGGCAATACGTACCCACTGCAAGTCCAATTCCTGCAGGCGAGCCATCTGCTTGAGGTAAGTGGCCTCAGAGAAGAAATGAAACTGCGCATTAACACCTAGGTAGTCTTTCCAGACCACGCTTCTGCTCGGTTTAAGACTGGTGATCTCGGCCTCGGCATCCCGGCTACTGAGTACGGCAGCCCCGAGAAGCACGCACGCAACAACGGTGGCCAAGCCGATAAAACGTCTATTGCGCATAATCTCTCCCCTCGCACAGAGCAGTGAACAAGGCCTTAAAGCGCTGCGCGGTCACAGGCCAGAGCCGCTCTTGCCCAATAGCGGCCGCTCGCTCGGCCCATTGCTGGCAGCGCTCGGGCTGCTCCAGTAGAGACTGCAATTGGCTAGCCAACGCCGCGACATCACCTTGGGCGAATATGCCGCCATTGCCCGTCGATACCTCTTCGGCAAAAGCCCGCGCGTCCGAGGTGATGACACCGCGGCCACAAGCGGCAGCCCAGGACAAAGCGCCACTGGTCCCCCGCTGTGCGCCAAGCAACCTCAGTTTCTTCGACTCGCGGTACGGAAGCACCACCACATGATGAGCCTGAATTGTCCCAGCGATAACCTCGCTAGGTAGATCCAGGCGCCACTCGATCAGTGATTCAAGCCCCAGCTCGACAATCCGTCGACGCAACTGGTCGATATAACTTTCTCCTGCGTCGAAGGCCATTTCCGGTGCGCTACCGCCAGCAAGCGTCAGACGAACGCGTTGCTGCAACTGGGGCTGCTGGCGGATCACCAGGGCCAGGGCGTCAAGCAGATCCTCAATGCCCTTGCCACGATAAATGAAGCCAAAATAGAGCAAGCGCAAGGGCTCAAGAGGCGGCAGAGGTTGCGCCGTAATATGCTGGTTGCCGTGCGCGATCACCTGCACCCGCTGCTCAGGCAGACGCATTCGCCGGGTCAGACAGTTACGCCCCAAAGCGGTCAGGGTTACCAGAGCATCCAGGCTATTGGCCAGCCGCCGCTCCTCGTACAAACACAGCGGGTCGGCCAGAACCGTTGCCGCCTGCGGCCAGGGTGAAGGCCACCCCTGGGTTAGCGACAACGGCCAGGGCAAAGATGCACGGCGCCACACCAACCGTTCCGGGTCATGCACGGTGGCGGTCAAGGGCAACTGCGCAAAGCGCTCACGCAGGGCACGCAGGGCGTGGAACTCGGCCAAGCGGCCACCGCCCAGCTCGGCATGCACCAGCGCCACGCCAGACCAGTCAAAGGTTCTCACGCGCTCCAGCGCGCACAGAGGGTCATTGCCACACCCCGCCAGCGGCGTTACAACCTCGACGCCGACAGCCTCGAGCGAAACCCGCAACTGCTCCGCATAATCCGCAATGCCGGTCTGCTCAGGAGGCAACGGCGCCAGCAGGGCGATTCGCATCAGATCACGCCCCGAACCTTGGCCATCGTCCGCAGCACACGATCAGGCACTTCGAAACGACGCCGGTTGATAATAACTCCGTCAACCTTGCTGAAGCCGGTATTCAGTACTTCGATAGCATGCCCCACCGTCGGCACATTACTCTGCTGAGCCTCGACCACCAGCGCGACAAGGTCAGCCTGGCGCAGGCTGACGAATGCCTCGGGGTTGGACAGCAGTGCCGATGCATCCAGCAACACCACTTCGCCAGGCTCTGCGGGGGCTGGGCCGATGCGCACCTTGTGCCCACGCTCTTCGAGTAGGAGCTGCAGATGGCCAACAATAAAGCTGACCCCCTCACCACGCCGGGACGAGGTCAGCCCCAGCACCAACCCCCGTTCGGCGACCTGTTCCAGCGGCAGCATGCCGTATAGGCGATAGAGCGCGGCCAAAAAGGCGCTGCTCTGGCTCGACTCTGCGGTAATTTCCGGCAACGTGGTCCACAACGGAATACCGAACTTGCTGGCGAAGCGACCACCGTCGTGAATACGCTGGTCCAGCAGGTAACACAGGTAAACCACCAGGAAGCCAACCAGGATGCTCAGCGGCAGCGCCAGCAGGAGCATCACCAAACTTTTGGGGAAAACCCGGCTCGGGTTGTAGGTGGCCTGCTCAATCATCGCGATATTACTGATGCGGCTATTGTCCAGCTCCCGGTCAATCCGCGCTTTCTCCAGGCTTTCGTTGTACAGCGCGAAATTCTTCTCGGCCGCAGTCAATTCACGCTGCAAACGCGCCAGATCCGGCTCGACGGACAAGGCCTTACCCCGATCCTGTTCAAGTAGCTTGAGCTGCTCATCCTGGCGCAACAGTTGGGCCTTGAGCCGTGCGAGATCCGCCCGCTGATCCATGAAATTGCTGCGCAGACGCTCGGCGATCGGATTAGGTGCCTCGTTCTGAGAAACCTGCACAGTAGCGGACTCGGCCTTCACCATCGCTTCTAGACTGGCAATGTTCTCATCAATACTCTGCACTGGCGGAGCATTTTCCGTGAAGGTCCGCAGCAAATCCTGACGCTCGGCGCGCTTGTTATTGAGCATGCGCACCAGATCTTGATGAATCGGATTGAGGGCCATCTCTCGGACAGTACGAACTTCGGCCGGCAGGCTAGCGATTTGCTGCTCAAGAGTGGCAAGGCTACCCTCGGTGGAAGAAATGAGCCGCCACGTATTGAAACGATCACCACGCAGTTGGTTGATACGCTCTGACAGGTTCTGCAGATGCGCCTCAATACCCACAGTGCCCAGTTCATTTAGGCGTACGCCCAATTCCTGCTTGTACTTGAGAATATCGGCAGCACTGGCTTCACTCTGGGTCAGATAGAACTCGTAGAGACTACGCCGCCCCAGCGCCCGAGTACGCTCCTCCAAGTAAAGCTCAACCCAGCTTTTGACCACCGCTTGGGCCAATGCCGGATCGCTCCAGCGGAAACGGATTTCCATGACTGACGAGCCAGGGGCATGGGTGACGCTAAAGTTTTTTTCCAGGCGCGCAGCCAGCCGGTCTACCGGCGTCTGTTCCTCAGCTAGGCCAAGCAGCTGGACCACGCTGCGTACAAGCCCAACCGCACCACTGACGACCTGGCCAACATAGTATTTAAGCGTGGCGAAGAACCCCTCAGGACGCGGCGTATTGGCCAACGCCTCCAGATAGTGCTCGGCAACCTGGCGGCTGATCGGCCGGCCAGTGAGCATGCGCTCTTCATCCAGAATAGGGTCGCGCTGAGTGGCCGGCATCACGATGGACTGCCTGTCAGCCACTTCGATCGGTAGGGTGTTGGTGTCACGTCCTGGCTTTACCAACAGGCGCGCGTTGGACTCATAGGAGGTCGGCAGCAGGAACGCCCCCAAAACGACCACGACCAGCGTAGCAATGACCGCCAGTTTGAATTCCTGGAAAAAGATGAAAAACAGGCGTAGCAAATCACGGAATGTCCGAATCTCGATCATGATGGCTGTCCTCAGCGACTAGTTGCTGTTGCCACGGAGGTCATAAGAAGCCCCGATGCCAATGGATTTAACAAAGGGGATCAGTTGATTGAGGTAGAGGTCGACGCCCTCTATGCGGTTCCCCACACCTGACTTGGGTACAAAGACTACGTCGCCCCGCTGCAACGCGACGGCCTGACGCCCTTGCTCGCCGCCCTGTAGCAGCTGGCTGTAGTCGACGAAGTAGGTCTTGTAACGGCCATCCACGTCCGAGCGCAGCAGCGCCACATGACGGCTATCGGCATCAGGTAGAACACCACCGGCGGTGACGATAGCCTGCTCCAGCGTCGTGACGACATTCGTCGAGTACGGCTGAGGGTTACGCACCGAACCACCAACGAATACCGTGTTGCCAGGCGCCTGATTGATATTCACGGTAACCCCGGGTTCGCGGTAATAGGGGGTCAAGCGCTCGCGCAGCTCATTACTTAACTGCTCAGGGGTTTTTCCGCCCGCCTGGACCTTACCGATGAAGGGATAGGAGAAGCTGCCATCATTCATCACGGTATACAGCGTAAGCTCGTATACAGAGTTGGCCGTATACGCAGAGATCGTGGGCGTCTCGCCACTGGCACGGACGACACGCAATGTGTCGCCCGGATAGATTCGCTCCTCGACCGCAGGCAGATCGGCCAGCTTCAGAGCCTCGACCTGGCCAGCCTCCAGCGTATCGGAATCTGGCAAGGCAATACGCGCAGGCGTCGTGCAAGCCACCAGGCCAAACGTCATAACAAGTAGCAAAAACACTTTCATAACGGGAATTCCCTTTAAGACCTCAATCTTCACTTCCAGTACCCCGGAAACATGCTTATGCGCCGCTTTATCCCTGTATCGAGAAAACGCTCGCACTGACCGATGCGATAACCCAACAATTTCATTGCACTGCGTAGCAGCACTTCCGGCAACCGGTGCAACGCTCCGGCCTCGCGAAGCGCGGCGATCTCAGCCAGGACATAGCGCTTGCCCTCGCCTCCAGCACTACCAAACGCCTGGCCAATCCAGCTCTCACGCCCGTAAAACACACCGATATCGAAATAGCGGCGAAACTCTTCGAGCACCCGATAATCATGGGAATGCTGGACCTCGGCACCTGCTGCGTAACGCACGGCGTAGCCGGCGAGCAGCAGACGCGCAGCGACATAAGCATCTTCACTGCCGATCACATCCTCGGGAAAACCGCCAACAGCGCACAGCGCCTCACGTCGATAGGCGGCAAAGGAGTCGGAGCTGAAACAGGTTTTGATCCCCAACTCGGAGGCATCCCGAAGCCGCTTGGTACGACTGACTGGCGGATAGTTGAAGCGACGCGACTGGGCGCCCAACAGACCGGCATGCGGATGCGGCAACTGACGGCCATAGGCGACACCGATATCTGGCTCACTCTGCAAATCACTAACAATGCGGGCGAACGTCTCGGGGTTGGCCGGAATAGCGTCTTGGGTCAAGTAGATCAGCACATCGGCGTCTACCTGTGCGCTGGCCCAGCGTCGCGTGCCGCCATGATTGAACTGGGCAGGCTCAATCACCTCAACCCGCGCGCCGGCGTCGCGAAAGCGCACCACGCTGTCATCACGCGAAGCACTATCGACGACCAGAAATTCGTCCGGCTGCAAGGTCTGCGCAGCAAGCGCCGGCAGCAAACGATCAAGATGGGCAGCGGCATTGCGGGTCGGAATGATGAGGGCCAGACGCATCAGATGGCCTTCTCGGCTGCAGGCACACGGCCGTATATATCGTTGAAGCGCACGATGTCGTCCTCACCGAGGTACTCGCCGCTCTGTACTTCGATCATCACCAGGTCAATCACCCCAGGATTGGCTAGACGATGAGTATGTCCGGCCGGAATAAAGGTCGATTCATTGGTATTGAGCAGGAAATCACCTTCGCCATTGACCACGCGAGCCATGCCACTGACCACAATCCAGTGTTCGCTACGGTGATGGTGCATCTGCAAAGACAGCGACTCACCAGGGCGAACCATGATGCGCTTGATCTTAAAGCGCGACCCTTCCTCAAGAACGCTGTAAGTCCCCCATGGACGGGTCACCGTACGGTGCAGACGATAAGCGTCATGGCCCCGGCGCTTGAGCTCCTGGGCAATAAACTTGACCTCCTGGCTGCGCTCAGCATTAGCAATCAACAATGCATCTGGCGTATCGACCACAATCAAGTTATCCAACCCAACCATGCCAACGAGACGCCTGGGGGAGTCGATGTAACAGTTATGCACGTCGTGTAGGACAGCTTCACCGATAATCTGGTTACCTTCGCTATCGCGCGGGCTTAGCTCACGCAAGGCCTGCCAGGAACCAATATCACTCCAGCCCAAGTTACAGGGAACAACCGCTACACGATCGGAGCGCTCCATCAAGGCGTAATCGATAGAGATATCTGGGGCCAACACAAAGGATTCACTGTCCAGTTCACGCTGACACAGTTTATTGCCTGAGAGCTCGGGGCTTCTTGCTAAGCAGTTTTGTACAGCCGCCAGCACATCGGGAGCGAACTGCTGAAACTGCGCCAGCAGAGTATCGACCTGCAGACAGAACATACCGGCGTTCCACAGATACTGGCCGCTTTTTACGTAGGCCTCGGCAGTCGCCAAGTCCGGCTTTTCAACAAAGCGAGAAACGGCATAAGCCCCGGCCACAAGCGGTTGTCCTTGCTCGATATAGCCAAACCCCGTTTCTGGATGCTCCGGCTGAATGCCAAAGGTTACCAAATAGCCTTGTGATGCCAGTTCACGGGCGCTGGCCACAGCCTGGGCAAAAGCCTGCTCATCCCGAATCAGATGATCAGCCGGAAGTACTAGCAAGTGCGAGTGGTCACCATACTGCTGCTGGACATGCAGCGCAGCTACGGCAATAGCAGGTGCTGTATTGCGGCCGAAAGGCTCAAGCAGGAATTCCAGTGGCAAATCCTGCTGATTAACCGTGCGGTAGTCATCCAATGTACGGAACAGCAACTCACGATTCGTCACCGTCAGCACTCGCTCAACGCCAGGCAATTGGCCAACCCGCGCAAAGGTTTTCTGCAACAGACTCTGACCATCGGGGAGCCGCATAAATGGCTTGGGCATGGCCTCACGGGATACCGGCCACAACCTTGTACCTGCGCCGCCAGCAATGATGCAGGGAATCAACTGGCTCATCGATTGCTCCATTAGTAAGCCTCCTCGGTCAGGATTAGCGCTGGCAACGTCCTGAATAAAATGTACAGGTCGAACCACACCGACCAACTCTCGATGTACTCCAAGTCGTATTCCACGCGTTTCTCGATTTTTTCCAGAGTGTCCGTCTCACCCCGATAACCATTAATCTGCGCCCAACCGGTAATGCCTGGTTTAACGCGGTGGCGAGCGCTGTATTGCTCCACAGCATCTTCAAACAGCACACCTGCAGCCTTCGTCGCCGTAGCATGCGGGCGCGGCCCCACCATCGACATGCTACCCAGCAACACATTGAACAGCTGCGGCAACTCATCCAGGCTCGTCTTGCGAATGAACCTGCCGACCCGCGTCACCCTGTCGTCATTACGTGTTGTCTGCCGTTCTGCATTAGCGTCGCTCTGGTGATAAAACATTGAACGAAACTTGAACACTTCTATCAGTCGATTGTTATACCCATAACGCTTCTGCCGAAACAGCACAGGTCCAGGCGAGTCGAGTTTGATAATCACGGCGAGCACTAGCATCAGCGGCAATAACGCAATTATGGCCAGCCCCGCCAACAATAAATCCTCTAACCGCTTAATCAACGGCGACCAGCCCGATAACGGCATTTGCGACACGTTGAACATCGGTAAACCACCGACAGTGGTGATTCGATTGTGCGCATGCCGAAAGGCAATCATGTCCGGCACCAACAACACGTTCACAGGCAAGCGGCGCAGGTCGCGCACAATCTGCCCAATACGGTTCTCGGCAGACCAGGGCAAAGCGACCAGTACCTGAGTCACTCGCTCCTCACGGATCATTTTTTCCAACTGACTGCTATTTCCGATGACCGGCAAGCCGGCCAGTGTTTCAGGCATGCGACCCATACGATCATCTATAAAGCCGAGCAACCCCGAACGGATGTCTTGCCCGCGCAACAGATATTCGGCAAGCCGGACACCGTTCTCCGTGCCGCCGACAATCACAGCGGTCTGCAAAAAATGTCCGCGCTTAATCAAGTAACGGAAAACCAACAACAGCAATAAACGCTCAATCCCAAAGGCGGCAAGACTAAACGCAAACCAGAACACTAAAAATGGCAAAGATATATAACGGAACAGCTCAAGAGCCTGATGCATAAACAACAGCAAACAAAACGCTGCAGTCCACGCAAAAAACATCACACGAAAACGCAGACGATTACTGAATATCTCTTCAGAATAGACGCCGAGCGCTTGAAACATCAAAACACTTAACATTCCAAAGAATAATAAAAAACCAACATAACCATGATTTAAATCAGCGGAGCTATCAGTCAACAGCCATAACAAAATAAATCCAGGTAGACTTGCAGTAGCACCATGAACAATACGAATTGCGGCCAGGAGATATTCAATAAACCCCGGCCGCGCTAAAAGCAGACTATCTACTTGATGCTGGTGCACCCCCCCCTCCCACGTTTACCAGATAAAAGCAAAACAGCTAAAGTCAAAACAACGCACGTCAAATTATCGGCGTCGCACGCACTGATAAACGGTGCGGACTTAAGCATGATTTAGGTGACCACTTCAACCCAGGCAATGGCTATTTGCCACAAATAAATGTCATATTATTGGCGCCACAATTTTATACAAGCACACCAGCCTTTACTTTCCAGAAACCGCGCCCCAAAGGGATGGTCTGAAGTAGCCATGTATTTCCCCGGCATACCACCTAGCGCAACTTTTAAACTCGCCAAATGATCAAAAAACAATCAATTCGACGAGTATTTCTTACGTTTTCGCCACCCGGACCCCACTCCGGTGGCCATTTCCCGCATTACAGGCGCACCTCTCCTGCATTCGTCAGTAAATGTCGGCGCGCCATCCACAGGTTCGACAGAGCGAACAGTGTCACCAGTTGCGCCGTGTTTTTGGCCAAGCCGCGAAAGCGCACCTTGGTGTAACCGAACTGGCGCTTGATTACCCGGAACGGATGCTCGACCTTGGCGCGCACCTGAGCCTTGGCCTTTTCAATCTTGCGCTTGGCTTTGTACAGCACGCTGCGCTTATCGAGTTTTTTGTAGGTGCTGCGGCGTGCCGCCACCTGCCAGATAACTTCACGTCCTTCATGCTCGGGCCGCTTTTCGACACCGGTGTAGCCTGCATCGGCGCAGACCACGTTTTCGTCGCCATGCAGCAATTTGTCCACCTGGGTGACATCCGCCACATTGGCCGCCGTGCCCACTACGCTGTGCACCAGACCCGATTCGTCATCGGCGCCGATGTGTGTTGGCGCTGATGGAAAATTGACCCACCCTGCCGATTGAAATTTGACCCAGGGCGGATTGCTGATTTCAGCATCAGCAACTGTGGATAAGTCTACCAGTGAGACTACTTTTGAATCCTCCCTTTCGATATCCCAATGCCGTAGTCGAAGACCTGCCACATCCAGTCATGCAGCAGGCCACCCTTTCGGCAAAGTCAAAACGGCTCGTCGCCCTCCGCACCCTGAAAATCCTTAGGCTTCCGTTCCCGTGATTTGATCTTCGCCTGGGCCGCCAAGCTGCTGTGTTGCAGGCGATAGGACTCGTTACCGGTTTCGACGATGTGGCAGTGGTGGGTCAGCCGATCCAGCAGGGCGGTGGTCATCTTGGCGTCGCCGAACACGCTCGACCATTCGGCGAAGCTCAGGT
>Ga0181597_10004813_pt1 | contig 13206 bp, 11 predicted proteins | sample 041ome_5_FD_148647 | JGI IMG/M metagenome (GOLD analysis project Ga0181597, IMG submission 148647) | Coastal salt marsh microbial communities from the Groves Creek Marsh, Skidaway Island, Georgia - 041403US metaG (spades assembly) | ecosystem: Environmental > Aquatic > Marine > Intertidal zone... | reverse complement strand
CACATTAGTTCCAAAGTCTACATTTCTTACTTTCGAACTGTAATATGTTGGTTTGTTTGACAAGATTTTATGATACAAAAAGATAATTAAAAAATCATACGAACTATGATGATACAGTTAACCAATCAGGATTACTATCAGCAAAAAAAGCAATTTCTTCAAGTATCTGGTTGATTTCTATTTTTGGTTTCCAATTCCATGTATTTTTGGCGAGAGATGAGTCCATTACAATCCAGGGTGCATCCATGGGACGTTCTTCGTTAGTGGTGAGCACTTTATTTTGACCATATCGATCTTCGCACCAAATGCTTAATTCCTTCAACGAAAGAGAGTTTTCAATACCTCCGCCTAAATTGATAATTTTCGGCACATCCAGGTTGGGTTCAAGCATTTGCCGGAAGAGTAGGGGAACCAAGTCTTGGGGATGCAGGGCATCTCGCACCTGATGACCAGTGCCATTGAAGCCGATATATTTGAGAGGTTTATTCTCTCGGAAAGAATGAATCCAATAAGAAAATATTCCTTGGTCTGCTTTGCCGAATTGTCCGGATCCAGCAAGTACGCCACAGCGATTGATCCAAACAGGGATATCATAACATTCTCCGTACTCTAAAATCAATGTTTCCGAAGCTAGCTTGGATGCACCATAAAGCGATAATGGAGCAGTTGTTGGAAAATCTTCTGAGATACCATAATCGGAAATTCCAGCAACATCGCATTTTTTTAGTCCAAAGCGTTGATCGGATGATTCAACCGGCAATGCTGCGAGTACAGATGCAGAGTATACCCTGCTGGTGCTAAATAGTACGAGTCCTGCTTGATGCCTCTTACAATATTCTAAAAGATTAATCGTTCCTAAGAGATTATGTTCTAATAATTGCCTGCTAGAGGAATTCTTATCTAATCCGGCAAGTACAGATGGATTTGCCGCACAATCAATGACCCAGTCAACTTTGGGTAGTGCATCTATATCTGACTGAGCACGAATATCGCCTCGTATAAGATTAATTTTAAGATCGGTTAATTGGGAGGTGTTAAATTCCGATCCTTTTCTAGAAAAATTATCTAGTCCCAAAATATTCAAATTTGAATGATACAGAAGGAGATTTTTGGCAATAGTTGTGCCAGCAAACCCTGCAATGCCGGTTATGAGAATTTTCATTTCAAACTAAAAATCTAGTAGTAAGTTAATTAATTTATTCCTTAATCTTATAGAGTCTCCAATTTGAAAGACATTTCATTGTTTGTACTTCTTCGAGCGGACCTAGGTATTGAAGGAGTGCAGTGGTACCGTATCCAGTAGGAGAAGTTGCAAGAAACTTAGCTTTTGGAGGAAAATGAGATAAAGAGAAATTTATCTCATCGGGCTTTGTCATTCCTGCCCATGTTGGAACTTCGATACAACTTACATTTTGGTTATTAGCAAGAAGGTGGGAAATTGGATACCATCCGAAATATATGTCATTATTCCCCTCTATTAAATAATTGTAAGCTTGTTGATGAGGAGAATCTGAAGTGGAGTAGGAATGGTTAATTGCAAGAGATTGTCTGAGGAAGGGTAGGATGAGAACGGATGAGAGTGAAATATAAAACAATTTGAAAGGAATCATGGATAGTAGATTCCTTGATAATTCTATCAAAAATAAAAAAAATAAAAAGAGACCAATTATATTACAAAAAAAAAGGGAGTTATGAACGCCTCCAAAATGGGCAATAGCTGAGAGGCAAGGTGGGAGAGTAAAAAAATAAAGAAGTGAAAAAATGCGTAAAAATACTTTTTTCTGGATATGAATTTTAGGTGAAAAAGAAAGAAACAGTGTAAAAAAACAAGTTAAGATTAAATGCCAAAACTCTTGTAAATACATAACAAAATAACGAAAAAGTAGAGGGATTGCTTCAATGTAACCCATCTTTTTTACATATCCATCAGTGCCATCGAAAAGATTGCTGCGAACGCTCCAAGGGGCGGTGCTTATGTGATCTATGAGAATGAATTTCAAGTCATGAAATCCATAGAAATAAGATGGAATCAACAAAGCGAATGATGAAGATAAGAATAAGTATCCAATGTAGATCAAAGATGGGCGAAAAGATCGAAGGGTAATTAAGATAATAAAGGGTATTAATACAATAGGAAGAGTGGGTAACTTAGAATTGTATGAAAGTGTGTAAAATATCGCAGTAACGAGAAGCAGGATATTAAGCCTATTCTGACTATATTTAATGAATGAGTATGTGCCGGCTAGTAAAAAGAAAAGTGCAGGGTAATCAGCATGTATCTTAAAAAGTGTATCAGTTGTAGAGTTCGTAGCACTAAGTGATATGAGGGAAATGACAATTAACGATGAGATTACGAAAATCTCTTTTTTACAATTTATGCTATGATACAAGTAGTTATAAAATAATATATATGCCAAAAAAATAAAAGTAGATAAATTCAGCGAGTACGCTATAAAAATTGCCACTTGGGGAGTGGTCGCAAAACCGCTCAGAAAGTAAAAAAGAGCCATCCCCCAACCGTACAATGTAATATGAGGTCCAGTCTTAGGTTCGTACAGGTCAAACCCATTAAAAAAGGCCAAACCTGGGTATAAACCGCGACCTACAAATTCATCAAAGTGGACATATATACCATACTTAAAAAGACAATAAGATGTTGTTAATAACAAACTTAAGAGAATGATTAACCTTAGATGGTTAATTAGATTAAATTTATCTAAAATAAGTTTCATTCTACTGATTAAAAATTAAAATTCCTGTTATGATAAAACTAAAACCTACAAGCTTTTTCGCTGTGATTGACTCTTTCAAGAAAAACAAACTAATCAAAAATGTAAAAACATAATTTAAAGTGCTCAAACTTGAAGCAACTTTCATCTCTATTTCATAAAGTGCAAATGTTGTAAGAATAGTGCTTATAAAAAAAAGTGAAAAGGCAATGAACATCAGAGTTTTCTTTTTTTTAAAGCTTTGATCAATTTGAGACCATTTAAGTAATACATTGGAAATTGATGCTAAAAAAATAGATATCAGTAATGCGAGAATATGCATACTATCCTTTTTTTAATTTATAATTAAAATTTAAAATTATTACTCCAAAAAATATTAAAATTGATCCAATAATATTTGTGTTGGATATTTTCTCATCAAAAAAAACATTTGCGAAGACAAGATTTAATATAAGGCATAATGATGTAATCATATGTGCAACTGATAACTCAAACCATTTTAAAGCTTTTATCCAAACAAATGCCTGCATAACAAGAAGCAGTAACCCAATAAAATAAAATATATTGAAAATGTCTAACTGTGAATAGTTCTTAGTTGAAGCAAACTTAAAACAAACCAGAGCCAAGGATTGAATTAGAATTGATAAGAAAAGATAAATGAAATTTAAATTGATTATATTAATTGTCTTTTAGTATTGCTTCTTTAAGTTTTTCAACGATGAAACAAATATTGTTTTCCATGAGCTGATGGTGCAATGGTAAAATAATTGTATGATTCATTATATCTTCACTCACAGGTAAGTACAGTTTATGACCATCATTTTTTCCTGACCATGTACATGGTTCATTTTGGTAAACCTTTTCTGAATGTGCGCACATTATTCCATTTCGAGTGGCAATTCCATTAGATAACATTTGCTGCCTTATTTTTGATATATTTTTTGTTTTTAAAAGCATTATGCTGTAAGACTGCCAGTTTGATCGACAATCGTACTCCTCTATTGGAGCTTCAATTTCACTTATTGAGTCTAAAAGTTCATTGTATTTTTGAGCAACATTTCTTCTGATATTTACAATTTTATTAAGTTTAGTTAATTGCTCCCTACCAACAGCAGCTTGTATATCTGTCATCCTGTAATTATATCCCAGGCAGTCATATGTTTCATTTCTGACTTCCCTTGAATTATGCCGGATTACATCTGAAACACTCATTCCATGTTGTCTCCATAGCCTTAAATTCGAAGCTATCTGATCATCATTAGTTGTAATCATCCCACCATCTCCAGTTGTAATTACCTTTCTTGGATGAAATGAAAATACTGCAATTTTGCCAACTGGTTTACCAATTTTTTGCCACTTAGTTTTTAACTTAATTTCACTTCCGGCTGCACATGCAGCATCTTCAATGAGAGGAATGGAATACTTTTCTGAAATTATACCAAGTTCATGTAAGTTGCATGGCATGCCCATTTGATGAACACAAAGAATGGCTTTTGTTTTCTCGGTAATGGCATTTTCTACAAGATGAGGATTTAGATTCCTAGATTCCTTCAATACATCAACAAAACAGGGAATCCCACCACAATATCTAACGGCATTTGCAGTAGCTATGTATGAAAGTGAGGGTAAAATTACTTCATCGCCATGTTTTACACCAACAGCCCTTAGAGCTAAGTGTAAACCAGATGTGCAATTTGAGACTGCGATACCGTGTTGAGCACCACAATATAATGCAAATTCCTTTTCAAAATCCGCTACAACCGGTCCTTGGGTCAGCCATCCAGAACGAATGACATTCGAAGCAGCATCCGCTTCTTTTTCATCCACATAAGGTATAGCCAGGGGAATCATAACTATTTAAGTTCAGATGAATTGATCCATTCCCATGTACTCAAGATTCCTTCTTGAAGAGTGGTTTTTCGTTTCCAACCTAGTTTACGAAGCCTAGATGTATCTCCGACTCTTTTCATTTCCAGGTCTTTACGGGTATCTGGAGATATTCTTTTCTTAAGGGTAACCCCTGTGACAGATTCAATTGTTTCGATCAGTTCAGTCAAAGTAACTCCTTCTTCAGTTGAAACATTAAAAATTTTCTTGTTCGAGTTAAATGTAGAGAGCACGATCGCGTCTACTACATCCGTAACATATACTAGATCCAATACCTTTTCATCTGGGTTTCCTTGTATATTAATGGAGTTATTGCCTTCTTTTATAGAGTTCAGCCAATTGAATATAACTTCAGTATACGCACCTGAAGAGTCCATGTTTTTGCCATATACATTAAAAAATCGATTGATCGTGAAATCTAATCCGTACATTTTGTTGAAGCTTTGTATCAAGCATTCAGTGTAATATTTCCCTGCACCATAAATTGTGTGAGGGTAGCAATTATCATCTTCTTTGATCGGGAGTTTTTTAATATTGTTATAAACACTAGCAGTTGAAGCGAAAAATAGTTTTACTTTATTAAGAGCACAAAATTGAACCGCATTAAAACCGGATTGAGTAATATTTTGATGGCCCTCAAGGTTGTATTTAACGCACCTATTAATTTTAGGAGAGGCTAGATGAAAAAAGTGAGATATTTCCCCAAGCTGTGTAAAATCAAAAATACATGCATCACCATAAATAAATTCAACTTTAGGATTATCTATTATATTTCGAAGGCCTTGGGTCCTCATGAGATTATCAATTAGATAAATCTTTTTGGGTTTTTCTTTGAGTAACCTTAAGCAAAGGTTCGTCCCAATGAAACCGGCTCCCCCTGTTATAATAATACTTTGCATGGAATGGAAAAATTAAATGTTTTTGTTGTTCTCAAAAGTATCCTCCTCTACGGAGTATAGCGGTCTTTTTTTTGCCTCTATGAGCGTTCGCCATAAATATTCTCCCAATACTCCGAGCATCAGCATTTGGATTCCACCTATTATCAGAACTGCAACCATAATCGAAGACCAACCTTCAACTGGGGAGCCTTTATATGAATTAACGATTATGTGAAATGAGAACAAAAAACCAGTAAAAGAAGTCAAAAATCCAGCGTATGACATTAAACGAATTGGTTTGTAGGACAACGAAAACACTGTATCAAAAACTAACTTAAGTTTCTTATCAAATGACCATCCAGTACTTCCGTGTAACCTTCGATCCTTTTCATAGAAAATAGTATCTTGAGAAAAGCCTAACTGTGAAATCAGAGCAAGTATACTTACATTGCTCTCATTATATTTTAGTAGTGCTTCTATTGCTACTCTATCCAGTAAAAAAAAGTCTGCACCGTTTGGAAAGCAATTCTTACTTCCAACAAGTCTAGAGACCAAAAGATAGTAAACTTTGGAGGCAAAATTGTTGATAGGGCTTTCATTAGGTGGCTTGTTTCTCGCCGCCCAGACAATCCGATTACCAGAATTCCATTTTTTTATAAGATTCGGAATTAGTTCAGGCGGGTCTTGTAAGTCTCCGGCCAAAACTATTGCAGCAGAATTTTTGGCTTTTGTAAGACCGTAAAAGATTGCGTGATGTGAACCATGATTTTTGGCGAATTTTATGGAACGAATGTTAGGCTGAGTTTGACCAATCTCTTTACAAATTTCGAAAGTATTATCCTCGGAATTATCGTCTATAATAATCCACTCCCATTCCAGAATATCAATAGTTTCCAATACTGCATTTAACCTTTTATTAAGAATTTTAAGATTACCCGATTCATTATATACAGGAGTAATAATTGAAATGGAGTGAGGTTTTAGCTTGTCACTACCAATGCATTTTCCTGATTGGTTCATCTTTTTCGTAAGGTTTTTGCAGGAACACCTGCTACGACATCATAGGGTTTAACATCATTGTTGACCAATGCACCAGCTCCAATGATTGCATTTTTCCCGACTCTAACACCTGGTAAAATGATAGCTCCTGTACCTATATCAGCCCCATACCCAATAATAACTTTTTTAATGTGCAAATCAGTTTCAATTATTGGCTTCTCTACTGGAAGCCCCGTGTGAATGGAGCCGAGAATTTTAACGCCTGGTCCAAGACCTACTTTGCGTGAAATTTTAATGCACCGTGCATCGATAAAAGATTGAGGTCCAATCCAACAACCATCTTCAAAATATGCTTCTCCATCGTACCTTCCTTGCAAGTGGACAGAATCACCAATGAAGACATCATTTCCAAAAGTGAAAGTTTCTAGGTGTTTAAATTTTACTCCTGTTCCGATCTGTAAGCCATTTCCTACTTTCTTGGCTAAAGCTTTCCAAATAACTCTCCTCATAGTAAAATCATACACGCTCAAACCCTCACTGTATCGTGCGAACAATGCCTTGATTTCTTCAGTTTTTAAAGTTTTTCTCAGGTGATTTGCAAAAGACTTTTCAGCGGTAGAATCCCTAATAGAAGAAAGAGTTCCATGAGAGGCATTAACAATTCGATCTTGCATAGGAGTAAAATATTTTAACCTATACAATCCTTTAAAGATTGTACGATATAAATAATATCATTCTCTGAAAGATAGGGATGAAGTGGAAGAGATAATTCTTTGCTTGCAATCATTTCGGCAACGGGAAAGTCACCAAGACTGTAGCCCAAGTCATACATGTTTCTGTGAAGGTGAATAGAGACTGGGTAGTGTATTCCGCAGTGAATTCCAATTGCTTTCATTCTTTCTAATATTTGATCTCGCTGGGATACTAAAATCGCAAATATATGAAAGACGTGTATGCAATCTTTTCTAGTTTGGGGTAGAATAATATTTTCTACACCATTCAGACTTTCTTTATATTGCTGTGCGATGTCTATACGTGATGAAGTCCATTTTTTAAGGTGCTTGAGTTTGATACCCAAAAAAGCACCTTGTAAGCCGTCCATTCGATAATTGAACCCTTCATAGTGATGATTTCCTTTATCAATTTGTCCCCAGTCCCTCATTGCTCGAACCTTGTCGGCCTTTACTTGATCATCTGTCACAACAGCTCCCGCTTCGCCGCAAGCCCCCAAATTTTTACCAGGATAGAAACTAAAAGCGGCAATATCTCCTAGTTTGCCACATTTAATGCCTTCCATTGATGCTCCATGTGCTTGAGCTGCATCTTCGATAATGACTAAATTGTATTTTTGGGCAATTTTACGAATTGCTCTCACATTGGCGGCATGTCCGTAAAGATGGACTACTATGATTGCTTTTGTCTTTTCGGTAATAGCCTCTTCAATCAACTCGGGATTGATGCAATAGGTATCTTTTTCAACATCGACCAAAACAGGGGTTGCCCCTGAGTACTTAATAGCAGACACAGTTGCCAAAAATGTCATAGCAGGTGCAATTACTTCATCTCCGGGACCAATATCACAGGCAAGAAGAGCAAGATGTAAAGCAGAAGTACCACTATTTACTCCGATTGCATTGGAGCTGCCTATGAAATTAGCAAAATCATTCTCAAAACTTTCTACATGTGGTCCGGAGCAGAAAGAAGAATCTAACATTACATCTCTGAATACCTGTCCAAACTCTCCCATTAACGGTGTATGGAGCGATTTAAGGTCTAAAAATGGGATTTCTTTAGTCAAGAAGAGAGAGCTCTACTGGTTTTCCTTTTTGAGCGAGAGAAAGGTCAGCCGCTTCTAGAATACTTACAATTCGAAGTCCTGACTCAGAATCAGTCAGAGGAGTCGAGCCAGTTACTATAGAACGAGAAAATTCATCGAGCATCAGACTTAAAGCTTCGGAGCTTTCGAGTTTTGGTATGAAAACATCAGCTGAACGATAATCTACCCTGAGTGTGTGTTCTTCTTCAGTAGATGGATTGATCGAAATACCTTTATCATACACCTTTATTTTCTCCGAAGGTTCCAAGTCGTCATAAACAATCATTTTTTTACTGCCACCAAGAAGCGTCTTTCTAATTTTAACAGGTGCCATCCAACTGCAGTGAATATGAGCAATAAATGGCTGATCGTAAAATAGTGTTAAATAAGCTGAGTTACAGGGATATCCATCCACATGGGCTTGTCCAGTCGCAGAAACCGCTACTGGTGTGTAATTGCACACATTGTTAAGAATTGCGAGGTCGTGCACGGCCAAATCCCATAGTACATTCACATCTCTCTGAAAAAGACCTAAGTTTATTCGAACGGAATCATAGTATAAAAGGTCGCCAAGAGATGAGGAACTTAATTCTCTCATTTTTCTGACGGCACCGGTATATGCAAAAGTGTGATCAACCATCAAAATACAAGATTTTTTACAGGCTTCTTCAATTAACTCTTTACATTGACTAGATGAGCACGCAAGCGGTTTTTCGACCAATACATGTTTACCAAGCTTTAACGCCTCAAGTGCGATTCTAAAATGGGTTGTCGGAGGAGTTGCTATAAATACGGCATCAATTTGATCTTTCTTGATGGCAACTTCATAGTTATCAATTACCTCGACATTTGAAAAATGAGATGCTGCTTCATTTCTTTTTTTAATATCTAAATCACAGATGAATTTAAGATTAAATCGACTGTTTTGATTGATATTTCTTGCAAGATTAGGACCCCAATAGCCGTATCCAATGACAATAGCGTTTATTTTATTCACATTATGGGGACTGAGTTCGTCCTGAGATTATTGACTACTTTTGCCATACTTTATTCCGTAAAGAAGTGATCTGACTGCATTGCTAGAGGGAGAAATTGATGTAGAGTCATGTGTTATGATAGACTCTTTCTCTAGAAGAAATGGGGCTTCAGTCCTCACAAGTCCAGAAATACTTTTTGATATAATTTTGGCAGGTCCAAATTCACTTTTCTTTCTAAACGCACAGAGACCAACTCTGGTATTATTAAAATCAATGGCTTCTGCATTGACAGTAGACCCATCTTTACTGGTTATTCCAATTTCAGCTCGATTGATTGATATGTTGGTCATCACTACATTAGATCTTTCTCCTACACTTATAGCTTTATCTTGAGCACCATCAATATGAACATTCTCAATGGAGACATTTGCTCCAGAAATATCAATCGCATCATTTCCAGAATTAATAAAGGTTGTGTCATCTATTTTGCCTGAACCATAATCAACATCAATTGCGTCGGAACTGCTGTTTTCGAAATAACAACCTTCTATATCAAATTCCGAATTAATTACATTCAGGCTGTCATCACCGCCAGACAAGTTTATAAAAGAACAATGCCTGAAGCAAACTTTGGAATTGTAAATGTTTATACTACCACTAAGAAACCATGAATTCTCTCTTAAATTTGACAAATTTGAAAAATCTACTCGTTCAAAAATTGTTTTCTCATTTGAATTCATGACAGTTATTCCACCTGAACTGTTGTCACTGCTCGTTACGGAACTGTGTTGAGAAAGTGAACCTTTAAAAATTATTGGAGAATATGATATTAGTTTCGCAGAATTAATGAAATCTAGATGAGTGTTTGTCCCAATTATGATTTTGTAATTTGGAGGAACTACTAGCCGATCTCTAATAATCCATTTGCCTTTCTTTACTAAGATTACTTTTTTATCTAAGTTAATTTCAGTAAACTTTTGATCTTTTAATTTAAGTATCATTCTCGAATAGTTATTATCTAGAGAGAAGTCTTTGAGATGCTTCCGAATAAAAAAATTCGAATGTAATATTCGCGAAGAACCTAGAATTTTATGTCTTATCTTAAGTTCTGAATAACCATGATTTGAAACCCAATGTTCTTTCATGGATCCATTGATTGAGAAAAAAGATAGTTTTACAGGTTTGCTTGAGGATTTTCCTGGAAGTTGAATATTATCAAAATTAAAATATGAAATACCTCTATCATCTATAATATCTATTAGTTCAACGGGCAATACTTGTAAGTTACCAATTGAAAACTGATTATGATTATTTCCATAGTAGTATCCAGCAATGGACATTTGAGGATTCAAAAAATTTGCAATATATTCACTTTGCTTCTCGTAAAATTCTTTGTAATTTATTGTGGACTTTGGAAACTCACCGTGAAGTAAAGTCTTTTGGAAATAAATATCTTTTTCATTTTGTTTAAAGAAGTTTCCTATTAAATCTTCTTCTAAAAATTTATGAATGTAATACAGGTATTTTTCGTAAATAACTTTATCTGAAAATATTTGTTTTATAAAATTTGAATTGTAAATATCCCTTGTGGAATTTTCAGTCCCGATGATAATAGGTATTATGTTGTGCGGATTATTTCCTCCATTTGCATCATAAGGAATTGGTTCTATTTTGCGATTTATTGGATTATAGTAGAATCTAACATTGTGCCACCTCACGCCATGTTGTGAACCAGTAATGTCACAAAGAGCAAAAAGCTTTGCCCATTGATCAATATTAAAGACATCAACAACATTTTTTCTTCCCGACTGGAAATCGTTTAAAAGACTTATTCCAGTTAGATACAATTCATACTGGTGAGGATTTTTCGCTGCAAGAGAATTGAGGTTTTCAAATGAAGTTACATTAGATGAGTTAAAGGAACCATCTGAGTTCCATTTTTCCATTTTTAAATTTCTGAATTTTAATTCATTATTCCATGTCGTGGATTCATCAAATTTTAATATGGGTCCTTCTCTTCTTTTGTTATTTTCAATTAAATTTTTAGAAAAATGCTCTTCGAGTGCATAAATTCCTTTATTTTGCCCATTTATCGTGAGATTTACAAAATGGTATCGTAGACTAATTAGATTGAGTTTTTGTGCTAAGGAATAAAATATCTTTTCCTTAAGGTAATTTCTTGTCTTAGGATGCTGTAGTGAAAAGGTGTTCATTCCTAAAAGCGTCTTGTTATCTTTAATTTTAACTCGAAACGACCATTTTTCCCCAAACATATGATCTAGGTTGTCACCTTTGAGCCTAATTTTACACTTTAAAGAATTTTTTTTATAATTGATCTTTGCTGGTACATATGAATCTTGAGTCTTTATTAATTGTCCAATTGCAAACGCTTCTTTTCTTTGAGATTTTAAAGCATTATAATCGTCAAGACTAATATCTATACTAAGTAGAACTTTAGGTTTCAATATAAGAGATTCTGGTCGATCTATTTTGAGTAACAAACTGTGTGTGAAATCTTTTATAATCGGAATAGTTCCCGATCGGTAAAATAGTGCACCTGATATAAAAATGAATAAAAATAAAAAAGTGTACACAATGATATCAAAAAAATTTTTTTTATCTTTTTTATATCTATAATACTTCAAAATTACTAATAACTTATAATATTTAAATATTTAAAAATAATTGTGCCTTTCATTAAATCTTTTTAAAAATTCTGAGATTATAATAAACCATTAACACTATTATTGTTTAATTGATTGATGAAACACAAATATTTTTGTGAAACTTCAAGGGTCTAAAACAAATAAACCAATCATTGAGTTTGTCCCTATTATCTTTTTGTAAGACTCAAAGGATCCAAGTTTCTCAAGAATTGAGTCCTGCTTGCAATGTAAAAAGACTTTGTTTGTGGCTGATTCTTTCAGTTCAGAAAAAATTCTTTCCAATCTAATTGAGCTAGTATTATCTAACCAATTTCCATAATAAGGAAAGTCTCTTATTTTTTTTAAAAACAAGTAGGTACCTGGCATGCCATTAATATCAATATAGGGTATTGACATTCCATTTTCTGTATTTGTTTCAATAAAAGAAATAATGTTAGAGATAATAAGATCATCATTGTCATCGAGTTGAATATTTCCTGCATGTGAATACCGTGGTTCATTGAAAATTTGATTTAGAGGATCAGTCCTTACAGGATTCTGAAAAATAGAGTTAAAATTAACGGAAAAGGTTATAATAAATAAATAAAAAGGTAAAAGAAAGGAACCTAATGTTCTGGGCATTTTGCAGAGTAAGATTACAACTAATACGCTTGTAAAAGTAAGATATACAGGAAACTGCTTTATCAATGAAGTGTTGGTGCCCAAAGAGCATAGAAAAGGTGAACAGAATAAAATTATTAGAAAAAATACTTCGTTTCTTTTAAATTTAATAATTCTTCTGAGGTGGTAATAATAAGCTAGTGCAATTATAGAAATTGCAGCCAGAAACCATGGTGTAGCACAAAAATATGCAGATTCACCACTTTGAAAGTAACTACAATACCAAGATCTCCATAAAAGATAACAGAAGAGTGTTATTGTGAAGAGGCTTTTCATGACGCTATATCTCTTGATGTATAGCATCATAAAAATCGTAATAATAATATCTAACTTAGTTAAAGCCTGAAAAAATTGGATGTATATCGAATTTAAATACAAATCTAAGAAACTTTCTGAACCATGAAAGCCAGCGAATCCATACTCGCTAATTGTTGATATTTTGTAATTTACAATTTCATATATATTAAATTCTTTTTGAATTAATATTATCCCAAAATAAGTACCTAAACAAAAAACTAATATGTGAATATAATTAGAACTAATTATTAAAGCAAAAAAAACTAAGATAAATATTATTATGAAAGTGGGGAACTT
>Ga0181597_10004809_pt1 | contig 13219 bp, 15 predicted proteins | sample 041ome_5_FD_148647 | JGI IMG/M metagenome (GOLD analysis project Ga0181597, IMG submission 148647) | Coastal salt marsh microbial communities from the Groves Creek Marsh, Skidaway Island, Georgia - 041403US metaG (spades assembly) | ecosystem: Environmental > Aquatic > Marine > Intertidal zone... | reverse complement strand
GCGGAGGTGCTGGATTGACAGTAAAAACATAGCCTGACTCTAAAGCATCTTTTTCATTTCTACAGGACATAACTGTATTTGCTTTTCCTGAAATTGTATAAAGAGTATAGGGCTGAAAACTTTCATCATCACAAGTCGTAGGCACTGTAGTTGTAGTTGTAGGTGGAACTGTAGTTGTAGTTGTAGGTGTAGGTGGAACTGTAGTTGTAGTTGTAGGTGGAACTGTAGTTGTAGTTGTAGGTGGAACTGTAGTTGTAGTTGTAGGTGGAACTGTAGTTGTAGTTGTAGGTGGAACTGTAGTTGTAGTTGTAGGTGGAACTGAAGTTGTAGTTGAATTATCAGAATCAGTAAACAAAGGAGGTGAAGATATATCTTGATCAATGAGTTCTACAGGAGTTGTTGTTAGAACGTCTATTTGTTCAACAGTATCAATTATCTCAACATCAGCAACTATGTCATTTGCATTGGATGATGAGAAACCATAAATGGTGAAAGCCGTAAGTCCAAAGAGTAAACCAGCAACAAAAGTTCTTTTTTTAAATCCCTTTTTAATCGCATCTATAAGAGTAAGTGCGGTTTTATTAAAAACAATTCCAATACGCTTATTCTTTTTTAGGTATTTTATAATTTTCGAAACATCCTCCTCACTTAAAGAGGACTGATGGGTCTTGATGTTGATGCCAAGAATCTCAGCAACTTCTAAAATTCTTTTAGAGTTAACGTTTAATTTTTTTGCTAATTCGAATACCCTCACAAAACAATATTACTTGTAATGTTTTCTAGGACAAAAGGATAGTTTAGAAAGAACTCTCAAGTGCCTCTTTGCACTCAATATACCAATCGCAATATACAATCATGTCTGTAAACCATTTATTATCAGGCATTTCCAAATAATTTCTTTGTACATAATGAGTCCATTTCCCACCATAATAATGCACAAAAGCGTCTGCAAAATTCTCTTCGTTGCCGAATCTTTTGTGTGCGACTTCTCTAAAACTTGTTCCATCTTGTAACATACATTTCCTTAGTACTTGATAGGAGTAAGCATGGGCAGCTTCATGTAATAAAATGTCGTTTAAATTTCCTGATTCAATTCCACGATCAGAAATCCAAATAGACATTTTCCACTCATTTCCATATTTTCCATCAACTCCATACCCTACTGGGTCAAAAACACCGTACACACACCTACCAAATAGTTCTTCTCCATAAGGATGGCAGCCATTTATAATCTGAATGTCATTTAACAAAATTTCTCTAAATGGCTGAGGTAATTGATAAATAGCTAATTGAATTCTTAAATTATCTTCATTATCACCTTCAAAACCTGGATAGCTATAAATGGTATTGGAGAGATTATTGAGAACTCCTTTATTTTCTAAATAAGGGTTTTCGTGAAGTTCTATGGAGAAAGTATCTTCATCTTCAATTGTACATTCTGCCCTTAAGCCTTCTTGTAATTTTCTTGAAGCCTGACTGAATGTAAAAGGACCGTACTGTTCACATAACTCATCAAATAAAATAAAACTCTGTTCTTCAGGGTCAAAGTTGTTATTGAAAATATTTTCCTCTTGTTGAGCTTCAATGTATTTATCCCTAACGAACTCTCTCTCTAAATAACCAACTATATCTATATCAAAAATTAAGGATGCGATGAAAAGAATAGCAGAAATAATTGAAAGAAATATTAGAAGTCTTTTAAAAATCTTCATGAGTACATCTAAAGTAAATTTTAGGTTAACTTTTCTTTCACAAGTCTACTTACCACTGAACCATCTATGCGTTCACTTTTAGACATAACAGCACCAATTATTTTACCCATTTGGGATAAATCAACTTCGCCCAATTCACCAAGAACTTCATCAATAATTTTTTCAACTTCTTGATCACTAAGTTGCTCAGGCAACCATTCGCTCAAGAAATCAATTTCAAACTGAATTTTTTCAGCCATTTCAACGCCTCTATCACCAAGTGATTGATACTCTTCAACTGCTTTAGTCATCTTCTTTACATAGGATGAAATGACACCAAGTACTAATTCATCTGTTGCTTCTTCACCTTTTTCAGCTTTTTTCTTTGCTACCTCTGTTTGAACTTGTCTAATAGCATCTAATTTAGGTTTATCTTTTGCTTTCATCGCCTCTTTTAAAGAGGTACTTAATTCATCAATTAAAGCCATAGTCTCACTTTCTATATAACTGCATTTTATCAGGAATATCTGTGACAATTCCGAATATTTCCATTTCCATATAACGCTGAAAATCTATTTCATCATTGACGGTCCAAAGAACAGTTTTGTCTTTTGGTAGTTCAAAGTTTCTGCTATCTATCAAAGTATGGTGAGCCATAAAAAATAAGTTTTCATCATGATTAGACAATGACTGCGCTTGAAACAGTTGTTCTTCTTTGTCAAAGATAATTCCATAACTACTGTTAAATAAATCTTTAAATGACTGTATTGCCTTCCAGTTAAATGAAGAAACAATATCTTCAGGTTCTAATATTGAAAGCATCTTTTGAAATAATATATCTATTTGTGAATCATCTAACGAATCAGTTTTTATTTCAAAATTGATTTTTCCAAGAAGTTGCTCTCTAGTCGTTAATACACAATCCGCTAATGATGCATCGTTTAGTAAGATTTCTAACTCCGCAAGGGTTAAGTCTTTAATTAAATCATCACCAATATTCGGATCGTGAAATAAGATTAAATTATTGTCTTTTGTCAGCCGAACATCAACTTCAACAAAATCACAGTATTCATAGGCTTTATTGATGCCGGTAAACGTATTTTCTTTGTAAATACGAGGTAAACCTCTGTGACCAAAAATTTTTCTCAAAAAGCCTCCATATAAATTCGAGTTTAGTACTATTAAATAACTAGCTTGTGAAATATTTCACAAAGTAAGAAAGTATGTGTAAATGTTAAATATTGACTTTGAACAAGAAGATTGGATGTTAGAAGGCGACTGTGTGTATGCAGACACTGACCTCTTCTTCCCTGTTGGTTCGTCAATGAAAGCAATGAAACAAGCCAACGAGGCTAAAGCTATTTGCATGGAATGTCCTGTTGTAAATGAATGCCTAGACTACGCAATAAGAACCAATCAAGATTCTGGTATCTGGGGTGGTACTACTGATGAAGAACGTAAATCTATAAGAAGGCATTACCGTAAAACTGGTTTAGTAGTTAACCGTTAGAAACTAGGCCTGCGCCTCTTTTTCCATCTGATTCATCACTAAATTCTATAGCTTGTATTAGAGATGTATTAATTGCTATCTCACCGTCATCGTCAGAATGCATGTAAAAATCATTTTCAGATGAAAGTTTCTTTAATTCTTCCAAAAATTTTTCTTTGTCTTTTATTTCAACTTCAACACCTGCAGTTGAACCTACCATATAAATTTTTGCTGTTAAATTTTTAGCCATATTTTCTCCTATAAAACGTTTTCACCCATAAACAAAGCTGATACTGAATCATCAGTAAATATTGATGTTAGTGCATTAGCAATTATTGTTGAAACGCTAAGAACCTCTACTTTACCAATTTCTTTTGAATTTCCATTTTGAGTTAATGTATCCGTGACTATTATTTTGTCAATTGGAGCATCCTTTAACTGTTCAACAGAACCATCTGAGAATATACCATGAGTGGCAACTACGTTTACAGACTTAACGCCTTTTTCTTTTATAATTCTTGATGCAGCAGCTATAGTTCCACCGGTGTCTATGATGTCATCCAAAATAATTACATGCCTATCCTCAACTTCTCCAATAACAGTAAATGACTTAACTTCATTATGGATTTTTGGATCCCTCTTCTTGTGTACGAAACCTACATACGCTTCTAAATGTTTTGCGAAAGTTGTAGCCCTTCCAACTCCTCCAGCATCTGGAGAAATTACTGAAATTGGTGCATCAAATTTTTCTTTAAAATAATCTACAAATAAAGGCATCGCTGTTAGATGGTCGAAGGGTTGATCTACAAACCCTTGTATTTGTTGTGTGTGTAAATCTATTGACACTAATCTATCAATACCAGCAGCTATATACATGTCAGCAATTAACCTTGCAGTGATTGGTTCTCTTGGTAATGCTTTTTTGTCTTGTCTTGAATATGGATAGAAAGGAAGTACCGCAGTAATTCTTTTTGCAGAAGCTCTTTTCAGAGCATCAACCAAAACTAGTTGTTCCATGATTGTTTTATTGATATCGCCAGAATGACTCTGTAGAACAAAACAGTCTGCACCTCTCACGCTTTCATTTAATCTGATGTAAATCTCGCCACTAGCAAATTCTTTAGATTCTACAGTGGAAAGTTCCGTACCAAGATTAGATGCGACTTTAGATGCAAGCTCTTCGTTTGAAGAGCCAGTAAATAGAAGCATTTTTTTCTTACCTGGTTGCTCAATCACTTTTTCTTTTTCCTATCGACATATCCTTCGACATTTTTTTGAGTGTTTCTCTCAATTCCTAATGCTTTTGATGGAACATCTTTTGTAATTACTGAACCTGCTCCAATCATAGATTCCTCCCCGATTGTAACTGGGGCAACTAACATCACATCTGACCCAATAAATGCGCCATCTTTGATCTCAGTTTTATGCTTTTCTTCTCCATCATAATTTACAGTAATTGCGCCGGCAGAAAAATTAACATTCTCCCCCAGCTCAGCGTCCCCAACATAAGCAAGGTGAGGCACTTTGCTTCCTTTTCCTATTTTTGACTTTTTAGTTTCTGCAAATGAACCGACTTTGACTCCCTCTCCAAGTTCAGAACCTGGCCTGATGTGAGCAAATGGTCCTATGTTTCCATTTTCTTTGATTGTTGATTGATCTATTACAGAATTTACTACTGTTGAGTTTTTTCCAATACTGGAGTCGTTGATTTGAGCATTTGGACCAATCACGCAGTCCGCATCAATACTGGTTTTACCAGTTAAATGCGTGTTGGCTAATATTTTTGTCCCAGAGGATATAGTTACTTCTGAATCAATGTAAGTGGATGTAGGGTCTTGAAAATAAACACCCTGTTCCATGAAATCTTCAATTAATTTTTTCTGCATTATGTCTTCAACTTCGTTTAGTTGACTCATAGAGTTTATTCCTTTAATTGAATCTTCATCTACTTGTACTATAACGATATCTTGTTTTTGATTATTTGCAATACCTATTAAGTCAGTTAAGTAAAATTCTCCTTGAGCATTTTTAGTATCTAGAGAATCAATATTCTCAATTAAGAAATCAGTATTAAAACAATAAACACCTGAATTGATTTCATTAATTATTCTTTCATCATCATTGCAGTCTTTTTCTTCCACAATTCTTATCTCGTCATTCTTTCTAACAACTCTTCCGTAGCCATGTGGATTTTCCACTATAGAAGTAAGGAATCCTACTGATGAAGATTTAGTTTTTACTTCGCTTATAAGATTTTGGATGTCTTTAGCATCAATGGCTGGAACATCCCCTGGAACAACTAATGTAAATTCAGATTTATTTTCGACAAATATTTTACCGCTGACAACAGTAGAAACTGCATGTCCTGTACCTAATTGATCTTTCTGTAATATATGTTTTGTAGAAGTAGGTAAAGAATCAATAACCATATCTGATTCATGCCCTACAACAACATATTGGTTTTCAATAAAAGAAAGTGTATCTAAAGAATGAGTGAGTATTGATTTACCAAGAACTTTGTGTAAAACCTTAGGCAAGTTGGACTTCATCCTAGTCCCTTTACCTGCTGCTAATACTATGACTGATACACTCATTTATAAAATACTGGCTGGGGGAGAAGGACTCGAACCCTCAACGTTGGGACCAAAACCCAATGTGTTGCCAATTACACCATCCCCCATTTGTTATAAACTTATATTAATCATCATTCTGATACAAACTACAATCAATTTTTTTACAATATTTAATAAAACTAAAATTTACATTTTCAGGTTTTATTTCTTCTCTTGCTTCGATAATAGAAAAGAAAGATGACCCGCTCCCAGACATAAAAAATTTGTTATGGTATTTTTCTTGAAGAGCTTCTCTCAAAGATACGAGTTCAGGATATACCTCGCTAGCAGCTGGCCAAAGATCATTAAAAATCTCAATTTCATTCCAAGTAACTGTATCCCTATTTTTAGATTTCAAAGTATCAAATGTATTAAATACTTCCTTAGTGCTCAACCCAACTTTGGGTACTGCAATTAATACATCTAAGTCAGTATTTAAATCTAGTGGTTCTACAATCTCACCAATCCCTTTAATTACTGCGGAAACACCTTGTATAAAAAATGGAACATCACTTCCTACTTCACGAACTATTTCAAGGTTTGAAGGTAAATCTAATTCATAATTATCACAAAGATAGCGAATTACTGCTCCTGCATCAGAACTTCCACCACCAAGTCCACTATTGTATGGAATTTTTTTATCTATATAAATATCAAAGCTTTTATCAAAAGAAGGGTTATTTTTCCTTATAAGTTTTAAAGCTTTGTGAATAGTGCTTTCAATTGTATTGAGATTTTCATCACTGAATTTGATATTTTCACTTATTGATTCTTCGATTTCTATATCGTCATATATGTCAATAGGTATCATCAGAGAAGATAGTTTATGTAAACTGTCTTGTTTTTCAGAAAAAATTTCCAAATTTAAATTTATTTTTGCAGAAGTTCTTAATTTCAATTTGATTCCTCAGCAATTAATAAAAAGTCTTCTGGACTCAAGTCGGACGCACGTAAATTTGCATCTAAATTTAGTTTGCTAAGTTGATCTTCATTTACTATCGAACTTAATGAACTTCTAATCTTTTTTCGTTTCTGCTGAAATGCAATTTTAGAAATTTCAAAAGCTTTTAACCTAATATCTTCATCAAACAAGCTCTCTCTTTGAATAGTGACTACAGTTGAGGTGACTTTTGGTTGTGGATAAAAGCAATTTTTGGAGACATCAAATTGTATCTTTGTTTCCGTAAACAACTGGAATAAAACTGAAAGCGATCCGTAATCCTTTGTTCCCGTTTTAGCAACCATTCTCTCACCAACTTCTTTTTGGACCATAACTACATACCTGTGGATCACAGGCACTTCAGTTATAAGATTTACCAATAAACGTGTACCAATGTTGTATGGCAAATTCGATACAAATATCCACCAAGGTCCAGTTAAAGTTTTATAATCAAACTCCATTGCATCCTCGTTGTAAATTTCTATGTTTGGAATTCCTGAAAATCTTTCATTTAATACATCTGATGCTGCTTTATCTACTTCTACAGCTTTAATTCTGTAGTTATCTTTAAGTAATTCGTTAGTTAATGAGCCAGTCCCTGGACCTACTTCAATAATTGGATCAGCCAGTTGGCCTTGCACTAATTTTGTGATTTTTCTTGAAATGTTTGTATCTATTAAAAAATTTTGTCCAAGTTTATATTTTGGTTTAACTTTTAATTTCTCTATCCAAAAATATTCACTCATTGGGTTTCTCTATTCATTACTTTATTTGTGTTTGTAATTGTAATCTTGGAAAGTTCACTAGGAACTAAGTCAACCAGCTCTGCTAGTTTTGCTCCAGTATATTTAATATATGTAGGATTATTTCTTTTACCTTTAAATGGTTGTGGGGCTAGATAAGGAACATCTGTTTCTAAAAGTATCTTATCTATTGGGATGTTTCTTACTGAGGCTTGTAAATCGTGTGCGGTATCATAAGTTACAATTCCTGAAATTGAAAAATAGACACCGAGTTCGATAAATTTTTTAGTCCATCTATTACCTCCAGTCCATGAATGCAAAATGATCGGGTTTGTAGTATCTCTACTACTTAAAATATCAAAAACATCTGAAAAGCTATCCCTACAATGAACTATTAAAGGCTTATTTAATTCTTTGGAAACATCAATGTGAAATTCAAAATTCTTAATTTGATTTTCTTTTGATGATAAATTTCTATAGTAATCAAGGCCTGTCTCACCAATTAAATCAGCTTCCTCCATTAACACTTGTAACTCATTTTTTACGTGCTCTAGTGAGTCAGCTTCATGGGGATGAAGTCCTGCTGACCAATAAGATTTTTCTGGATAAGTTATTGAAAACTCTTTGGCTTTTAATGAAGATGGTAGATCTACACCAGGAATGATGAAGTACTCTAAATTAGATATATCTTCTTCATTTATCTCATCACCCATCAACTGTAAATGACAATGGGTATCTACCCACTTTATATCCTCTAATGTTTCCATTTTATTCACTACTATATAAGGATAGGATTAAATAAATTTATGAGTAAAGGCAACTTAAGTAAAATTGACAATTTAGGCCGTGTTGTAATTCCTAAATCTGTAAGAAAAGCATTAAACATTGAACATAATGATGAAATATCTATGTATGTTGAGGGTGAAAGCTTAGTTATTAAAAAAAGCAACAAATTATGTTCTTTGTGTGACTCAAATGAAATAAAACATCAAATTGGTACAAAATTTATATGTAATGATTGTGTCAACAATATTAAAGATCTTTAATCTTTTCGTATAGTTCATTAACCGACATATCTGTTACGAAAGCTAGACATTTAGCTATTTCTCTTTTTGGCATTTTTTGATCTAACAATATTTTTACAGCAGAGTCAATATCCAAATCTATTTTTTTATCATTTTTTGAAGGACCTATGACTATTGTTATTTCACCTTTCAAGTTTTTTGAAATTTGATTTTTTAAACTTTTTACTGTCCCTCTGTATATAGTTTCAAATTTTTTAGTCAGCTCTCTACAAATAACAATCTCTGAATCTAATCCCTCTTTTTCAAAATAATCTAGATCTTTAAGGAGTCTTTTTGGAGATGTAAAACAAACTGATGGCATTTTAGAATTAATCAATTTAATAACAAATTCTTCCTTTTCTTTTCCTGCTTTTGGAACAAAACCTAAAAATTGAAATTCATTCAATTCGAAACCAGAAACTGTTAGAGCTGTCAAAACGCTTGATGGGCCTGGTATAGAAACAATATTATAATTTTTTTGTATCAATTGTTGAATTAATACATTACCTGGATCTGAAATTAGAGGTGTGCCAGCGTCAGAAATTAATGCTACATTCATACCATTACTAAGAGCATTCTCTACTTCACTGACCTTAGATATTTCATTACCAACAAAATATGATTTTAAAGGTGTTGGTATTGAGAAGTTATCAGTTAGCTTTTTTGCTCTTCTTGTATCTTCACAATAAATTACATCAACAGAAGCTAATGTTTTCAAAACACGTTCAGAGATGTCTTCTAAATTTCCAATTGGTGTTGGACAAATGAAGAGAGTACTCATGCTTTTAAAAGTCGCTTAATTGGCTACTGATTGAATTTAGTAATTCAAGATCTTGTGATATAACTATTCTCATAAAGTTTATATCATTAGAAATCCAAAAATTAGTCTCTCCAATGTAGAGTGTGCCCCCAGCAAATAATTCTGAATTGCTAAATCTTGACTGTGAATCTGCCCATAGTAAAAATGCATCATTGATTTCTTGAAGTTCGTTTTTATCATCACCAGTAATCTTTATTGTCATTAAAAGATTTCCAGAATTATCTTCATAGTCTTTCCATACTCCTCCACCTAAACCAACTGCAGCATTTATGGCATTTTTTTGACCTATCTTGTCTTGCATTAAATAAACTAAATCTAGAGACCCAAGAATTCCCTCATCAACCAATGTATATCCATCTACTTCTATAAGATTTATCATTACCTCTTCATATCTTTCATCTGTAAAGAATTTTTCTGGCTCATAAATTTGCTCTGAAGTTGGAAGAGTATTTAAGCCATCATTAACGTATCTATATAAAGCAGTGTTTAGTGCTTCCATTTTGCCATTTTTAAGAATCTCTCTGGCCAAAACTGGACCAAAGTTGTAGTAAAGTTCGGCTGGGATGTAAAAATAGGACGGCAGACTTACTCTACATGTGATGTTGGGAATTTGAGAGTTATATAATTGCAGATCATATGCATCAAATGCACCTGTCCAAATCCCTTGGACATAATCTGCTTGGGCCTCCATTAATGACACAACTCCTGGATAGTATGTGAAATCATCTAGTTGGTCCATTTCTTCATACCATTTATCAGTAGCAAAATGCTGACCTTGAAGTGAGTGAACTAACTCATGAACTACAACACTTTGTTCATATAGGTTTAATTTATTTTGATTTTTCTTAATTGGGACCCTTAAAATTTTATCTAATAAGTTATAAGAGCCTGCTGAGAAACATCTTTGAAATTCAACCTGAAGATTTAATAATTCATCTGGTGACAAATTATTTAAACCCCACATGTTTTGTGATAGCACTGCTCTCTCCCACTCACCCTCCTCATAATCTTCTTCAAAATCATCAAGATAAGAAAGTGCATTATATTCTTGGTAATCACTAAGGGAGTAAAAATGGTATTTTGGATCAGAAGTAAATTCAAGTCCAACCCGTTTTTCAACAAATTTCATTAATTCTTGTATCTGATCTTGCATTTCAATAGGCGGTTCAAGTAGTTCTAGCCCAAACTCGTCTAAAGCATACGGCTCTTCTACCACAATAGTAGTTGTTGTGCTCGTCGAAGTTGTTGTGCTCTCTTCAGTTACTTTTTCGGAAGATTCAATAGAAACTTCATCTGATAATGGTTCTGTCGATGAGCATGAAATCAAAATTAACGCCAATAAAGTTAATAAATATTTTCTCATAGGTTTTTAGATTACATGTATTCTATTATTTATAAAAACAATTGGAGGAAAATTGATTAAAGAATTTAGAAATTTTATCAATCGAGGTAATGTTGTTGAACTTGGTGTTGCATTTGTCATGGGTGCTTCATTCAAATCGTTAGTTGATGTATTTACTAAAAGATTAATTGAACCTTTAATAGGTCTAATAATTAATCTCCCTAACCTTGATAATTTAGGCCTTTTTGGGGATATTGACCCATCGTCTGGTATGCAGTCAGGAAGTTTTGGAGCTTTTTTAGGTGAGATAATTAACTACACAATTATCGCATTTGTAATGTTTTTAGTAATTAAGGCTTATAACCATTTTGAAGATATGGTGGATGATGAAGAAGTTGACTCTGTCGAAGTATCCGAATCAAAAGAAGTTCAATTATTAAAAGAAATTAGAGACGGCATTAATAAAATTAGTAAATAATTAAGTAATATTATTTAATGACTCAAAGTAACTTAAAACATTTATTTGTTTACTCACAACAGCAAAAGACCAAAGCTAAACGTGGAATTGTATATTCAATTTTAAATAAGCTGTTTGACCTTGCTCCTCCAGTGTTGATTGGTGTTGCTATTGATATTGTAGTTGAGGGAAATGAGTCTTTTTTAGCATCTCTTGGCATACCTGATAGAAGAAGACAATTAGTCATTCTAGCTATTTTAACTTTTATAATTTGGGGACTTGAATCTTTATTTGATTACCTCTCTGCAGTTACTTGGAGAGGAATTTCTCAAGATATAGAACACAGCTTAAGGACTGAAACCTTTAAAAATGTTTTAAGCCTGGATATGAAATATTTTGAAAATAAATCATCTGGAAGACTGATGGCAATTCTAAATGATGATGTGAATCAGCTAGAGAGATTCCTTGATACTGGAGCTAACAAATTATTGCAAACAGCTACAACTGTAATAGTTATAGGAGGAACATTTTTATATATTTCTCCATTAATTGCTACATTCGCATTTATACCAATACCAATCATAATTTTTGGGTCATTCAAATTTACCACAACTATTGCTAGTAGATACGAACGAATTAGAGAATCAATAGAGACCTTAAATTCAAACCTTTCAAACTCAATTTCAGGAATTTTAAATGTTAAAAGCTTTACTAGAGAAGTGAAAGAATTAGAAAGAATTGAAACCTCTTCAAATGAGGTAAAAAGTGCAAATTACCATGCAATAAAATTATCTGCTGCATTTATTCCAATTATTAGAGTTGCAATATTGTTCGGATTCACTGCAACTTTATTAATTGGTGGATTTTTAGCTCTTGATGGAGAGATTAAAGTTGCAACATACTCAGTGCTTCTTTTTATTACACAAAGATTATTGTGGCCATTAACTGAATTGGGTGACACATTTGATTTATATCAAAGAGCGATGGCGTCTTTTAATAGAATATTTTCACTAAAAAATGAAAGATCAGAAATAGGTAATGGAGATGTAGAATTCAAAAAACTTGAGAACAAAATTGAATTAAAAGATGTTTCATTCTCATATGTTGACAACTTTAATGTATTAAATAATGTTGACTTAACAATTAATGCAGGACAAACTACTGCAATTGTTGGAAGTACCGGTTCTGGAAAATCTACTTTAATAAAACTCTTGTTAAGGCTCTATGAAATTAATAATGGTTCAATATCTTACGATTCTAATAGTTTAAAAGATATTGAACTTTCATCGCTTAGAGAAAAGATTGGCCTAGTCAGTCAAGATGTATTTTTATTTGAAGGAACAGTAATCGAAAACATAGCTTACGGGGATTTGAATGCTTCAGAAAGTGAAGTATGGAATGCGGCGCAAAAGTCTGAAGCTGATGAGTTTATAAATAATTTGCCTCAAAAGGAAAATACAATTGTAGGCGAAAGAGGTCAGAAACTTTCTGGCGGACAGAGACAGAGAATATCAATAGCAAGAGCAATTCTTAAAAACCCTGAAATTTTGATTTTAGATGAAGCTACTTCATCAGTAGATAATGAAACTGAAGCAGCCATTCAAAGATCTCTTGATATTCTTAAAAAAGATAGAACTGTTATTGTTATTGCACATAGGCTTTCAACTGTAAGAAATGCTGACATCATATATGTATTAGAAAATGGTTCTGTTGTTGAGTCTGGTAATCATGAATCATTATTAGATATTGAAGGTGTCTACTCTAAATTATGGTCAGTTCAAACCGGAGAAAAAATCTAACCAATCTCTTTTACAATGTGTTCTCCGATAGCTAAAGATGCTGTAGCTGCAGGACTTGGTGCATTCAGAACGTGTAGGGATTGTTCCTTCCTTTCAAATACAAAATCATCTATTAGTGAACCGTCTCTGCCAACAGCTTGGGCTCGAACTCCAGCAATTCTTGGGGTTAAATCTTGTTTAGTTATATCGGGAATATATTTTAAAATTTCTTTTAAAAAGACATCTTTATTAAGTGATCTATACATTTCAGAAATTCCTGTTG
>Ga0181597_10004802_pt1 | contig 13230 bp, 12 predicted proteins | sample 041ome_5_FD_148647 | JGI IMG/M metagenome (GOLD analysis project Ga0181597, IMG submission 148647) | Coastal salt marsh microbial communities from the Groves Creek Marsh, Skidaway Island, Georgia - 041403US metaG (spades assembly) | ecosystem: Environmental > Aquatic > Marine > Intertidal zone... | reverse complement strand
GCTTGCAGTGGAATGAACGCATGTATGAGTTCTACCAACAACCACTGAGCCTAAGCGAAACAGGCCTTACCTATGAGCACTGGCTCGCTCGGGTACACCCAGACGATGCGCCTATAGCGGCGGCTAAGCTCGAAGCGGCGGTTGCTGGCAAAAGCATTTACGATCCAATTTTTCGTATTGTGCGGCCCGATGGCACGACCCGCATCATTCAAGCCGGCGCACAAATAGAGATGGACGCCGAGGGCAATCCGCTCAAAGTCACCGGGATCAATCGCGATATCACCGCTCAGCGCCAAGTGGAATCATCGTTACGTTTTGCCAAAGAGCAGGCCGACTCCGCGAGTGCAGCCAAAAGCGCTTTTCTAGCCAATATGAGCCACGAGATCCGCACGCCGCTGAACGCAGTACTGGGCATGCTGCACCTGGTGCAGGCCACCGAGCTTAATCAGCGCCAGCTCGATTACATTCAGAAAGCCTACGGCGCCTCCCAATCGCTGCTGGGGCTACTTAACGACATCCTTGATTATTCGAAAATCGAAGCCGGCAAGCTGCAACTTGATCTGCATCCGATTCAGCTGGAACCACTGATGTGTGACCTCGCGGTGGTGCTCAGCGGTAACCAGGTGCAGAAAACAGTGGAGGTGATGTTTGACCTCGACCCTGCATTACCCGCGGTCTTGATTGGCGACAGTCAGCGCCTGCAGCAGATTCTGGTCAATCTCTCGGGTAACGCACTCAAATTCACCGCGCAGGGTAACGTGATTGTCAGCCTGCGCCAGCTTGAGCGCAGCGAGACGCAGGTTAAGGTGCGCATTGCGGTCACAGATACGGGCATCGGCATCACGGATGAACAACTCAAGCGTATTTTCGACGGTTTTTCCCAGGCCGAAGCCTCCATCAGCCGGCGCTATGGCGGCACCGGTTTGGGCCTGGCAATCAGTAAGCGGTTGATCAACTTGATGGGCGGCGAACTGCAGGTAGAGAGCCGCGTCAGCGAAGGCAGTCGCTTCTGGTTCGACCTTGAGTTCGCTATCGACGCGCAGCAAACCCCAATTAAAGCGGCGTGCGCTGTGGTCGGCAAAAAGCTGCACATTCTGGTGGTCGACGATAACCCTGTGGCGCGCGAGCTCCTCGTGCAAATGAGCAGCGACCTTGATTGGTCTGCTGAAGCGGCCCAGGACGCGACCGAGGCCATGGCCTGTGTAACGGCAGCGCACGCTAAAGGACAACCCTTCGACCTGATATTGATGGACCTGATAATGCCTGGCATGGACGGTCTTAACGCCGCCAGGCTAATTCGCGACTCAGCCGGTGATGCGCGCCTGCCACTGGTAATCATGGTGACCGCACACGGCCGCGAAGCCTTGGCAGACAGCGAGCAGGACGCCGATGCACCGTTTGCCGCGTTTTTGACCAAACCGGTAACCCCCAAACAACTGGCCGATGCCGTGGCACGGGTCATCAGTGGTACCTCGGTGAGGCGTGTCACCCCGGTTTATAACGTCTCAAAACGCCTAGAAGGCCTGCGTCTATTGGTGGTTGAGGACAATTACTTAAACCGCCAAGTCGCCCAGGAATTGTTGATGGGCGAAGGCGCGCAAGTGCTCCTGGCAGAAGGCGGCCAGGAAGGTGTGGACACTGTTGTCGCTACGCCAAACGTTTTCAATGCGGTGCTGATGGATATCCAGATGCCTGGCATCGATGGGCTTGAAGCCACCTGGCTGATTCGCCAAGACGCCCGCTTTGCTGACTTGCCCATCATCGCCATGACCGCCAATGCGTCAGTGGCGGACCGTGAGGTGTGCCTCGCGGCGGGGATGAGTGACTACATCGGCAAACCCATTGATCTGGATAAACTGGTGACGACCCTGCAGCACTGGACGGGAACCACTACGCCGGAAAACGACGCGAGCGAGCCCCACTCAGGCGTGGCTACCGAGAATAGCGAAGCGGTACTGCGGCGTTTTGGCGGCAATCTCAAATTGCTACAACGCATGCTGAGCAACTTCGAACCTGAAATGCGTAAGCAACTGCAACAACTGAACTCACATGCCAGCCAAGGCGACGTAAAAGCAGTCTTGGCGCAGCTGCATATGCTCAAGGGCAGTGCCGGCACCATGGGCGCCAGGCAATTGGCAGCACAGGCGGCCGACCTTGAGCAGCAAATCAAACGGCTAGAGCCCGCCGCTGCCGGCGAACTTCTGGCCCGCCAGAACTGTCGCGACGCGTTGGCAGGCATGCTTGAGCAGAGCCTTGTAGAACTTAACTCGGCCTTTCTCGCGCCTGCAGCAGCCCAAATGAGCCCTGTAACGTCGCGGCCCATAGACGATTGGCAGCACTCGCTGCGCAATGTCCTTACCTTGCTGGCAGCCGGTAACCTGCAGGCTATTGAACAGACTGAAGCGATGGTGCATAACATCCCGAGGCAGTGGCAGAGCCATTTCGCCCAGTTTTGCCAAGCAGTCGACTGCTTAGATTTCCCCAGCGCAAGCGTGCTGGGTGATGAGCTTCTTAACCTCGCTCAAGAGGATTGATATGGGTTTCTGGATAGAGCATTACCAGGGGCGACCTAAATTACTCGTGGTGGACGATCAGCCCATCAACATCCGTATCATCAATGAGCTGTTTCGCGCTGACTGCGACCTGCACATGGCCACTCACGGCGAGCAGGCCATCGCGGTCAGTAAAACCTTGCAGCCTGACCTGATTCTGCTCGACATCATGATGGACGGCATGGATGGCCTTGAAGTCTGTCGACGCCTGAAACTTGACCCAGCAACAGCTGACATTCCGGTTATTTTCATCACCGCCAAGCGCGAAGAAGACGATGAAGCCTTAGGCCTGGAGCTCGGTGCCGTTGATTACATCAGTAAGCCGCTGAACTCGGCGATCGTCCGGGCGCGGGTGAAAACCCACCTCACCCTCAAGCTGCAAAACGACTACCTCAAGGGGCTGGCGAGTTTGGATGGCCTGACCGGCATTCCAAACCGCCGGGCCTTTGATGTGCGTTTGGCGCAAGCCTGGAGCCAGGCCTGCCGAGAAGGTGGGACGCTGTCCTTGATGATGATCGATATCGACTATTTCAAGCGCTATAACGATCACTTCGGCCATGTGCAGGGCGATGAGTGCCTGCGTCAGGTTGCCAAAGCTATCGCGCAATCCGTTAATCGCCCGTATGACATGGCCGCACGCTTTGGCGGCGAAGAGTTCGCCTGCGTTCTGCCGGAGACAACGCTGCAAGGTGCGCTGATATTGGCCGAAAAGATCCAGGCCCGCATCCGCCAGCTAGCCAACGCCCACCCCGGCTCTGAAGTGAGTGAATGGGTCTCGCTGTCCATTGGTGTGGCGAGCCTGCAACCCCGCGTCGACAGAGAACCCAGTGAGCTGATTGCCCTGGTTGATCAGCAGCTTTATCAGGCCAAGCATAATGGGCGTAATCAGATATTTAGCCTCGCTGCTTGAACAGCGCGCGTGCTCATACCAAGGGTCACAACACGCTAACTAAAAAAGCCGCGACCTGATCAATCAGGCCGCGGCTTTGTTTTTACGCCCTTGTGGGCTTATGCGTAATGATCAAGCCAGATCGAAACGGTCCAGGTTCATCACCTTGTCCCAGGCGGCGATGAAGTCGTTGACGAACTTCGCCTGTGCGTCGCGGGTGGCATAAACCTCAGCCAGAGCGCGCAACTGCGAGTTAGAACCGAATACCAGATCCACCTGGCTGCCGGTCCATTTCAAATCGCCAGTGTTGCGATCTCGACCTTCCAGCACGCCGGCGGTGGCGGACGGCTGCCATTTGGTCGCCATGTCGAGCAGATTGACGAAAAAGTCATTACTCAGGGTTTCCGGACGCTTGCTCAACACCCCGTGCGGGGATTGGCCCACGTTGGCATTCAGTGCGCGCAGGCCACCAATCAACACGGTCATCTCTGGTGCAGTCAGCTCCAGCAGTTGCGCCTTATCGATCAGCATCTCGGCAGCAACGCTTTCGTAGCCCTTGCTCGCATAGTTACGGAAGCCATCGGCCTTGGGCTCCAACGCCTCGAAGGACTCGACATCGGTCTGCTCCTGCGTGGCATCCGTGCGGCCTGGGGCAAACGGCACATTAACCTCAATACCGGCCTTCTTCGCTGCGGCTTCAACCGCTGCCGCACCACCCAGGACGATCAGGTCAGCCAGGGAGATTTGCTTGCCGCCGGTTGCCGTTGCATTGAAGTCCTTCTGCAGCGCTTCGAGCTTAGCCAGTACCTTAGCCAGCTCAGCGGGCTGGTTAACGTCCCAGTCCTTCTGCGGGGCGAGGCGAATACGCGCACCATTGGCGCCACCGCGCTTGTCGCTGCCACGGAAGGTGGAAGCCGAAGCCCAAGCAGTGTTGGCCAACTGTGCAATCGACAGGCCGGACGCCAGAACCTTGGCCTTGAGACCGGCAATATCTTGCGCATCAACCAGGGCGTGCTCGACAGCCGGCACCGGGTCCTGCCAGATCAACTCTTCCTGTGGCACCAGCGGGCCGAGGTAACGTGCACGTGGCCCCATGTCACGGTGGGTCAGCTTGAACCAGGCACGGGCGAAAGCATCGGCGAACGCTTGCGGGTTCTGATGGTAGTGCCGCGAGATTTTCTCGTAGACCGGGTCCATACGCAGCGACATATCAGCCGTGGTCATCATCGGCGGATGCTTTAGCGCAGGGTCATGGGCATCAGGAATCAGGTGCTCAGGCTTGCAGTTGATCGGCGTCCATTGATGAGCACCGGCCGGACTCTTGGTTAGCTGCCACTCATAACCGAACAGCATGTCGAAATATCCGTTATCCCAAGTAGTAGGGTTAGGCTTCCAGGCTCCTTCAATGCCGCTGGTGGTGGTGTGTACGCCTTTACCAGTGCCAAATTTGTTGATCCAGCCCAAGCCTTGCTCTTCAATCGGTGCCGCTTCCGGCTCCGGGCCCACCAGCGACGGGTCGCCTGCACCATGGGCTTTACCGAAGGTGTGCCCACCGGCTACCAGTGCCACGGTTTCTTCATCATTCATGGCCATGCGCGCGAAGGTTTCGCGTACATCGCGGCCCGAACCCAGCGGGTCAGGGTTGCCGTCCGGCCCTTCAGGGTTGACGTAAATCAGGCCCATTTGCACGGCCGCCAATGGGTTTTCCAGGTTGCGATCACCGGTGTAACGGCTGTTAGGTTTATCGCTGGTGGCGAGCCATTCGTTTTCCGCCCCCCAGTAGGTGTCTTCTTCTGGTTCCCAGATATCCGCGCGGCCACCGGCAAAACCGAAGGTCTTGAGGCCCATGGACTCCAGTGCCACGTTACCGGCCAGGACGAACAGGTCGGCCCAGGACAGCTTACGGCCGTACTTCTGCTTGATCGGCCAGAGCAAGCGACGCGCCTTGTCCAGGTTGCCGTTATCCGGCCAGCTGTTGAGGGGCGCAAAACGCTGGTTGCCGGTGCCTGCACCGCCGCGGCCGTCATGAATACGATAGGTGCCGGCAGCGTGCCAGGCCATACGGATCATCAGACCGCCGTAGTGACCCCAGTCGGCTGGCCACCAGTCTTGCGAGTCGGTCATAAACGCGTGTAGGTCCTTGATCACGGCATCCAGATCAAGGCTCTTGAATTCTTCGGCATAGTTGAAGTCAGTCCCCATAGGGTCGGACTTGGAAGAGTGCTGCTGCAAAATTTTCAGGTTGAGCTGGTTCGGCCACCAATCGGCGTTCTTCGGTGCGCCGCCAGATACGCTATTTTTGCCTGCGCCACTGGAGAATGGGCACTTCGCTTCGTTTGACATGATTCACTCCTGTTGTATTCACCTACCGGATGAACATAGCTTCGTGGCTGGGCAGTCAACGAGCCAATAGGATTTCGGTATGAGCGTTATAGTCCTCAGTGAGTATGGCATCGCCCGCTGAATAGTCGCGCTCACCAAACAGCAAGCGGATGTGTCGCGAGCGTCAGCTCAATAGGATGAAATGTAAGATGCCCACGCAGCCTGTGCGTTCACCCACCAAAGGCCGTAGATCTATGGAACAGTTGCCTCCCAACAACGTCAGCGACGAGGAACTGCTGGCTTATATGAACCGTCAGTTGGGTTCTGGTCGGGTTAAATCCAGCGTGCTGGTCAGCCTCACGCAGCAGACCTTTAGCGATGTCAGCCATACGCGCATCGTTCAGTGTTTTAACCAGTTGCACTCATCACTGCTCAAACGCTGAACTCGGTGAAGGGGAAATATGACCTTGGGCATCAATCTAGGCTTGTTTGCCTATTCGCTGACGATCATCCTTGCGCTGCTGGCGCTCTACATGGAAAGACAATCCAGGTCATGCGCACACTATTTGAGCTGTCGGCGCCGTCTCTGCGTTAGCCGACACACCCGTTCCCTTCGGAGATTACGATGTCCCGCCCCACGTCAATCACGCCTCTGCTCACCCTGATTGCTCTCGCCTGCTTCGCCATGCTTGGTGCCGCGCTGCTGCTGCAACACCTGCTTGGTTGGGAGCCTTGCACCCTGTGCATTCAGATTCGGTTATGGCTGCTCTGTGGTGGGGTTATCAGCTTGCTGATTCTGGCGTTGGAGGCTTTTGGCGTGCGTTGGTTGAGCCTACTGCTATGGCCGCTGCTCCTGGCTGCAAGCGGTATGGCGGTGTATGACAACACCCATCTGCTGCTGATCGAAACCGGCGTACTGGAAAGCTCCAGCTGCTCGCCCTTCCCCTTCTATGCCTTCTACTTGCCGCTGCATGAGTGGCTGCCCAGCGTCTTTATGAGCGCCGGCGTGTGTGGCGAGAACGACTACAGCATTCTCGACCTCTCGTTCACCTACTGGACCTTGGCTGGCGTCGCCCTGCTATTGGCGCTGTGCCTGTTTACGGCCTGGCGCGCCATTCGCCGCTAATCGCGGTTGCACACTGAGCGGCCACCCGCAGCCGCTTACCCGCAAGCGGCTGCGGGTGGCTGCTGCGCGTTGGTGGTAATACGCCAGTAGCTGGCCGGGCTAAAGCGCGGCGTCAATGCCAACATTAATGCGATGCACACCACCATCAACAGCCAGGTCGTGGAGAAACCGCCCGTTATTTCGCGCAGCAAACCACCGGCGGCGGGCGCAAGCGCATTGATCAAAAATCCAAAGCCCTGCACAAAGGCCGCTAGCTGACCGGCGGCACTCGGCTCCTGCAAATGGTCGAGGGTGAGGAAGTGCGAGCTACTTACAAGCTCATTTTCTGGGGCGTGGCCGTGCTGGTTTTGGTCGCGCTCGGATTTCCCTACGTCGTGCCATTTTTCTATTGATCACAGGAGTTCACCATGAAAAAGCTGCTTTCCGCCCTTGCCCTCGCTGCCGTTGTTGCCCCCGTGTGGGCCGCCACCCAGACCGTTACGCTGTCCGTACCGGGCATGACCTGCTCGGCCTGTCCGATCACTGTCAAGAAGGCGATTTCCAAGGTCGATGGCGTCAGTAAAGTTGACGTGACCTTCGAGACGCGCGAAGCGGTGGTCACCTTCGATGATGCCAAGACCAGCGTGCAGAAACTGACCAAGGCTACCGAGGATGCGGGCTACCCATCATCAGTCAAGAACTGATCATGAAAGACCCGAAGACACTGCTGCGGGTCAGCATCATTGGCACAACCCTCGTGGCGCTGTGTTGCTTCACCCCTGTTCTGGTCATTTTGCTCGGTGTGGTCGGCTTGTCCGCGCTGACCGGCTATCTGGACTATGTGCTGCTGCCTGCGCTGGCGATTTTCATCGGCTTGACCATCTACGCCATCCAACGAAAACGCCAAGCCGATGCCTGCTGCACCCCGAAATTCAATGGAGTAAAAAAATGACCGAAATCACCGTGAATGGCATGACCTGCACATCCTGCGCCACCCATGTCAAAGATGCTTTGGAAAAGATTCCCGGCGTGAATGCCGCTGTGGTGTCCTATCCAGAAAGCCGCGCGCAAGTCATGGCAGACACCGCCGTGAGCCACAACCAACTGCTGGCCGCCATCGCCGCATTGGGTTATCAAGGCTCGATCCGGGTTGGTGATTTCAAAGATGAACCAAAAATCCGTGATGCACTTGAGGGCGCCGGTTTGCATATCGCCATCATTGGCAGCGGCGGGGCCGCGATGGCGGCGGCGCTGAAGGCCGTCGAGCAAGGCGCGACGGTCACGCTGATCGAACGCGGCACCATCGGCGGCACCTGCGTCAATATCGGCTGTGTGCCGTCCAAGATCATGATCCGCGCTGCCCATATTGCCCATCTGCGCCGGGAAAGTCCGTTCGACGGCGGTATTGCGGCAACTGTGCCTGCGATTGACCGCAGCAAACTGCTGGCCCAGCAGCAGGCCCGTGTCGATGAACTGCGGCACGCCAAATACGAAGGCATCCTGGACGGCAATCCAGCCATCACCGTTTTGCACGGTGAAGCGCGTTTCAAGGACGACCAGAGCCTGGTCGTCCGTTTGAACGAGGGTGGCGAGCGCGAGGTAACGTTCGACCGCTGCCTGGTCGCCACCGGTGCCAGTCCGGCCGTGCCGCCGATTCCGGGCCTGAAAGAGTCACCCTACTGGACTTCCACCGAAGCGCTTGTCAGCGACACCATTCCCGCACGCCTGGCCGTGATCGGTTCGTCGGTGGTGGCGTTGGAACTGGCGCAAGCCTTTGCCCGGCTCGGCAGCCAGGTCACGATCCTGGCACGCAGCACCTTGTTCTTCCGGGAAGACCCGGCCATCGGCGAGGCCGTGACAGCCGCTTTCCGCGCCGAGGGCATCGAGGTGCTGGAGCACACGCAAGCCAGCCAGGTCGCCCATGTGAACGGCGAATTCGTGCTGACCACCGGACACGGTGAATTGCGCGCTGACAAGTTGCTGGTTGCCACCGGTCGGGCACCGAATACGCGCAGCCTCGCGCTGGACGCGGCGGGGGTCACTGTCAATGCGCAAGGGGCCATCGTTATCGACCAAGGCATGCGCACGAGCAACCCGAACATCTACGCGGCCGGCGACTGCACCGACCAGCCGCAGTTCGTCTACGTGGCAGCGGCCGCCGGCACCCGTGCCGCGATCAACATGACCGGCGGCGACGCAGCCCTCAATCTGACCGCGATGCCGGCAGTGGTGTTCACCGACCCGCAAGTCGCCACCGTGGGCTACAGCGAGGCGGAAGCGCACCACGATGGCATCGAGACCGACAGTCGCACGCTGACACTCGACAACGTTCCGCGAGCGCTTGCCAACTTCGACACACGCGGCTTCATCAAGCTGGTCATCGAGGAAGGTAGCGGACGGCTCATCGGCGTGCAGGCGGTGGCCCCGGAAGCGGGCGAACTGATCCAGACGGCGGTGCTCGCCATCCGCAACCGCATGACGGTGCAGGAACTGGCCGACCAGTTGTTCCCCTACCTGACAATGGTCGAGGGGTTGAAGCTTGCGGCGCAGACCTTCAACAAGGACGTGAAGCAGCTTTCCTGCTGCGCTGGATAAAAAAAGGAGGTTTTCAATGAGCGCCTACACCGTGTCCCGGCTGGCCCTTGATGCCGGGGTGAGCGTGCATATCGTGCGCGACTACCTGCTGCGCGGATTGCTGCGTCCGGTGGCGTGCACCCCGGGCGGCTATGGCCTGTTCGATGATGCCGCCTTGCAACGGCTGTGCTTCGTGCGGGCGGCCTTCGAGGCGGGCATCGGCCTGGACGCGCTGGCGCGGCTGTGCCGGGCGCTGGATGCTGCGGACGGCGATGAAGCGGCCGCGCAGCTTGCCGTTCTGCGCCAGTTCGTCGAGCGTCGGCGCGAAGCGTTGGCCGATCTGGAGGTGCAGTTGGCCACCATGCCGACCGAGCCGGCACAGCACGCGGAGAGTCTGCCATGAACAGCCCCGAGCGCTTGCCGTCCGAGACGCACAAACCGATCACCGGCTACCTGTGGGGCGCGCTGGCCGTGCTCACCTGTCCCTGCCATTTGCCGATTCTCGCCATTGTGCTGGCCGGCACGACGGCCGGCGCGTTCATCGGAGAGTACTGGGGTATCGCAGCCCTCACGCTGACCGGTTTGTTCGTCCTGTCTGTGACACGACTGCTGCGGGCCTTCAAAGATCGATCATGAGCGCTTCCCATTGAGACAAACCACGCTGTCGCTACGTTGCCTCATGCCGGCATCAAATTCGGCTGAGTAGCTTCTCGCCATCTGGACGTAGCTCACCCTTGGGTGAAACATGCCGATACAGGGTCTGCCGCGTGACGCCAAGTTCCTGGCACAGGTCGCCGACCTTGGTCTCTGGCTGACCCATTGCCGCCATCGCCAGCCGCAGCTTGGCGGCGGTCATCTTGAACGGCCGGCCGCCTTTCCGCCCGCGCGCGCGGGCCGAGGCTAGGCCGGCAATCGTGCGCTCCGCGATCAACTCGCGCTCGAACTCGGCCAGGGCGGCGAAGATGCCAAAGACCAGCTTGCCGGCGGCGGTCGTGGTGTCGATGGCCGCGCCGTGCCCGGTTAATACCTTCAAGCCGATGCCGCGCCCAGTCAGGTCGTGCACGGTGTTGATGAGATGTCGCAGGTCGCGTCCGAGCCGATCCAGTTTCCACACGACCAGTGTGTCGCCAGTTCGCAACGCCTTCAGGCAGCTCGTCAAGCCGGGCCGATCCTCGCGCATGCCGGATGCCTGGTCCTCGTAAAGATGTACTGGATCGACCCCGGCGGCAATCAGCGCGTCGCGCTGCAAATCGGTAGCCTGGGAGCCGTCCGCCTTCGATACCCGCATGTAGCCTATCAGCATGTCGTACCTGTCACATATACGTTCGATTATGTGACAGTGTGAGCCGGAAAGCTCTATCCGTCAAAATTTGTCACTTAACCCGTCATTTTGTTTAAGACATGCAAAGAGTGCATCAGGCAGGTAATGTGACAGAAATTCCGGCGGGATGCCTTCCTTCACGAAGGTGGCGCGCAACCGTTCCAAGGAAGCGGGATCGCGCCGACCATAGGAAGCCAACGCGAACAGCGAGCGTGCCGTCTCGGGGTTGTGTCGCGCTTCAATGATGGCCTCGTCGATGGCCTGGACTGCACGCTGCCAGTGATTGATGGGCTCGGGCTTCGGCGCTTTCGTCGGCAGGCCACTGGTGAACCCGGTTTGGGGCTCGGACCAGAATAGCTTTGCCTGCTCGCCTGGCGGGCTGATGTCCCTCACCTCAATCAAGCTGATTGCCGTTGCCGCCGCCTCCAGCATCTGTAACCGTACTATCGGATTCAGGGTTTCATACGGTCGCCACAGACTTTGCCCAGCACGCAGCGGATGCCCGCAGCCTTCCCAGACTTGGCGGGGATACCCCGCGCAGGTTCCGCACGCGGAAAGCGGGGTGTTCAGCTCATCGAGCAGCGTGCGAAGAAGTCGAAACCACAATCCGGCGTGGATGCGTCGGCGCGGCAGCTCCACGTGACCGGTTGTCAGTGCCTGCCAGGTACGCTGGTCCATCGCCGCAATCGCGTCGCTGGCGGTGCGCGGTTCGGCGTCGGCGTTCTCCCAGCCGAGAAACCGCCCTGGCACGCCCCAATAGGATTCCAGCCAGCAGCCATGCAGCGGGCAGCTCAGCATCAGGGGCAGCTTCCACGCGAGCAGTACGGCTTGGTTCTCCGGATCGCTCAGGCAGAGCGGACAGGCGCGGTTTATCGGCTGGCTGGGCAGCCAGGCACGCCAGCTCGTGATGGATCGCGTCTTACGGCGGAGTCTTGGCAGCAACACCGAGAGCTGAAACGCATAGGTTTCCAAGGCGTCTGGAATCTGGTCATCAAGGCTGTCCAGTAGCCAAGGCACCCATCCGGCGAAACTCATACAGCGCAGCCGGTCCAGCTCGATGCCGCTCCGCTGGGAAAGCAACGCCAGCAGCGAGAGTGGTGGCGCGGTGTCCAGGTCATCGACCTGGCCGTGACCAAGATCGTGCTCCAGCAGGTCGGGCTCCTCCATGTGATAGCAAAGGGCCACGCGGTTGAGCCATGAGGACAGCGCCTCGCCTTCTTTCGGGGCGGGATGCAGCGGCCAGCGCGGCGCAGGCTTCACATCAGTTCCCGCTCGAATTGCCGCCGCCGCTCGCTGGGTCCGGTGTAAACGGCCATGCTGAGTGTGCGATGGTTGATCGCTTCCTCGCCGCTCTCCACGGCGACGATGGCCGCCGCCATCAGCAAGTGCGCCAGTTCCCCTATGGTGCCCTCGCTGCGTGTGAGCAGGTAGCGAGCCATGTCCAGCGTGGCAATTGGGGAAGGCCGGCGCAGCGGGAGCGAAGCGGCGAAGCTGGCCAGCAGTGAGCAGCAATCGTCGTTGGCCTCCCATACCGGCAGCATCATCGGCTCGAAGCGATTTTCCAACTGGTCATCGGAGCGGATGGCTAGGTAGGCGTCGCGCGTGCCTACCCCAACCAACGGGATGCGCAGTTCGTTGCCGAGGAAGCGCAGCAGGTTGAGGAATTCCCGGCGGTTGACGCTGTTGCCGGCCAGCACGTTGTGCAGCTCGTCGATCACCAGCATGCGCACGCCGACCTTGCGCAGCAGTGCCAGAGCCAGTTGCTCCATTTCCGGCAACCGTGGGCGTGGGCGCAGCGGCGCGCCCATCGCGGCGAGCAGCGCGACGTAGAAGCGGATCACGGACGGCTCGGACGGCATCTGCACGACCAACACCGGGATGTGCTCCTGGTCGGCGTCGGAGCTGGCCGGGTGGGTGCGGCGGAACTTCTCGACGATCATCGACTTGCCATTGTTGGTCGGGCCAACCAGCAGCAGGTTGGGCATGCGTTGCTTGTTTGGCCACGCATAAAGGGCTTCCAGCCGGTTCAGCGCCTCGACTGCGCGCGGATAGCCGATCCAGCGGTCGGCGCGAAGGCGCTGGATGCGCTCGTCCGCCGGAAGACGGGCCAAGCCCTGGGCCGCCGGCAGCAGGTGGGACAGGTCGATGATGGGATATTCGTCCACGGCTACCACTCCTCAATCTGGTCGAACGGTTTGGCGGGTGGCAAGTTGTCTGCCTGCGGGTCGGCAATATCCGTATCCGGCGGAACGGGCTTGTCCGGCCGAGCTGATGTCTTGAGGTGCTGGCGGCGATCCGCGTCACGCCGCGCCTTGCGTGTGGCCTTCTGCGCGCTGGTCACAATCTCACGCATCTGGCCGATCATGCGGAACAGCGCCGACTCATCCACCTGTTCGCGCCCTTGCTGCCGCAGTTTCGCCAGCGCCTGCCGTTGTTCCCAGACGGTGACAGCCGGATGCGACAAGGT
>Ga0181597_10004800_pt1 | contig 13232 bp, 7 predicted proteins | sample 041ome_5_FD_148647 | JGI IMG/M metagenome (GOLD analysis project Ga0181597, IMG submission 148647) | Coastal salt marsh microbial communities from the Groves Creek Marsh, Skidaway Island, Georgia - 041403US metaG (spades assembly) | ecosystem: Environmental > Aquatic > Marine > Intertidal zone >... | reverse complement strand
CTTCTTTCTCTCCAGCATTTGGAGAAGGTGGTGGTCCTTCTGGTGACCTAGGTTCAAAACTATATCCTTTCTCGGGTTCTCCTCCGAAATCAAATGCAAAACCATATCCAGTAGGAGAAGGTGTTCTAGGACCATATCCAGCAGGTGATCTTGGTGCAGGGGTTTGATATAAATAGAATTCATATATATCATCAACCTGAACACCAGTATCAATTGAATAACCTGAGTTTTGAATGTTTCCTCTTGAATTATATGCATAAGATACTTCGTCATTATCATTTTTGAGTTTAAATGTGAAAGTGAAATCTGGTTGTTGTTCGAATGCTTTAATGTAAATATTTTTATTTAATTTTAGATGTTTGAGTTCATCTTCACTATATCCTCTTATTAATGTTAATAATTTTTCAATTTCAGATTCATTTAACTCATCTCTATATGCCTTTTCCCAAATTTGTTTGTGAGAATCTATATCGTCTCTTAAATCTGGTGTAGTAGTCATTAAGGTAGAATCAGGTGGTAATGGAGGACTAGTTGGTTCAAATATTGGACTATGTGGTCCTTCTAAACTATCTATTTCACTTTCATTAGCAAAGAAGAATCCAAGTCGTGATGACTCTGGGTCATTCACCTTAAGTTCGTATCTATCTCTACCCTGAACACCAACGATTTGACATATTGAATTGAAATATGCATGACCATACTTAACTACTCTTACCATAGAACCAACAACAAATTGATTTCTCACTAAATATTCATTTTCTATTGGGACACCAAAATCTCTTCTATATTCTTCAGCTGCATCTCCATATCTTCCGTAACCACTTTCTTTAGAAGGTTCAGGCGCCTTAGCTGCCTTAGCTTTCTTAACTCCTTTAGCACCAGTCTTTTGAGCTTTCTTTGGTGCTATTTGTGGAACAAATTTAGTAGGTGCCCTTAGTTCTAACCTTTGTTCATCAGACTGACCATTAACTATGAATCTCATACTAATACCCATAGCTTCACATTCTTGTGACATCATTTTAACATTATATGGAACTTCTACCTTAACAATATCAGTCTCTTTACTATTAAGTGATTCGAGTTCTAATGTTTCATCATTAAATTGTAATGGTCCATCAACATTAGGACAAACAAATCTATTTTTAGATGGATTTGCAATAGCAATTTGCCCAGTATTTTCTGAAATATACATTTCATATTTATCGGATCTTTCCATACCACTTTCTTTCAAGAACTGCATAGCGCCATGTGATATAATGGCGTCACGTTCCATCTCACCAATTCTTAAACCACCACCTGCTGAGCGACCACTTGGAGGCTGTCTATTTTTAAGTGTCATTTTACCTCTAGCACGAGAATTGACTTTATCTTTAACCATATGTTTCAATCTTTGATAATAGGTAGGACCCATAAAAATACTACAATCTATTTGTTTTCCAAAGATTCCATTATATAAGACTTCATTACCATATTTCTCATAACCATATTTATCTTCAAGAATTTTAGAGAATGGTTCAATATCAATATCAGTAAAAGGAGTTCCATCACTAAAGAATCCATGCATAGCACAAGTTTTACCTATAACACTTTCAAGAAATTGTCCAAGAGTCATACGACTTGGGAAAGCGTGAGGATTTACAATTATATCTGGAACAATACCATCTTTGTTGAATGGCATATCTTCTTGTCTTAAAACCATACCAACAGTTCCTTTTTGTCCGTGCCTACTAGCGAATTTATCACCTAATCCAGGTTCTCTTGTAGAAACAACACGAACTTTACACATTCTCATATCATTTGTATTCATATAATCGGCAAAAACCTTATCTACAACACCAGCACCATCTTTTTTAACTACTTCAGAATCATCCATATTTTCTACTCCATTTCCTGAATATTTTGCAATTAATACATCATTATCAGTCACTTTAATTCCTTCCTTAATAAATCCATTATCATCAACTTTTGTATAGTTATATTCCGCTTTTTTATCTACTTCTACTTCATCACTATCAGGATTGAAAAATTTATCATAACTAGAATCACGAGTATCTGCCCTTTCCATTGTGGAATATGTTTTGAAGTAGAAACTTCTAAATAATCCACGTTCCATACTACTTTTGTTGAAAATTACAGAGTCTTCCTGATTATATCCAGTATAACATGCAATAGCTACTATAGCATTAATACCTGTTGGTAAATCATTAACCATTGAATATTTTGATAATCTAGTTTGAATTATTGGTTTTTGAGGACACATAAGAACATTTGCTGTTCCATCCATTCTGTTTCTATAATTAGAAACATATACACCTACACTCTGTTTAGTTTGACCAGTACCATATACATTTCTTGGTGCCTGACTCATATTACTAAATGGAATAGTGAAACCAAGAGCACCTAAGATAAGACAAGGATGCATTTCACAATAATCATAGGTTAATTCAGGGTCGATTTCACTTATTTTATTTGTGATATGACAATTTATTAACTCATCAGTATCTAGATAATCAATTACACCAGCAGATTGTTCTAATTTATCACGTGAATATTCAACCGCTCCACCAGTCATATTTTCATTAGATTCTCCTTCGCCTTCTGTCGCATTTACTGCGTCAGTAGCTTCATCAATAGGACAAATATAATCACAATTATAATAATCAATAGCTTTCTTTCTATTTAATCCTGAAACTAAATTACTCCAATTTAAACTATTTGATTTTATAGCAGTTACCATTTCAGATGTAATAGTTAAGTTGTTATCTTTTAATACATACATTGGACGACACAATCTACCACTATCAGTTAAAAGGTGAATTTCCATCATTTGTATATTCCATGAAATACTAGTAAAAATGTTAATAATACCATTTCTTCTATAAAGTTTCATTATATTCACAAGTGTAGCAGGGTCGTTATGAATACCTATCCAATTACCATTAACAAACACCTTATTTTTCTTAAATACTGCTTCAGCAGGAAGACTACTTAATGGTTCAACACCTAATTCACGACATAATTTAATTATTGGTTTAGCACTACATCCAAAAGTAATAGATGCTAACATAGTCATATGCTTTTTAATACCAATATTACTTCCATCAGGAGTTTCAGCTGCACAAATGAAACCATATTGAGTGCTATGAAGTTTTCTTTGTCCAATCATAACATTTGTATTTGGTGTGTTAATTCTTCTTAAATGTGAAACAGCACCAACACTTGTTAATCTATTGAGTGCCTGAATTAAACCAACTTTGTTTAGAATGGTTCCTATTTTAAATGATTTCATAAATGCTTTTTCAATAACCATAGGATTAAACATTTTCAATAAATTATCACTATTAATGATGTTACTATAGTTAGTATCTTCATACTGAGATGAATTAAAACGATACTCAGTATCTACAGCAATTTTTGAATCACGTTGAAATTGCTTAAAAGATTCACGGAATAAATTAGCAAGTAAAAATCCTGATAAATCTACTCTTTTATACAAGAATGAATCTCTATCAGTTGGTGGTTCAATATTATGCTTAACACATAATATTTTATTTACTAAATAACCGAGATAAAATGCCTTGTTTTTGAAATTATCTCCAATGTGTGGGAAAAGATCAGTTCTAATAACATCAAGAATATGACTAATTGAATTTCCATTTGAAAGATTTGCACAATATTTGATAGCAGCAGATTGTGTGAAAATAGGACCTGTATCACTAATACTTTGACCTAAATCTTCAATAAAGAGTCGTGCCATTTCAGTTTCTAAATTTCCTAGGATATATTTGAAAATTTCTAAATCGCTTTCAACACCCAAAAGTCTGAATACGATAAAAAGAGGAATCTGTCTTCTCATCATAGGAAGTCTAATTGATATTGGACCACATAAATCACTCTTAACACTATTAGCAACTTCAAACTCATTTCCAATATATTTATTTACATTAACAACTGTAGTTCTAGCAAAAAGGAAACTATCATCAGGAACACTCTTAATTTGAGCCGAATATAAAACACTATTATCGGCATCATTTGATTTAAGAATATAGAGTTTGTTTTCTGCTTTTCTTTCATGTGAAACAATGACTTTTTCTGCACCATCAATAATAAAATAACCTCCTTGGTCATATGGACATTCACCCATTTCTCTCTTTAATTTAAATGGAAGGTCATTTAATACGCAAGCTTTACTTTGAAGCATAATGGGGATTTTACCAATAACAACTTTATTGAACTCTTTAGTAATAATCTGTGGTTCTGCTTCTATATCCTCAAGATTACGAATATAGTATTTGATACTAATATCACAAAGAATATGAGCACCATATGTAAGATTTTTTAAACGTGCTTCATTTGGATACATTTGCTTTAATTTTTGACTTCCACGGTCTTCTGAGTATATTACTGGTTTTCCAATATAAACTTTGCTTGCGTCTTCTCCACCAAAAAAGACACGAGTCTCATATCTATATAATTCAGTTCCTTCAATTAAATCTTTGTAGTGAATTTGTGGATTATATTGTTTTAAAATTAATGGAATTTTCTTACCTATAAAATCATTAAAACTATCTAAATGATGTTTTGTAAGGTAGTTCTTATTATCCCTAAAGTAACTATCAATAACTGACCAAGTTTCATTATCAAAGTCCATTGTTTTTTATAATATCAAAATATTTTATTTTTTTAAATCTAAGACTTAGAAAAGTATTTATTTTACGGATGAATAGAATATTATCAAAAAAGGACCCAAAGTTATTTAACCTAATTTTAAAGGAATACAATAGACAAAAGACAAGTTTAGAATTAATTGCATCTGAAAATTTTACATCAAAGAGTGTTATGGAATGTTTAGGTTCAGTGCTTACAAATAAATATAGTGAAGGTCAAATTGGTGCAAGATATTATGGTGGTTGTCAAGTAATTGATGAAATTGAACAATTATGTAAGGATAGAGCACTAAGTGCCTTTAGTTTAAATCCAAATGTATGGAGTGTAAATGTTCAACCATATTCTGGTAGTCCTGCTAATATGGCGGTATATCTAGGATTATTAAGACCACATGATAGAATTATGGGATTAGATTTACCATCTGGAGGACATTTAACACACGGATTTTATACTAAAAATAAAAAGATTTCAGCAACTTCTATTGTATTTGAGTCTTTTCCATACAAAATACGAGAAGATGGATATATTGATTATGATGCTCTTGAAACAATTGCAAGAGATTACAAACCACAAATGATTATATGTGGTTCAAGTGCTTATCCAAGAGATTTTGATTATAGAAGATTCAAGGAGATTGCTGATATTAATGGTAGTTATTTACTATGTGATATGGCTCATATAAGTGGATTAGTAGCAACAAGTAAAATGAATTCGCCATTTGAATATTGCGATGTAGTTACATCAACTACTCATAAAACATTAAGAGGACCAAGAAGTGGAATTATTTTTAGTAAAAAAGAATTAAGTGAGAAGATTGATTTTTCAGTTTTTCCTGGATTACAAGGAGGACCACATAACCATCAAATAGCTGCCTTAGCAACACAATTAATGGAAGTTAATACACAAGAATTTAGAGATTATATTACTCAGGTTATGTTAAACGCAAAGGCATTAGCTAGTCATTTAATGCGTCATGGATTTAAATTAGTGACAGATGGAACAGATAATCATCTAATGTTAGTTGATTTACGTAATAAAGGTGTTACTGGAAGTAAAGTAGAATATATTGCAGAATGTGTTGATATTAGTCTTAATAAAAATAGTATTTTTGGTGACACTTCTGCTTCAAATCCAAGCGGAATCAGAATCGGAACTCCAGCATTAACAACTAGAGGATTTACTGAGGGTGATTTTGTGAAAGTAGGTGATTTTATAATTGAAGTGGTTGAATTATCTAGATTAATTCAAAATGAAAGTGGAAAAAAATTAGTAGATTTCAAGAGTGTCGCTCACGAAAAATATTTTGAAGAAATTGCGAGACTAAAGAATGATGTTAATAAATTTGCGGAAACTTTTGAATTTATTGATTTAGATTAATTTCATACTAAATCAGAAACTAGTTTTAAAAATGTGTTTTTATCTGCTCCTTCGAGTCTATTGAGGATGACTCCATTTTTATAAAAGTGAAGTGTTGGCATACAAGAAATGTCATTAGTTGATGCTAATTCTTCGCAATCATCGACATCTACCTTCACAATTGTTAATTCCCTTATTTCAGTTGCAACACTTTCACAAAGTGGTGCCATAATTGTTCTACAAGGACCACACCAACTTGCAGTGTAACAAACTATTAATAATTTATTTTTTGGTTGATTTTTTAATGTATTTTCAAAATCAGCAGTATCTATAATATATCTAACTTGACTCATAGAAATATAAAAATAATTTATATTTTACATAAAAAAAATAAACGCATTAATTCTAAAGTTCAAGACTAAAATTACTTTTTATTGTTTCGACCTTCCTTGAATTTTCATCATTAATTTCTATTTTTATGGAATCTTCAGTTTCTTCTTTATTTTGTTTTAATAATTCAGCAATATTCCTATCACCTATATCAGCTAAACTCATTCCCGGTGGAGGTTCAAGATGCATTATCTGAGAATCTGGTGTTTTAAGTTCTTCATCAGGTAATACTAATGCTCCTCGATTTCTAGCACCTGGTGATCGTGGCGGTTCTGTCGAAACTTCACTATCATAACCTTCTTCTAATTCTTGTGTAGTTCGCGGTCTATAATATTTAAATCTAGATTTATCGTCAAAAAATTCGTTTTTATTATTAAAACCTTTTTCGTTCATGAAGTATTCAAAATACAATTGCTGATTAGTTTTTCTACCTTTCCTCTTTTCTTTAGATTTTATAGTATTTTCGTCATCAAATGTTTTTATAAATTTATTGTAATCTATCTTCTTTCCTTTTACACCACATATTTTACTTGATTTCATAAATTCAGTATGTGGCATTTCCTTAAAATTATAGATTGTTTTAAGTTCATTACCAACAAATTTCTCTTTTAACAAAAATTTAGAATATTTATCTTTATAATAAATAATTTCTTTATAGGTCAAACTATTATCAAAAGATTCTTTAATTGTAATATATGTAGTTAATATTTCAGTTGTAAAATTATTAGCAATAATAGCCCATTCTTCTAAATTATCAGGTTTAATAACCATATTGTTCATTGTGTTTCGTATTCTATGAAGTTTATTTAAAATTAAATGATAATTTTCAAGAATAGTACCTGTTCTCTCTTTCTTATTTTCTAATTTTAAAAATCTATAAAGAGTCATAATTATACCTATAAAACTAGTAAATAATATTGCTGTTATATCAATTGCTTCATTTTGGCTATTATAATATGTTTTTATTGATTCCATTAGGGTTAGACAAGCAGAAATCAAAATAATGAGAATCTGCATTGTATTAATAATTAAATTTAAATGGTCATATTTGAAAGAAAGTATAGCTTTATTTTTGTAACCATTTTTTAAGATAGAATCTATATTATCGATATAGTTTAATCTTACTGCGTTATAGTATCTTAGTTCTTTATAAGTATCATTTATATTATTCTTATCATTCTCATTACTCATATTTTATTTTTTATATCTCTATTTCATCTAACAGAGAATAAGCTATAAGTATTTTAAAAGGAATCTAATTTTCCATTAACAATATTCCAGCATATTTTTCTTAAGTGGTCTAGTTTTTGTAGCATACCTGAATCGATTTGTGACTGATTAATAATAAATATATCACAAAGATTTCTATTTCTTAGTAAAATGGGTTGTTCTAAATGATTAGTGTTAAGAAAGTCAGTCATATAAAAAACTAAATCATTAGTCATTAGTAATGAACGTTTTCTACAATAAAAACCAATTAAATTATCACTTAAACTATTTCCTTCGTTATACACTCTAAGTTTATCAGAATCAGCTAATTCATCATCAATATGAAAAACTATACCAATATTCTTTTTATTTAATTTATTAGTAGTTTTTATTGCACTATGAGCTGCTAAAAATTTACTTGAAACACAAACAATATCAGCAACATTTTTAGTATTATTTAATTGATGTTGGATAACATTTTCATTATGAGAAAGACTCAAATTATCGAAAAGTATAAAATTTTTTTCAACGGCTAATTTCTTTAAAATCAATGCTTTTTCACCATTAAAGTCATTAATAATTCCACTATTATACATAACAATACTAACTACATTACCTACTCTACCCAATAAATCTATTAATTTAAAAAAATCAGTTTCAATACAATTGAAGCATAGGTTACTTTTTTTAGTCAAAAGTGCATTAACTACTTTTAATTTCATAGGAATATCAACGTTTTGTTTTATATATTCTATACTTCTTAATTCTTTGGTTGAATTGTTATTATCAATAATAAATTTATACACATCCAAGAATCTTTCTCTTGATATTCTTACATTTTTGTAGAGAACTGAAAGGAGTTCATGTATTGTAAATAAACTATTTATTCTATAATTTTCTAATGCCATCTGATGATTTAATCTTCTATCACATATAACTAGTATGTCCTTTACCCTTAATCCTCTTTTAACTAGTTTATCTGAGAATTCTAAAATACTTTTTCCAGTGCTAATTATATCTTCAACCATTAAAACAGAATCTTTAGTTTCAAATTTGCCTTCTATTAATCGCTTCATACCATATTTTTTAACCTCTTTTCTCACAATTAACATAGGAACTCCTAATTTATTAGCAATAAGACTACTAAAAACAATACCACCATATGGAACTCCACAAATACTTTTAAAATCTGGATTAATAGCTTCTATTTTTTTTACAAATTCATCTACTATTTTTGATACTATTCTAGGATAACTCACTACCCCTTTAAAATCAATATAAATAGGTGAAACAGCTTTGCTTTTTAATGTAAATTTACCAAATTGAATACAATTACAATCGTGAAGATCTAAAATTAATTCTTCCATAAATACTTCTATTAGTAAAACAATATTTTATTTTTAAATACACTTAATGTAAAAGATATAAAGAATTTTATTTAATTTTTCAATATTTAAATGGGATACCAGTTTTTATTAATAGTTAATGAACCATTCTTTTCACTTTTTTCATAATAGTGTAACTTTTGATAAATTAAACAATAATATACTTGATAAAAATGGTATATTAGTTTTAAAAATATGCAATTTATGTAATATTCCTGGACTTTACATGCCAGTTTTAGAAAAAACAATGATTAAAAAGAAAAGTCTAATTAATTATAAAAAATTTTTTGGATTCAGAGATATTAATTCACAAACAGTTTCAAATTATAAAATTAAGGTAAATATAAATTTCAAAGAAATAAGAAATTTGTTATTATCTGGAAGAGAAATACCACAACGAAATTCACTTTTTAAATTATTACGAAGAAATATAAGAGATAAATTAAAGAAGGATGAATTAATACATACATTACCTAATCAAGAAATAGTAAAAGTTAATAAATTAATCACCTATTATAGCGATAGTATTATTAATTGTGAAGGATTATACTTTGATATACAACTAGAGAGAATATATTTGTCAAGTTTAGACATATTAAGAAATAAATACAATACAATACCCAATGAGTCTTTTTATTTTTACCAATCAAGAGATAAATTAGAAAGTTTTTTTAATTGTTTCGATTGTAATAGATTTGTATTATTAACAGAATATCCTCAAAAGTATTTATTTCTTAAAAAACATATAAATAATATAGTATTTCTTGATTCGAGTAAAAATTATACATTTGGTGAATTAGAAAATAAAAGCGTAATTATAGATTTTACAAAATTAGTTCAATGTGAAGAAAATACTGAAAACTTTATTGAATGCAGAAAATATGAATATTCGTTTTTGCAAGCTGCACAGAAGTCTAAAAAGATAGTTATACCTCAACTATTAAACTATAATAATGTAATTTTAGATGATTCATTATTTAATAGTAATAAAATAGGAAAAAGGGAAATAATTAGAAGTTTTATTGGAGATAAAAACACGATTATTTTAAGTAGATTTTTCTACAAATATAGAATATCTGATTTTAAATATTGGTTCGATGAAATATTAGATAAATCAACAGTTGTATCAAGAGATTTAGTGTGTAAATTAGTTTCAATGAGTAATAAGGAAAAAGTAAAATTAACTTCTCGTGATCACGTGAAAACATTTACATTAGAGAATTTTGAAAAAGAATATTTTAATCAAAATTTCAATAAATATACATTCAATATAGAAGAATTTAATAGTCTTCCTTATAATTTCATAAAAGAAAAATATAAGACTATTACATTTTTACCAGAAGAAGCATGTGGTATTTGTTATGATGAATTAACAACTAAAAATATAGCAGTTACATCTACCTGCAATCACTATTTTTGTATAAATTGTTTAGAAAAAGCAGTGCATATAAAAAAAGAATGTCCATTATGTAGGACAACTACTGGAGTATGTCATGCAGTTTTCAATGATATTTCAGATTTTTATGGTAAAAAAATAAAGTTTATAAATGATTTCTTAATAAAAAATAAAAATTTAGAGGTTACTATAATAAGTAAATTTGAAAAAACTAGAAATACATTAAGGGAAATTTATATGAATAACGAAGAAATAACAATTGAAGACTATAAATATATTGAAAATAATATTGATAACAATACTATTTTTTTTATGGAAGAACTAGGAGAAGAATATAAATATTTAAAATATTTGATAGGAAGTAATAAATCATTTTCTCTAGCGCTTAAATTAGTATCATAATTAAATTAGTATCATAATTGCATGACCAAGATAGAATGATAATACTGCTAATAAGAGAATAGCTAAATAGATTGGAAGAATAGTTTTATCTTTACCAGTTCCAAAATGTTTAATATTATTTTCAGAATCATAGAAGAGTGAAGGTTTAATGTATAATATACTTGAAATTGAAACTAGATAAAAAAGTATAGTTATCTGTATGCGCAAGTTCATTTCTAATTATTATTATAATTATAGAATAAAAAAAAAATAGGTAATTATTAAATGTTATTGCTTTTTGTTTTTATAATATGCATAAGTTTATTAATATATAGCTATCGTTATATTATTTCAGAAAATATTGAAATAACTAACATTAAATTTGCTAATGGAATAGAGGGAGGAAATTACGATAATTTTAACAATACATTACATTCACTATTAAAAAGTTCATCATTAATTAATAAAAGTTATTCAAAAGTTCATACAAATGGTAGTTTAAAAAATATAGAATTAGTTAATTCTTATAGAGCTACTATAGGAGCAGCACAAGAAGACCTTTTTTATGATAGTATCAAGGGAATAAATGTTTTTCAAAATAAAAACAAAATGGAAAATTTACGATTTATAACTGCTGGTTATTTTGAAAAAGTTCATTTTATAGTTAGAAAGGAAAATGATAACATTAATTCTTTTAAGGATTTGATGGATACAAGAGTAAAAACTATTATAGGTGTAGGTGATGCTGGGAGTGGTTCAGAATATAACTTTATAATTATGAGCTTACTACATAATGTTAATCCCAGTATTTTTGGAAAAGAAGGCCAAACTATACGTAAAAAACCTAGTAATCCAAAGATAGTTTATAAAAATGGAGATTTAAATACTCTTTTAAATCAATTCTTTAAAAATGAAATACAAGGAATTTATCTAGTAACTGGAAGTAATAATAATTTTATTAATAATCTAGTTAAAAAGATTGATGTTAAATTTATTGATGTAACACAAAATAGTGACTCATTATTTATTGACAATAGTTTCAACAAATATTATTATAAAAAGTATATAGATTTATCTAATTACTATAAAGATACGGAAGAACAGGGTAAAATACCGACTTTTGGTATTAGAATGATATTATTTACTAATGATAAAACTGGAGATGATATTGCATATGAAGTAGCAAAACAGTTTTACCAAAAAAATTATGAATTTAGAAGAAATATAAATTATATTGATAATAAACTTTATACTAATGAATATGAACCAATTGATTTAGCATACTCTGATGAACTTTATACTATACATCCAGGTGCTAGACAATTTTATATTGAGAACAATTTAATATCATTAACTGAAAAATATAAATATGATTTAGACTATTATCATGACAATGTAGTTAAAAATTATTGGAAATTTCCTAACATAGGAATTAAATCATATAATTTGATGAAGTAATTATATTAGTTTTAATCCAAAAATGTTTAATCCCTTAGAATTTATTGTTTCTCTATGATTATTTCTATCTGATGTATCGTTATTAAAAGCATAATCTGGATTTTCTTGCATATCACAACATTGATTACACCTTTGACCTATACAATTTTTAATTTCTGGACAATTATGACAGAGTGGTTTATAAACGGAAGATTTATCATATTTTCTATAACTTATAGATTTCATATTGAGTGGTAATTCACAATATCCATCTTTACTACAACCTCCACGATTATTAGGATAATTTTTATTACCTTTATTTCCAAAAAATGGACAATCATAATCATTTCTACATCTTGTATCCCAAATACCTGTTTTTCCATTTGAATCAATAGATAAACAATCTATCTTATTATCTGCCTCTTTTAAAAAACATTTAGAATTATTTACTTCCCAATCAGATTTATCAGAACTTCTCATAAATTCTTTAAAAGTTACACGCGATGAATTATCACAAACAGATAATCGTGAAAGACTATCATGAACTCCTTTTTTATCACATACTAAATATTTATTTCTGTAAAATTTATAAAATTTTTGAGTTGAATTTTCAGAAGTTGTTATTCCAACTAATTCTACACTTTTTATAGAGATATTAAAGTTACTGTAATCATAAAATGTAGTTAATCGAAGTGTATAAACTATGTTTTTATCTTCTCTAGAAATAGTTATTATAAAATCAAGAAGGTCAATATATTTAAATATTTCTCTGTAGTATTTGTGATTTATAATTTTACTATTATCTTCAATGAATTCTCTATAAATGTAATTATAACTTGCATCAATAGACTGTATTGATTCAGATAATTCCTTTATTACTCTCTTTTTTACAATAGAAAATGATTGGGGTTCTCTACCTGAAATATCATCTTTGAATCCTCCAGAATTATAAATTTTAGTGAAATAGTCTTTTACTTCTAATTTTTTTTTTATTATTTTTAAACTTTTAT
>Ga0181597_10004799_pt1 | contig 13235 bp, 13 predicted proteins | sample 041ome_5_FD_148647 | JGI IMG/M metagenome (GOLD analysis project Ga0181597, IMG submission 148647) | Coastal salt marsh microbial communities from the Groves Creek Marsh, Skidaway Island, Georgia - 041403US metaG (spades assembly) | ecosystem: Environmental > Aquatic > Marine > Intertidal zone... | reverse complement strand
CAAGCACAAGAATTCACGCAAACTTTGATTGCCCAGAGTCCACAACTTTAGAGGTCGCGTTATGAAAAAGCTCCTACTAGCACTCTCTTTTATGGCCGCCGGTTTTGCTCAAGCCGATATTGATGCAGCTACCAAAGCCATTTACGATCGCAGCTGCACTTTCTGCCATACTAACGGTGGTATGCCGAATATCCCTAAAACAGGTGATGCTGCCGCGTGGGAGCCTCGAATCGCTCAAGGCCTTGACGCGATGGTTGCTTCTGTCAAAGCGGGCAAAGGTGCGATGCCGCCGAAAGGCATGTGTATGGACTGCACCGACGAGCAGTTTGCCGCTCTGATCACTTACATGGCGACTGGAAAGTAATACAGCAGTAACGAGACGATTATGAAAAAACTTTGGTTAACAGTAATTTTAGCGTTTGGTGTAAGCGCGAACGCGGCAACCGTTATGCCGGAAGGTAATGCGGCTAATGGCAAAGCTCAAACAATGATGTGTTCGGCTTGCCACGGGGCTGACGGTAACAGTGCTGCCCCAACTTTCCCGAAGCTAGCCGGGCAGGGCGCTAAGTATCTATACAAGCAGCTAATGGACGTACGCGACGGTGCGCGTGTTATCCCAACGATGATGGGTTTGTTGGATAACAAATCGAATCAAGAGCTGGCTGACCTTGCTGCGTATTACTCAGAGCAAGCCATGAGTGGTTCACAGGCAAAACCAGAGTTAGTTGAATTAGGCGCTCGGGTTTATCGAGCGGGCGTTGCAGATAAAGGTGTAGCGGCATGTACGGCGTGCCACGGGCCTACCGGTGCCGGTAACGCACCAGCGGGCTTCCCACGACTGGCTGGTCAGCACGCAGATTACATCGCTTCAACTTTGAAAGCGTACCGCACTGGATATGATGATCCAGCGGGGCGTACCAACGATGGTGATACCAAAATCATGCGCGCCACGGCCCGAGGTCTGTCGGACGCACAAATCGAAGCGGTTGCTAGTTACATCTCTGGTTTAAAGTAATTCAGTAAATACGTGTTAAAAAAGGCGGCTCAGGCCGCTTTTTTTATGCACCGAAACATTAGATCGATAGTGGGCACTCTACGGCATAATTGCTAAGATTTAGGGAACCTGCCCAACAATTTAGAGTCCAAAAAAAGAGACCTAAGGAGCGTCGTATGAAATCCTTTATTAAAATGATGTGTGTCGTAAGTTTCGCTTTGTGCGCGTCTATCTCTGCAGCGGAAGAGTATGTCGCCGGAGAGGACTACGATCTCATTACTCCCCCGTTTCGCACGGCTAATCCCGACAAAATCGAGGTTCGCGAGTTCTTTTGGTACGGTTGTGGCCACTGTTTCACTTTTGAACCCTTATTAGCCGCATGGAAAAAGACATTGGCGGATGATGTGGATTTTCAACCCTCTCCGGCGATCTGGAACGCGCCAATGAAAACGCACGCCAAGGTGTTTTTTGCGGTGGAAGCTCTAGGCTTGGGGGATTCCATGCATCGGGCGATCTTTCAGGCAATGCACGTAGATCGCAATCCCCTGACTACCGACGCTGCGATATTGAAGTTATTTAAATCGCAAGGTGTGTCAGAGGCTGATTTTAATCGCGCCTACAAGTCCTTTGGCGTGGGTGCGCAAGTCGGCAAGGCTGAATCCATTATGCGCGAAGCAAAAATTAGCGGAACCCCAGAGTTGGTTGTTGCGGGCAAATACCGCATCTCAACTCGAAAAGCAGGCAGCCAAGCAAACATGCTGAAAATTGCTGACGCGTTGGTTGAAAAAGAGCGCGCTATAAATACGCAGGCGGTGAAAGCCGCAAAAGTAAGCATGGATGCTTCTGACACGCAGGTGGCTGCTCTCAACTGATTTTATTTAGATCTGAAAAAGCCGGCTCGGTTAAATACGGAGCCGGCTTTTTTGTCTCTCGCTATAAGACCTATCTCTCTTCTACATGCCGTTTGGGTAGGCCGTCAAATCTCCCGCGCCACTGTCTCTAACCGCGCGAAGTGCTTTTGCATATTCAATTAATTGATTGAGGGCATATTTGCCGCGATCCACGAAATAATCGTGTTCTTCGGCGTTGTTGCTTTCTGTATCCTCGTTGAACACGCCCAAGACGTTTCTAACAACCAATTGCTCAGGGATGTAGCAGATTCGTGAATTTTTGTAGCTGCTCATGCGCAGCTCACAAATGGCGTTCGCGCCGCCTGTCAGCACAGAGAGCGACACCAGCAGCCCCGGCTTGTGTGCCAACTCACCGCTGTTACCCATCACTAAGAAAAAGTTTTTTACTGCGGCAGGCGCCATGCCGTGCCACTCAGGTGCGATAACCACAAACCCGTCGGTTTCCGCGCACTGTGTTTTGAGTTCATTGAGTGGTGCCCAGTGCTCTCCGCCGCTGAAAAGGGCTTCATCCCACATAGGTAGCGGCTCTTTACCCAAGTCATAAACCCAGCTTTCAATTTCAGGGTGTATTTCTGCTAACAACTTATTGAGATAGAGCGCAATCTTGGCGCTTTGAGAGTCGGTGCGATGGCTACCAGAGAGGATTCCGATTTTCATGGGGTGTAGCTCCTTAGTGATCGTGGTCTGTGGGTTAGAGACTATAGACGTATCGTTGTCGGCTTGTCACCCGCATATCAAGTTACGCTTATCTCACATACGTATGGTTTTCTGCCGCATTGGCTGAGTGAGGGACCCGATTCGCTGTCGACACGCACTTTCCCTCTAGCGCTTATTCACTGAATTCCCTATACTGCACGCCTCCGCCCGTAGCTCAGCTGGATAGAGCACCAGGCTTCGAACCTGGGTGTCGGGAGTTCGAATCTCTCCGGGCGGGCCATATACGACAAAACCCCCTTTATGGGGGTTTTGTCGTATATGGGCTGTGGGTAAAGAGTTCGAACGGTGGAGTTCGACAAATCGGCATGGATAGCCGATTTGGGCGTCGGCTTTGCCGACAGGGCGCAGCCCTGAGCGCCAAGGATGGCGCGAATCCATCTCTCCGGGCATTAACCCCCTTTATGGGGGTTTTGTCGTATATGGGTTGTGGGTAAAGAGTTCGAACGGTGGAGTTCGACAAATCGGCATGGATGGCCGATTTGGGCGTCGGCTTTGCCGGCGGAGCGCCACCCACGAAGATCAGGTCAACGGGGATGAGCGCACTTGTAACAGGATCGTTCGTTTTTGTGTGTAGAGCGGGTCGCGAACCACAGCGTTGCTTTCATCACGCCACTGCGCGCCCGCAGCAAAGCCCACCGGACCGGCCGCCATCTCGAACAGTTCTCCGCTGATGACAAAATCGGCAACGGTCATTTCTGTCTTTCGATTGGTGCGCGTGTCATAGCTCATCCAGCAACCGGCGTTGCGTGAATATCTTTACGTGCGTCTGTTCGAACCTGCACTATCTGCGCAGTCCTTGGCGACACGCCAACGGAGGACCAAATACGGAGATTGGTAGAATATCCCCAGGCGGCCGCTGTAAGCAGCCTGGATTCTGAAAATAGTTGTTTTGGGGAATGGGGGGTTAGACAAGGTCCCGAAAATCGCGTTTCCAGTTTATCGAGGGGTCTAGTGATGACATTAGACCGGGGTCGGAAGCAAAAACTAAGGGAATAGCCTGTATACATGGCATTATTGTCGCGATGTAGCTGGGTTCAACGTCCATGTTTCCCAGCTTGAAGAAACGCTCCTTACTCTGATTGGAGACGGAATAGTTCAGCGTCATCCGCATGGAGGGCCTCCCCTCTATAAGGCCAACATAGTGTTGGCCTGGCTCGACACCTTGGGGGAGCATTGTGTCACCGATATGCCAGTGGTATTCGATAGTGAAGAGTGGATCTGGTCCGACTTTGTCAACAAATCCCTGCATTCGATGTGTGATTCGGCCAACTGTGCCCGCTTTGATTGGGAACGGTCTAGAGATATCGGCTGAAGCTGGGTAGTAGTCATGTGAGACCAGCACGCGGTCGTACTTTACACCTAGGACTTTGCCCGCAGTTTCTACGATTCCGTTCATGAAATTTTTCGCCATCGTTTTTGATACTTCAATTTTCTCGGCTTCCTCTGGCGCTCTTCCAAAGCCAATGTATTGCAGAGGGGCCTGCTCAGCCTCACTGCAATCCCAGTGTTCCTGTAACTTGATTGACTTCACGTCTGCACTGCCGCCGGTCAGTCCGAGCAGGATGCGGTTGGGAATAAGGTGGTGGTCTATGCCATCGGCGTAGAAGGTTGCTTGGCCCTCAGTACAAGCGGCCTCGAGCCTTTCAATGAAGCCCTTCTCGCGATAGAGCTGCACGTTCTGGTATGGTAGCGGCGTTACTATGTTTTTTCCCGCTGATAGAATTCTAAGGATTTCTTCATCTGTGTGATACGTGCCTTCGTCGTGAGCTGTGTAAATGACACAATCGCAATCTAAGCTAAGTAGGTAGTCAACATTATTGCTCGCGATTACACCGATGGGTTCAATGCCGACGAGTTCACCGGCGTCAACTCCGTTTTTGTGTTCGCTGTACACACGCACTCCAACCAGTTCGAAGGCCGGTGAGTTGATGACCTCCCAGATACTGATTCCACCCATTCTTCCTGGGCCCCAGACAATAACTTTATAAGGGTCGCGCATAAGAGTCCTCTTGGTCTACGTTGCGGTATCGATAACAGCTCTAAGTTGGCTTCTTGAGCGCCTTGCTGGACCGATAACCACGGGGAGCCCGATCTGATATTAGTTTATATTTGACACAATATCAAAAAATGTATAACTTAACGGGAAATGCGTGAATGTCGTTATAAAAATCCAGTCGCACATAATGGCGGCGTCCTCACAGAGAAATAGAGCATGTCTGGAATGGGAAATCCTGAGACTTGGTCCTTGGGGCAACAAGACACCGTTATCGACGCGCTGGACCGCGCTGTTGCAGACCACCCGAAGCGTATCCTGCTCGATTTTGGCGGTGACCTGTTTAGCTATGCCGATGTGGACAGGCTTTCGAACAGCATGGCTCATGAGTTAAAAGGCCTTGGTTTACAGGGTGGCGAAACCCTGGTGAGCATGTTGAACAACAACGCGGATGCGGTCTTGAGTTGGTTGGCGGTCAATAAGTTAGGCGCGGTGAGCGTACCCATTAACACCGCATTGCGCGGAGCCTTTTTAGCGCATCAGATAAGGGACGCAGATTGCAAGATTCTAATTTGCGAGTCTGACTACTTAGAGCGAGTCGTTGCAGTTGTAGATGAGCTGCCCAATCTTGAGCTGATTTTGGTGCGAGGAAAGTATATTGAGCTGCCGCAATGCTCTAAGCGCGTTTTGGCACTTGATGAGTGCCGCGGTACGAATAACGAGGGATTTGAAAGTAAGCCCAGACCCTCAGACCTAGCTTGTATTATTTACACCTCGGGAACGACTGGCCCTTCTAAAGGTTGCATGCTGAGCTACAACTTTATGTGCAGCCTTGCGCGCCTGCAGCTCCGAGCCGGCCCTGCCACCAAAGACGATATCACTATTACACCCCTGCCTCTATTTCATATGAACGCACTGTGCGTAGGAATTATTTCCAATATCCTGGTCGGTGCGCGTGTCACTATTATGCCGCGTTTCTCAGTCTCCAAATTCTGGCCGGAAGTCGAGCGATCGGGAGCTACCATAGCCTCGATTCTCGGTAGTATGGGGTGGTTGTTGGCTCAAGCTCCTGATGATGAGCACATGCTCAATTGCGTGGGCCAGCTTCATACCGTTCGTGGGAACCCATTTACGGAAGAGGCCAAAAGAATCTGGCGAGAGAGGTTTGGGGCTCGGCAGGTGGGAGGAAACGGATACGGACTCACCGAAGCTTGCGTAATCACCTCACTTCCCGGCGGGGAATACGCGGCACCGGGTTCGTCAGGCAAGCGCATCCCCGAGTATGACGTTCGTATTGTTGATGAGCTTGATCGCGAGTTACCCGCCAATACGCCAGGGGAGGTAGTGGTTCGCCCCTTACATCCCGATATCATGTTTATGGGATACTGGCGTCGCCCAGAGGAAACCCTAAAACTGATGCGCAATATGTGGTTTCATACCGGTGATATTGGAAAGTTTGATGAGGGCGGTTTTTTTTATTTTATTGACCGAAAGAAAGATTATCTTCGTCGCCGCGGCGAGAATATTTCCAGCTTCGAGATGGAGGCGGTTTTCTCTGATCACTCAGATATCGTAGAAGTGGCTGTTCATGCAGTCCCCTCAGATAAAGGTGAAGATGACGTTAAGGTCACGGCGGTACTCCGGGAGGGTGCAACGCTAACGGAACAGGCTTTGTTCGAGTGGTCTGTGGATGTTGTTCCCTATTATGCACTGCCGCGCTATATAGAGTTTCGGGCGAGTCTGCCTAAAAACCCTCAAGGTAAGGTGTTGAAGTATTTACTCAGGGACGAAGGAAAAACCAGCCATACCTGGGATCAAGAAGACAGTAATATCGTAGTGTCCAAAAGCTAGAAACTGCATAAGCGGACATCCCGCCTAGTGGGTTGCGTATATGCAGTCTAAGTTGAACCTTCAAAATGGATCAATTCGCCATGATATCAACACAGGATTGGCTGATAGTAGCTCCGGTGGAGCATGTTAGCGACACTGAGCCCGTCGCCATTTCATCCGGTGGGTATGACTTTGCGCTGTTTCGCGACGACGGCGGCGCAGTCAAGGCTGTGGAAAACCGCTGTCCTCATCGCCGAGTACCCTTGACGCAGGGAAAAATAATCAAAGGTGCAATACGTTGCGCATACCACGGTTGGACTTTTGATGGCAGTACCGGTTCTTGTATTCAGGTTCCTAATCTGGGAGAGCAAGAGAGGGTGCCGCCAAATCTTCGGGTCACCGCCTTTAGCGTGGTCGAGCATCTAGGTTTCGTCTGTATTTGGGTGGGTGATGGAGACAACCCAGGTCTGCCGCCATTTCAGGCTTCCAGTACTTTGGGGGTTAAATCTGAATCCTACGGTAGCGGAACGACATGCCTGTCCGTTAATGATTACCGGAATATTCTTTTTGATGCGCCAAACCTTCTCTTCGAGATACCCGGAGTCAGGCTTACGGATTTCTACCTCGGTGATGTAGACACTGACGGTGCGTCGGTGAGTGTTGACCGGGAGGCGGAGTGGGGGGAGGCCTGTAAGCCTGCGAATATTAAATCTGTGGATCGCCCATTGATTCTTCGCACAAAGCACTGCATCGGTGTTAACAAGGTGCGTTATGAATTAATGACCGACAGTGAAACAGTTCTGGCCACACTGTCGTTGGCGTATTCAGAATCAAGGCGTGGTACGACCCGTTATTGCTGGCGCTTTTGTCGTTACGCTGAATTTCACAGGCACCAGCCATCTAAGTATCGAATGCGATTCAGGCGCCGGGATCCGGTTAAAGTTTTCGATTCATTGGACGGTGATGCGATCGCGACAGCGCTCGTTGGCCCATCCGCTGACTTGGCGGTGCTTTCTGAACCGGAGTTGTCCGCTTTTGACGGGAGCTTAGCTTGACAAATATAAAACATCACCTAAGCACTTCAGCGCGAAAAACAGCAAGAGACTGGTTACCCTCCGCGTTTGATCTACGTGATACCTGGTTTCCAGTTGCACATGCCAACCACGTTTCTTCTCGACCGGTTGTTCGGATGATTCACGCACAACCTTGCTACTTATGGCGCGCAAATGGGAAGCTTTTGGCAGCCCGCTTTCATCCCTTTGTAAAAAGTTCATCATCAGCGCGACACACACAGTTCACAAACGAATGTGGCTTCTACCCTGCCGCCGAAGGTTATGGGTACGTTTGGGTCTGGTACGGTAATCCCGACAATGTGTCGTTAGACCTTCTTCCTCAGATTCCTTTCCTACACCGCGATGGGACAAATATTCCTGGCTACATGCGCACAACGGTGCGCTTTGATGCGTGCTCGCCACTATCGGTGGAAAACCTATTGGATCTAACGCACGCTGATTTTCTCCATGGAGAGGTCGTTGGAGGTGAAGGCGAGGCGCAAAGTGACACTGTTGAAACCAGCTACACGTCGGAGACGCTGACTCGCACGCGTTACGTTTTTGGTAAGCCAGTGTCTCCGGTCATGCGCTGGTTCGGAGGGGTTCGCGCCCGTTACCAGGACTTTCGCTCAACCTTACATGTCCACCTGCGTAGCAATTTGTGCATATCGTATCCGCGGTTCAGTCCAGGTTTTGACGTGCCGAATGTGCAGCCATTTGTCCCAAGTGGCAAGTATCGCTCAAGAGTGAACCAAATTTTTAATCTGCATGACGCACCGATGCCTTTTCGCCGTATTATGCCTCGGATGGCCTATATCGTAGGGCCGCAGGACAACTCAGTAATGAGACCTCAGACGCCAGCCTACATATTGGAGAGCGCACCTGAAGACCTACACTCCCGCTTTGACGCGCCTGGAGCCCGTTACCGACAATTGATGAACAAATTATGGGAGCGTCAGCAGAGCGGTGACTATTCCTACGCTGGTGATGTTGATCCAGGCGCTGATATCGCTCATATTCTGGGCATGGATCGGGCGCTTTAGTCGCCTTGATTGAGGAGAAAAGTGCTTTTCATCTGCTTGATAATGACATAAATCGTGAAAGTGTTACACTACCGGAGCGGCCGGCCTGACCATTGCGATTATCCAGTCCGTAAATAAGGCGCTTGGAGTCAGACGGAGTCGTATACTTATTTCCTGGTGTGTAACCAATAACATTGAATCATTTAATGCGGAGGGGCCCGGATGCCCGAAGCAGTCTTAAGATCATCGCAGACGCCAAAGTCCAGAGAAGAAGCACGACAGCTAAAGACGGACCGGAAAACCGTCACGCCTATCAAGCGCAGACGCAACAAGCGCTCCGAAGTTACCATACAGTCGATTTTCGACGCCGCCGACCAAGTGATTCTGGCATCGGGCGTAGACCGGGTATCGATTTTGGATGTGTGTAAGGTGGCGGGTATCTCTCGTGGTACCTTTTACCGATATTTTTCCTCGCAGGATGAGTTGTTAGACGCTTTCTCGAAGCACAAACGAGAGCGCTTCCATGCATCTCTCAGTGGCGCTCTTGAAGCTTACGATGATCCCGATGAGCGATTTAATGCCCTGGTTGACTACTTAAACCGATATTTGGAGCTTGGCACTGCAAAGAAGTTGCTGACAGTGGCGCCACAATATGCAATCGGGTGGTTTAATCGAATTTTTCACGATTCCATTGAAAGCCTGCAGAAAGATTTGCGCATTGTATTTGATGCCTGGGATGAGAGGCTTGGTGTCGCACTGGACCGGGAACTGATCTGCGAGTTTCTGATTCGCTACATTCTCAGCGAGCAACTGGTGAAGTCCACACCACAGAGGCGTCGTTCACTGCCAAAGAAAATACGGCGGATGGTGCAGTCGATGATAGTTGCAAATCGTGTTGAGTAAAGTCCGTATTGCAAAGACCTGTTTGACTTTCGGTAAAAGTTAAACCCTCACGCCCTCCTGCGCGCTGTGCTTCAATTACAGCCTGATGTTTCGGCGTGCCTGAGCAGTGCGCCAAACGGTTGCTAGTAGCGCACAAGAAGAGAAAAATAATGTCTAAATCTGCTGAGTATGACGTCGCGATTATTGGTGCTGGCCACAATGGCCTCACAGCTGGATGCTATCTCGCCTCCGAGGGTAAGAGAGTGGTGGTGATAGAGGCGCTCGATAAAGCAGGTGGCATGTGTAATTCCGGCTACACGCTACCTGAAGCGCCGCACCACATGATTCACCCTTGCGCGCTAGATTTAATGTCGTTAAGGGTGCATCCGATGGTACCTGATGAACTAGAGCTCGCGCGACACGGTTTTTGTCAGGAGAGAATGTTGCCAGGGTATGTTTTTTTGCATCCTGACGGCTCGTCACTCGTGTTTGGTAGTAGCCCAGAGGAGACCGCCGGGGAAATACGTCGCTTCTCGGAGCATGATGCCGACGCCTTTCTCGAGCTGATGAAAATTGTGTACGCGTTCGTGGACATGGCATTGCCGCAAATGCGTGCTGATCCAGCTCGATTTAACTTCGGCGCTAAGATGAAATCCTTAGCCGCATTGTTGAAGAACATCAAACTCAAGCCCGAGATTATGGCTCTGATGGGTAGCCCCGCTTACACCACAATCATGGAGCGCTTTGAACACGATGTCACACGCTCGGCACTGTGTTGCTTACTGGGCGCAGCGGGGCCTATCGCTAATGAAGGTAGCGGTATTGCCTTTGCGCTCCTGGGGTTTGTTCAACGCTTCGGTCTGGGTCGCTCGATAGGGGGTATGCAGAACTTGAGCAATGCCTTTGTCAGCCGCTTCAAGGAAGTGGGTGGCGAATTGATCCTCTCTACTCGTGTTGAGGAGATAGTATCCGAGGCGCGAAAAGTCAAGGGCGTGCGATTGGCTGATGGGCGCATTCTGGGCGCTAAGGCAGTCATTGGCGCGATCCATCCCAAGCCTGCTCTGGAAATGGTGACAAGCGGTGAAATCGAACGCAAATGGTTGACCCGTGTTGCCTTGGCTCCCGCAAACTCTCAAGGCGCAGCGCCGGTCAAAGTTGATGTCGCCCTCAGTGGGCAGATCAGTTACAAAAGGCACGAATCATTGCGTACCGATGACGTGAGTTTTCGTAAGAGTGGCATTATTTTGGGTACGGCTGAGGGGGTGATCGACAATTTCCGCTGTGCGGCGCGCGGAGAAGTCTCCAAAATGCCTTACCAATGGATGACTGCGCCCACCGGTATGGATCCCAGTCAGGCGCCGGAAGGTCAGGACGTCGCGTATCTGTACCCTGTGGCAATGCCGGTGAATCCGACCCAGGGTTGGGATGCTATTCGCGATGACGTCGCGCAGATGCTCATTGACCAGGCGAGCGAATATATGGATGGGTTAAAAGAATTCGAAATTGCGCGCAATATCGATGTGCCCCAGGATTGGGAAGCAAGATACAATGTACACAATGGGTGTGTTGTTCATATCGATACGCTGGCAACCCGCTCTGGCGGGATGCGCCCCGCGGCAGGATTAGGCGGCGATACCTTGCCAGTGGAAGGCTTGTATTTCGGTGGTGCGGGAATCGCACCGGGAGGCGGCGTAAATGGTTTGCCTGGTCGCATAACGGCGGCTAGGGTGTCTCGCTACCTCCGTAAGAAGTACAGGCAATAACGGGCGCAGTAGCACTATCGTTTCCCCAGCGCATTGAGAATTAAGTCTGCAATATGTGTTTTCCACTTGCTGAGAACGTCGCTTGAGGTAGGATCAAAACCACCTACAGCCGATATCAGATAACGGCTGGTGAAAGTCCCACTGATCATTAGTGCAGCCGTTGCAAAAATGTAGTTTGGCTGCATCTGATTATGGAAAAGTGATTCTTCGATACCGCGTTCGATGATCCTGGTCATCTTCTCGGTTAATACGGGCCCAATATCTATCATGCGATTGCGAGGGGTATCGTGATTCTCGTGGTAACGAATCCCCTCAGTGGCCAAAGACGCCAGTGTTGGGTCAGCTCTAAACATCTCGAACATCTGGTAGATCATTGAACGTAAGGCTTCTGGGGGAGGTAGGTGCTCAACATCAATATCCGCCATAGCAGTCATGACGAGGTAGGAAGATTCGTCGAGCACGCACGCAAATAAATTTTCTTTGCTCAAGTAATAGTGATAGATCAGCTGCTTGGTGACACCCGCGGCCTCCGCGACCGCCTGAATGTGAGTCTTATCCAGACCTTTGTCGGCAAATTCGATTCGCGCAGCATCCAGAATACGTTGCATGGTTTCCGCTTTGCTTGACGCCTTCGGTTGCTGATTTTTATTTGGCATTAGAGGTCATCCCGATTCAAGCGCTCCAATTGTACCCGATGTAAAACTCAAACGCATGCGCGGTGCAGTTGCTTAATCTATGATCTCTGTGTGTAAGAGTCCGGCTGATTTAGACGCGCGTTATTGCGGTCGGGAGGGCGACTCTGTATGTGACGTGAGACATCGAAGGAAAGTAATAATGAAGGATAGCGCACTGGCATTAGATATCCCCTTAGAAGCTTCATACAACGTTGTTTCGGAGACGTATAAAGGGTCGGATATCGATATTCATGAGGCCTGCAAGGAAATGCGTCAAAAGTCGCCCATCTATGAAGGTGACTTTATAGCTCAATTCGGTGTACCCACCAATGCTGGGCTTGCACAAGGCACCAAGCCTACGTTTACCCTTTTTGATTATGATGATGTCAAAAAGATCCTGCTAGATGGCGACACATACACAAACGGTTTTATACTCAAGGGCTTTGGTGCCGCTTTTGAGGGTGGTCTATTTATTCTGGGCCTAGACGGCGAAAAGCACCGCAAGGTCCGTCAGCTGTTACAGCCCGCGTTTATGCCAGCCACAGTCAATAAATGGCGTGACAAAATCGACGGCGTGATTCGTAGCGACTTTCTCGAGCCCATGGTGGCGCAGAAAAGAGCTAACTTGATGACCTTTGGGCTATTTTTCCCGATCCGTATTATGTACTCACTGATGGGTTTTCCAGTTACTGACTCCGATCAATACAAGCAATTTGCTTCCTGGTCATTATTAATGGCGGGAGCCAACCAGATCGATCCAAGCAAGGTCGAAGAAGCTAAGCGGTTAGGTATGTTGGCGGCAGAGGGACTCTATAAGGCGATCGAGGAAGTCGTGGTAAAGCGTCGGGACGAGGGAGTAGAGCAGGGCGAAGATCTGATCGCTCACTTGCTTCGTGCTGATTATGAGGGCCAGCGACTTACAGACCATGAGGTAGTGACGTTTGTCAGATCGTTGCTCCCGGCCGCGGGTGAGACGACAACGCGAACATTGAGCTGTATTCTAACGATGCTGTTTACTGTTCCCGGTCTGCTTGATCGCGTGCGAAATGACCGAACCCTGATTCCCAAACTGATTGACGAAACAGTGCGTTATGAGCCTATCGCTACGTTTAAAGTCAGGGAGACGTCACGCGACGTGGAGCTACACGGAGTGAAGATTCCAAAAGGCTCATTTATCCAGGCAATGGTAGTTTCTGCGAACCGGGATGAAAAGGTGTTTGAAAACCCGGAAGAGTTTAATCTCGAGCGCAAGCAGCGACCAACGTTTAGTTTCGGCTTTGGACCTCACACCTGCATTGGACAATTTGTCGCTAAAATAGAGCTTAACTGCGCCATCAATTCCATGTTGGACTTGTTTCCAAATATTCGTCTAGATCCCGACAAGCCGCGCCCGAAGA
>Ga0181597_10004794_pt1 | contig 13244 bp, 11 predicted proteins | sample 041ome_5_FD_148647 | JGI IMG/M metagenome (GOLD analysis project Ga0181597, IMG submission 148647) | Coastal salt marsh microbial communities from the Groves Creek Marsh, Skidaway Island, Georgia - 041403US metaG (spades assembly) | ecosystem: Environmental > Aquatic > Marine > Intertidal zone... | reverse complement strand
CCATCTAAAGCTTGATATTATAAATTTTGAGGGAGGAAGACTAAACTTACTTATGTGTTCAATTATAATTTTATTGGTCTCAAGTGCAGTATTTTTTCCTTTGAGCTCAATATTTAAAAATATATTATCAGGAATTATATCTATTACCTCATTTAGTGTTGGTATGGATAATCCTCCTTCTAATTTTACTTTTTTAATTGAGTCTAAAGAAATTTCCTCAATAAATGCATTTGAATTTGATAATCGAGTTAAAAATGGATCATGGTAAACTACCAAATCTCCAGTTTTTGATTTAAATACATCAATTTCGATTCCATCAACATTTAACTCAATTGCTTTTTTGACTGACTCAACAGTGTTTTCTAAAGCGTGTCCCATAGCACCTCTGTGCCCTACTACTATTACATCCTTATTAGAAAGGCAAGAGCCTAAAAAAGTAATAAATATTAGTAATAATATATTTCTGTGCACTATTTTCTATTTAATACTGTAGATGATGCCTGAGATTTTGCAAGGACTGTCAAGTCACTTATGTTAACATTATCTGGACAGTTTACAATAAATGATATGACCTTAGCAATATCATCTCCGATCAAAGGGTTTAATCCTTCATATACCGATTTAGATCTATTTTTATCATTTTTAAATCTAACCATTGAGAAATTAGTCTCAACAAGACCAGGGTTTACCTGTGAAACTTTAATATTATATTTATTTAAGTCAATTCGCATGCCCTGAGATATTGCATCTACAGCAAATTTTGAAGCACAGTAAATATTTCCTTTAGGGTATACTTCTTTTCCAGCAATTGAACCTATGTTAATTATGTGTCCGCTATTATTTTTAATCATTGAATCTAACACATACTTTGTAACATATAGTAACCCTTTTACATTAGTATCTATCATCATATCCCAATCTTCAATATCTCCTTCATAAATAAAATCAAGTCCATGCGCGTTACCGGCATTATTGATAAGGAGTTCAATTTTATTCCATGAATTATCTAGTGATGAAATTTTTTTAGAAACTTCTTGATGGTTCCTTACATCAAATTCGAGTGTTATGACTTTTGTTGCTGATGATAAATTATCTTTTAGTTCATCGAGTTTTTCTTTATTTCTTCCACATAGAATCAATGAATATTTATTGGCTAATTCATATGCAGTTGATTCTCCAATTCCTGAAGTTGCTCCAGTTATTAGTGCTATCTTTTTATTGTCTCCCATCTAACTAAAATATACATATAACAAGCCTGCAGCAACAGCACCTAATGAAGGACCTAAAACAGGGACCCAACTATAAGCCCAATCTGAAATTTTATTTTTTCTGGGTATTAACTGATATACAATTCTTGGTCCTAAATCCCTTGCTGGATTAATCGCATAACCTGTAGTACCTCCCAAACTTAAACCTATAACCCAAACTAATATACCAACCGGAAGCGCACCAAGTGATCCAATACCAAAATTTGTATCTAATCCTTCAACTATTATATTTGGTTCAACTATATATAATATTCCAAATATTAACATAAATGTTGCAAGAAACTCACTAAAAAAATTATTCTTAAAATTTCTTATTGCCGGTGAGGTACAAAATGAGCCCATTACAGCAACTTCATTTTTTGTAACTCTATAATGGTCGATGTAAAATATATAAGTTAACCAACTGCCCAGCATAGCACCTAATATCTGAGCTATAATATATCCAAGAGCTAATTCAGATGAAAATTTACCAGCAACTAAAAGACCAATAGTTACAGCTGGATTAAGATGAGCTCCACTAAATTGTCCTGTAATATATGCTGCAACAAAGACAGCAAAACCCCATGCTGTAGTAATTGTGATTAAAGGTGTTTGATCAAAACCTTTAGTTTTTGAAAGGCTAACATTTGCTACAATTCCAGACCCTAAAAGAAGTAAAATTGCAGTTCCTACAAACTCAGCAATGTAAGGACTTATCATACTATATAATTTTTGATTAATTTATTAAAATTTTTTAACTCTTCGTCAATCCACTTTTGATCCTTATCTAAAACCTCAGCCATTTTATCTGCAACCTTTGGAGCAATTCTTTTAGACTCTTTTGCGTCTAGAAAAATACATCTTGTTCTCCTCGCTAAAACATCTTCAAGTGTAAGTGCCATTTCATGTATAATTGACCACTCTATAATATTATTTGTTATATGAATTTTGTCTGAAAGTGAAATGTTATCAGTTTTTCCACCTAGTGCCTCAACTTCTTTTTTTAAGGATCCATATACATGCATTGGATCTGACCATTCAACTCTTTTCTTATAACCAAAAAGTTTAGTTTTTTGAGTCTTACATTTCTTCTTTTTTAATTTATTAATTGAAATTGCAGCATTGATTGCATCTTCTGCAATTTTTCTATAAGTTGTCCACTTTCCACCAAGAACGCTAATTAATCCTGATGGCGCAATATCGATTTTATGACTTCTTGAGACTTCTTTAGTAGATTTTTTATTTGAAGTTGCCGCTAATGGTCTTAAGCCTGCAAATACAGATTTTATATCAGAAATCTTAGGCTTTACTGACATATATTGACTTGCGTTATTTAATATAAATTCAATTTCATCTTTCAGGGGACTTGGTTCTATGCTTGCTGTTTTAACTTGAGTATCAGTAGTTCCGACAACAACATAATTTTTCCATGGAACTGCAAACAGGACCCTACCATCAGAAGTTTGAGGTATTAAAATTGCATGCTTACTTTTTAAGAATTTTTTTTCTAAAACTATGTGGACTCCCTGACTAGGTTGAATCATTTTATCTATGTCTGGTTGATCCATCCTGATAATCTCTTCAGCAAATACACCAGTAGCATTTACAACAACTTTACCTTTGACTTTATATTTTTTTGAACTCAATGTATCCTGAAATTCTACACCTATTATTTCATCTTTATCCTTTATGAGTTTTTCAACACTGCAATGATTTAATAAAGCAGTTTTTTTTGAATCTGCAGTTAGTGCAAGAGTAATTGCCATTCTAGAGTCATCAAATTGTCCATCATGATAAATTACACCACCCTTTAATCCTTTTTTGTTAACATTGGGAATTAGTTTAAGAGTTTCTTCTTTTGAAATGATTATTGATTTTCCTAAACCAAGGTTTCCAGCCATCATATCATAAATTTTCATTCCTATTCCATAGAAAGGACTAGACCACCAATCATATGATGGAATTACAAAACTTAAGTCTCGAACTAGATGAGGTGCATTTCTCTTTAAAATTCCTCTCTCTTTTAAAGATTCAATTACAAGAGTTATGTCACCATTTTGAAGATATCTAACACCTCCATGAATAAGCTTTGTACTTCTAGATGAAGTGCCTTTTCCAAAATCATACTTTTCAAGAAGTAAAGCTCTGTATCCCCTTTTTGATGCATCAACAGCTATTCCTAGACCAGAGGCTCCTCCTCCAATTATGATTATATCCCATTGAGTAACTTTATCTAACTTATCTATAGAATCAGATCTATTCATTAACCTTAAGTAGTCTATTAATTCTATTTTTCCAAAGTTCTATAATATCATTTGAATTAAAACTTGAATCCGGATGAAAAGACATATCCTCTATCCATAGTTTTTTTAAATCTGACATATCTTTCCAAAAACCTGTGGCAAGTCCTGCAAGAAAAGCAACACCTAAAGCAGTAGTTTCAGTTGTTTTTGGTCTAACAACATTTGTACTCAGTAAATTTGCTTGGATTTGCATTAACAAATTATTATTACTTGCACCACCGTCAACTTTTAAATCTTTAAATTTTATACCAGCATCTTTTTCCATTTCAATAACTATATCTCTAGTTCTTAGTGCAATTGACTCTAGAGCTGCTCTAGCTATATGGCCATTTTCAGTACCTCTTGTTATTCCAAAAATTGTTCCTTGAACGTATGGATCCCAATATGGAGCAGCAAGGCCAGATAATGCTGGAACAAATGTTAAACCTCCATTATCGATTACTGTTTTAGCCAACTCTTCAACCTCAGGTGATGATTTTATAATTCCTAGTTGGTCTCGAAGCCATTGGATCAAGGCTCCAGCAACAAAAACACTACCCTCAAGCGCATAAGTTATTTCTCCATTAATTCTCCATGCAATTGTTGAGAGCATTTTGTTTTTCGACATTACAAAATTTTCACCTGTGTTCATCATACAAAAGCAACCAGTACCATAGGTGTTTTTGATATCACCTTCATTGATACATAGTTGACCAAATAATGCTGCTTGTTGATCACCTGCAATTCCTGAAATTGGAATCTCTACACCTAGAATTTCTTCATCAATATAAGTAGATATTGAGGATGAATCGACAACTTTTGGTAGAATATTTAAAGGAACAGCAAATAGTTTTAGCAAGTCTTTATCCCATTTGTCATCTTTTATATTGTAGAGCAATGTTCTACTAGCATTTGAGGGATCAGTAATATGGGACTTACCATTTGTCAAATTCCAAATTAACCATGTATCAACAGTACCAAATAACAATTTATTATCATTTGCTTTCTGTCTTAACTCTTGATTATTGTCAAGTATCCATTTAATTTTTGTTCCTGAAAAATAAGCATCTATAACAAGACCTGTTTTTTGTTGAATCAAAGAAGTTTTATTTTTTTCAATTAGTTCATCACAAAAAATAGCGGTTCTTCTATCCTGCCAAACAATAGCATTATAAACTGGTTTACCAGTCTGCTTATCCCAAATTATTGTTGTTTCTCTTTGATTTGTAATACCAATTGAATCTATTTCATTAGGGTCAATTTTTGATTTACTAATTACATCTTTTATTGCCTTTAGTTGTGTATTCCAGATTTCAATAGCGTCATGCTCAACCCATCCTTCCTTTGGAAAAAATTGATTGAACTCATACTGTGCAATTTCAATTACCTCAGCATTTTTATTAAAAAGTATTGCTCTTGAACTTGTTGTTCCTGCATCTATTGATAGAATATATTTTTTTACCATTTGAAACGATTTAATGCAATTTAAAAAAAACCCTCCATTGATGGAGGGTTATAGTTGATAATATAAAATTTCTAATTTTTTAATTCCAACCTTTAATTGGCCTATTAGTAATAGAACCACGATAAGTTGAAATAGGTCCAATTTTTTCAAGAAATTTAACAAAAGCTTCTTGTTCTTTTGGAGTATCAACGTTAGTTTTTAATTGAGATGTGTAGTCAGGGTAATTGGCATATATGTAATGAGTCTCTCCTCTTTCACCTGCAGTAAATTGTCCTAGCGATACATAACCGCTTGGCTCTACATTCTTCATTAACTCTACAAAAGCATTTCCAAAAGCAACTGCATCATCTACATAAAATGACCACTCTTGAGATGACCATACTTCAGAATTTTCTGCTGGAACTCTAATTAAAGTATTCCCTTGTTTGATTGCAACAATTTTGGCAACACTAGTTATACTATTATTATATGTATTATAAGCATCTCCAGATCTAAGATTCCTAAGCTCTGAAAGACCTTCTGCGGTACCAATAAAACTTAATATATGAGTTGCCTCAGTCCATTCAGACTTATTAAAGATTCCTGATAAAGATACAGATGTACCCTCTGGCATCTCAATACTAGAATAAAAGTCATCCATAAGTCCTAGGACAATTGGAGCATTCCCAGGTTCAACAACAATATGAACATCTTCCCAGTAAACTTGATCCTGGGCATTAAGATTAGTAAATGTAAGTGCTAAAACACTTAATAAATAAAATAATTTTTTCATTTTAATTAATTTAAGATTAGTTATAAATATAGTTATTGAATATTAACTAATAATTAAGTTAAATATTTATCTTAAAAAACTTCCACCGTTTACATCTATTGTAGAACCTGTAGAATGATCCATTTTACCGGAAACTATTAGTGATACTAATGGTGATATATCCTTTGGCTCTGTTAGCCTATCTAAAGTAATTCCTTGTTTTACAATATCCTCTCCATGTTTATCAATAAAACTTTGAGCCATTTCGGTTCTAACAAATCCAGGAGCAATACTAATTGCCACAATGTTATCAGTTTCTCCAAATGATCTTGACATAGTTTTAGTAAGAGAGATCATTCCTCCCTTTGAACATGCGTAAGAAATATAATCCTCTTGCTCTCCCCTAAATGCAGCTCTTGAAGCAATATTTATAAATCTCAATCTAGATTTAATATTATTTGCTCTTTTATAATTTATAAATTCTTTAAAAATAAGTGAGGGTGCTTTAAGATTCACATCAATTGTTCTATTAAATAACTCACTCCATCTCTTAAAGTCTATTGATATATCCGCAGATTCTGCTATTCCTGCATTATTAACAATACAGTCAGGAAATGATAACTTATCAATTGTTTTATTTACCAAATCTTTGACTTGACTGGAATCAGATAAATCTGATTGGATTGTAAAAGAATTTGTTTCAGAGTCTTTTAATAAAGCATCTAATGCAGATTTATTTTTATTATAATGCAAGGCAATATCATGACCTTCATTAATTAATGTATTAGCAATATTGAATCCAATTCCCTTAGATGATCCAGTTAAAAGTATTTTCATTTTTTATATTTTTCAAACCAAGAAATTATAGCATTAACCTTTGCAATAAGATTACTAGGTTTTGATGCAATTCCATGATTTGCATTAGGAATTCTTACAAGCATTGATTCAACTTTATTAAGTTTTAAGCCTGCATAAAACTGTTCACTTTCAGCCATTGGTGTTCTATAATCTTTTTCACCTGTAAGAACCATAGTTGGAGTTTTTACATTCCCAACATAACTTATTGGAGACCTTTTGAGGTAGCTTTCTGGATCAACCCATGGAAGATCCTTGAACCAGTATTTGTAAAAATATCCAATATTGTCTGCATACAAAACAAAGCTATACCAGTTAATTACAGGCTTTGCAACTACAGCAGCAGTAAATCTATCTGTTTTTCCAATAATCCAGGATGTTAATACTCCTCCACCGCTTCCTCCAGTGACAAATAAGTTATTATCATCTATATAACCTCTTTCAATCAAATTATCCACACCTGAAATTAGGTCATCATAATCTTGACTTGGATAATTATGATGAATTAAATTTGCAAACTCTTTTCCATAGCTTGTACTTCCTCTTGGATTTGTATAAAGCACTACATATCCCTTGGATGCAAAGAGTTGAACTTCAGATGAAAAATGAAATCCATAATTAGTATGAGGTCCACCATGTATTTCCAAAATAAGTGGATACTTTTTTGATTCATCAAAATTTGGTGGCTTAACAATCCAGCCCTGAATCATCTCACCATCAAAAGTTGACTCGTACCAGATTTCTTCTACATTCCCCAACTTTTTATAGTCAAATAGATCCTTATTTAAGTTTGTTAATCTATTTTTTGATCCTTTATAACCTACTGCCAAGTCTGCAGGGTTATAAACGGTACCATACGTGAATGAATATCTATTATTTTTAGACAAGCTAAAGAACCCTCCACTGTAGGGTCTAGAAAAAGACAATCCACCAACTTCGTCAATTACAGAATCTAGCTTTCCATCTAAAGTTGTTGATCCAATTTTGGTTGTTCCCTTGTCATCATATTGAAAAAATATTTTTTTGTCATCACCAGACCAGTATATATTTGAAATATTTCTATCTAGATCTAGCTCAATTTTATACTTCCCGGATCCATCACTCCTCATAATATAAATAGAATTCTGTTGATAGCTTAAGTACTCATCATCATAACCTAAGTATGCAATTAAGGAATTATCATTTGATACCTTTGGGCTATTATCGGGCCCCTCTCTACTAGTTAAAGCTTTCTGTATCCCAGAGTTAATATCTAAAGTATAAATTTCACTATTGATAGTATTGTATTCAGAGTCTTCATTTAAATTAGCTGAAAAAACAATAGTATTATTGTCAATCCATTCACCTTGAACTGCTCTTTTTTCAGCTGGAATATTACTAATTTGTCTTGGAGTTCCTCCAGTAACTGGAAGTGTAAAAAATTGTGTTTCCCCAGGTTTTCTATATCCAGATCCATCATACCTATAGTTTAAATCTGATATTTCAACTGGAGGATCATTCCATTTTGCTCCTTTAGGTTTTTCTGGCATTTTAATTAATTTGTCTCTTTTGTCATCAATAAACGAAGAGAATAAAAGATAACTATCATCAGGTGACCATCTGATTGAGCTAATTGAATATTGAAAGTTTGTTAATTTTTGAATTGAGTTATTAGCTATATTAAACAGATAAATTTGTTGCTTTCCCTCTCTATTGGACTTAAAAACAAACTTATCTCCTTTATTTGACCATTTAGGTGAATTATCTTTAAAATTCCCAGTTGTAATAGGTCTATTTTCAGAACCATCAAAGTTAATAACCCAAATGTTTGAAAAGCTTTCATCATTCATTATGTCATTATAATTTCTTTGATATAAAATTTTTTCTCCATCTGGAGATATCTCAGTATTAGAGACATATTCAAGGTCAAAGACATCTATAGGTTCGAATATATTAGATGATTGAGGGTAGGCGTTTATAGTTATTAGAAATGTAATTAGTAATTTTTTCATAAATTAAAATAAATTGTAAATTTTATTTCTAAAGTTATTAAAATTAGAATGCTAAAAACTAGAGTATTTTATTTTTTTATTCTTATTAAAGTTTCAAGTTGTACTACTACTGCTGAAGTTTTTTTTCAAGATGTTGTAAATACAAGTGATAAAGAAATACAGTTTCAAGAAAAAAAGATTTTTTCTTTTGATAAATCTGAAGTTTATTTTTCAAATGATTTTGACGGTGCTAGATTGAATAACGTAATTCAAAAAAATGACAGCACATTTATTTTATCAGTTTTACCTGAAAATACTCCTATTAATCCAAGTCCATTTTATGCTTTTAAAGTTATGAGTAAAACAACAAAAAGAATTAATCTTGAATTTGATTATCCAGATGGCTATAAACATAGGTATATTCCTAAAATTTATTTTGAAAATAAATGGTCAATAGCTGATACATTGTCTTTCATTGAAACTAATAATAAAAGTATTCTTAAAGTTGTAGTTGGAAATAAATCAAAGATTATTTCAGGCCAGGAGTTAAATTCTAGTTCTATTGTCTATGAATGGGTAGAGGAATTAATTAAAGATAAAAGAGACTTTGTAAGCTTTAAAAAAATTGGTAAGACTAAACTGAAAAAACCTTTTATGGTCATTGACATAAATAAAAATGAAGCTAAACATAAGCCAACAATAGTACTTATAACTAGACAACATCCCCCTGAAGTAACAGGATATTTTGCCTTTCAGTCTTTTTTATCATCAATACTTGAAGAGAGCGACTTATCCTCTAGGTTTCTTGATAGATATAGAATCTTAGCATTTCCTTTGATGAATCCTGACGGAGTTGATCTTGGACATTGGAGACATAATTCGGGTGGAGTAGATTTAAACAGAGATTGGTCGGCATATAATCAAAAAGAAATCAAAACAACTGTTGATTTTATATCCAAAACACTCAGGAAAAATAAATCAAATTTGATTTTAGGCCTTGACTTTCACTCTACATATTATGACGTATTCTATACTAATATTGAAAGATCATCTACATCAATGCCATTGTTTTTGGATGAATGGTTCTTAAGCTTAGAGAATTCTATTCCTAATTATAAAGTGAATGAACAGCCAAGTACTAGTAAACAACCTGTGTCCAAAGGATGGTTTTTAAATGCACATAAAGCTGTAGGGGTAGTATACGAAATAGGTGATAAAACACCAAGAGATAGAATCAAAGTTATAGGAAGGGAATCAGCCAGGTCAATGATGAAAATTATGTTACAAGGGAGTGGGCGCTGAGGGATTCGAACCCCCGACCCCTTGGGTGTAAACCAAGTGCTCTAAACCAACTGAGCTAAGCGCCCTAGGAGGGCAAATATAAGTTTTTTTTTATATTGCCTTATGAAACAATCAGTAAAAGAATTATTGTTTTCTGCTGTTGCATTTATTTTTTCTTATTCAATAGCATATTTATCAGGTATTCAATTAGTTAAAAACGCTGTTCTTCTCGCTTTTATTATTCAATGGATACTTTTTATACCAGCTTACCTTCTTCAAACTGAAAAGTTTTATGATATATCAGGAAGTATTACCTACGTATCAGTAGTAAGCTATTGTTTCTTTAATAACTATGATTCAGAAAATCTAAATATTGGAAATGTTATACTTTCAATGATAATTATTGTTTGGGCTTTAAGACTTGGTAGTTTTTTATTTTTAAGAATAAAAAAAGCAGGAGAAGATATTAGATTTAGGGAGATTAAGAAATCTCCAACTAGATTTTTTATGACATGGACTCTTCAAGGAATGTGGGTTTCTTTATGCTCTGCATGTGCACTAACCGGAATTGCTAAAGGAATAATTATAAATAATTACTTCTACTTTGGATTAGCTGTTTTTTTAATTGGATTTATAATAGAGATTATTGCAGATAATCAAAAAACTAAGTTTAGGAGCAATCCAGAAAACAAAGATAAGTTTATAAATTCTGGATTATGGAAATTCTCTAGGCATCCAAACTACATGGGTGAAATTTTATTATGGTTAGGTATCTCTATAATATCCTTATCATCTCTTGAAGGTCTGGAGTTAGCTACATTAATCTCTCCTTTATTTACCTATTTATTATTGGTTTATGTTAGTGGAATTAGAATTTTGGAACATAATGGAGATAAAAAATGGGGTCATCTTGATAGCTATAAGAGTTATAAAAAAAATACACCTAGATTAATTGGATTTCTATAAAATTTTTTAGTCAATCCACTCGGCTATAAAGACATTTGTGTCTCTATTTCCTCCATTATTTCGATTGGAAGAGAATATTAAGTATTTACCATTATTAGAAAATACTGGGAATGAATCAAACATTTTATCGTATGTAATTCTTTTTAAATTTCTTCCATTAATATCGATCATATAAATATTAAATGGAAATCCTGCTTCCGCCTCAAAATTCGAGGAGAAAAGAATTTTTTCACCAGATGGATGCCAATACGGACTCCAGTTTGCATTCCCTAAATATGTAACTTGTTTTAGGTTTGAACCATCAGCATCAACTACAAAAATTTCTAGCTCAGTTGGTTGAACAAAACCTTCTTTTAACAATGATTGATATTCTTGAACTTCTTTATCAGTTTTAGGTCTTGAGGCTCTAAAAATTATTTTAGAACCATCAGGAGAAAAAAATGCTCCTCCATCATATCCTAATTGATTTGTAATTTGCTTTACATTAGAACCATCAATATTCATTGTAAATAATTCTAAGTCTCCTGTTCTCATTGAAGTAAATACAATTTTATCACCTTTAGGGGAAACAGTTGCTTCAGCATCATAGCCAATTTCATTAGTTAATCTATTTGTTATATTTCCCTCAAGATCTGATACAAATATGTCATATGTATCATATATAGGCCATACATACTTTCCATCTATTCTTAATGGAGCTTCAGGACAGTTTGGATCTCCAAGATGAGTTGAAGCATAAACAATATGCTCACCATCTGGCATAAAATAAGCACAAGTTGTTCTTCCCATTCCAGTACTAATCATTTTTGGTTTTCGATTTGTTAAATCCTCCGATTTATCCATAATAAAAATTTGATCACAACCAACTCCCCAACCTGGGTTATTTGATTGAAAGACTAGTTTTGTGTCAGAAAAATTCCAATATGCCTCAGCATTATCACCACCAAAAGTTAATTGTTTTAAAGACTTAAAGTTTTTTTCTTGAGGATATATTAAGTTATCTAATTGAGAATAAATAAAATTTGTTGTTAGAAAAAAGTAAAAAACGAAAAACAATAGTAACTTTTGCATACAAATAAATTAATTTTGCGGCTAAAGTACGATTAGAGAAATAATTATGAAAATATTTTATCAAAGTTTATTTTTTATTCTAATAACCTCATTTACAGTTTATTCACAATCTGAAGATATTTATCAAATAAAATATGATATTGAATATTTAGCTGGTGATGATTTAGAAGGAAGATTCCCAGGAACTAACGGAGAAGATTTAGCTGCTGATTTTATTGCAGATAAGTTTAATGAGTATGGATTATCAAAAATTGGTGACTCTTATTTTCAGAACTTCAGTTTTACACTTCCAAGTAGTCCACATGAAGATGTAAAATTTAATCAAGAAAACAACAATAAAATAGAAGCAAAAAATGTAGTTGGATTAATTGACAATAAGAAAGAGACAACTATAATAATTGGAGCTCATTATGATCATATTGGTTATGGTGGTCAATATTCTCTTGATAGAGGAATAAATGAAATCCACAATGGAGCAGATGATAATGCAAGTGGAACTGCTATGCTTTTAAATTTAGTTAAAAAATTGAGCAAAAGGAATAATTCAAACAGCAATTACTTATTTATTGGTTTTTCTGCTGAAGAGCTTGGATTATTAGGTTCAAGGTATTTTGTTAATAGCAACTTATATGATGAAGGAACATATAACATGATGATTAATCTGGATATGGTTGGAAGATTAAATGAGAAAAAAGAACTTTCAGTTTTTGGAGCAGGAACATCATCAATATTTAGACAAGTTTTAAACTCGTTAAATGGCAGCTTTAATTTAAATATAATTAATGATGGAACTGGACCGTCAGACCATACATCTTTTTATAATAAAGATTTACCAGTTTTATTTTTTCATACTGGTTCTCATGAAAATTATCATAGACCCTCAGATGATGTTGAACTAATAAATTATGAAGGTATTCATGAAATATCAAACTATATAGTTAATGTAATAGCTGAAATTGAAACCTATGGTAAATTAGATTTTAAAGAAACTGTTTCAAATCAACCTACAGTAACTAGATTTAAGGTTTCGTTAAGAGTCATGCCTGACTATGTTTTTGATGGTCAAGGAATGAAAGCTGATCAAATAATTAAAGATGGTCCAGCTGATAAAGCTGGATTAATTGATGGGGACATAATTATTGGAATAGCAGATTTTAAAGTAAATGATGTTTACGACTATATGGAGGCTCTATCAAACTTTAATGAAGGTGATTCTACTGTAATCTATGTTTTAAGGGAAGAAAAAAGATTAGAGTTTCAGGTTAGGTTCTAATCTATATTTATACTAATTCCACCTGATACAAAAAACATATCACTATTCAAACCTTTTCCGATTGATAAATCAAGTTGTTTTTT
>Ga0181597_10004781_pt1 | contig 13263 bp, 10 predicted proteins | sample 041ome_5_FD_148647 | JGI IMG/M metagenome (GOLD analysis project Ga0181597, IMG submission 148647) | Coastal salt marsh microbial communities from the Groves Creek Marsh, Skidaway Island, Georgia - 041403US metaG (spades assembly) | ecosystem: Environmental > Aquatic > Marine > Intertidal zone... | reverse complement strand
AAATTTATTCTAATTTAATTTTTTCTTTTTTTTATATTTGTTTATTTATGATTATTGCTTTTATTTTTTTATTAAAATCAAATCAAATACTTTTAGATAATATTAATATTCTAGTCATGATTTTTTCATCAAGTATTTTAATAATTTTAAATGGAGTAAATTACTGCAAGTTTACTTTTAGAGGAGATATCAAAAAATGGAATTTATATAGTATTTCATACAAGGCTATAAGTTTAATTTCATTAAGTATTTCTGGATATTTTTTTGATGATCTTTTTTTTGGTTCTTTAATTTATTTCTTTTTGACTTTAATTTATTTTATTATTTGCTCAAATTTTAAGGATAAAATACTAGTTTTTAATTTTAATGAACTAGATAAATTTACAATTTTAAAAATTTTTAATAAATCTATCCAATTTAATATTTTAAATATTTCATCAATTTTAAAACATAGTGGTTTGATATTCATATTAGGTCTTCTCAATCAACTAACCATTATTGGTACTATTAGCACAGCTAAAACTCTATTTTATTTTTTTATTATAAGATTTCTTGATGTTATTACTAAACCATTATCATTTGAATTTACAAAAAATTTTTCAAATCCAAAAATTAACCAAAAATTATTAACTAATGTTAGAAGTATTTTGTACTCCTGTACAATTATAATTTTATTCGTTTGCTTAATATTATTTTTTATTGGAGAGAATATTTACAATTTTTGGCTAAATTATAATTATGTCATTAATAAGTATCTGATTTTTCTAATCGTTGCAGATGCTTTTTTTTATTCAGTTGGAAATATTTTCCTATTACCATTTAAAGCAATTAACAAATTTTTACCAATTTCCATGTTCGAGATTTGTATAAATCTAATAATTTTAATTTCAATATATTTTTTTATTAATAATAATATTATCGAAATTTATGAAATTATATTAATTTCAAGTATTTTAATTTTTTTTTTTAAAATATTTTATTTTATATTTTTTTTTAAAAGGAAAATTTTAAGTGATAAATAAATTAATATTATATTTTTTATATATATTTTTTTCTTTAATAGTTTACTTAATAAATACTTATTTAGGTATTTTATTATTTGTTTTTAGCTACCTATTTATATTTTTCATTAATTACTTAGAAAATAAAAATATTTTTAATTTTATTCAAAACTATTTATTAGTTTCTTTTATTTTAACATTTTCAAAAGTATACAACATCAATATTTTTAATGTGGAGATTTATTCAAAAGAAATTAATTATTTTTTAAAATGTATATTTTTTACTGGCATTATTACTTTTTTTTTTTCTATATCAACTTCTAATGTAACAATAAATAATAGATTTAATCAAGATAACGTCAACAAAAATCATTTATACATTATTGTGATACTTTTATCTTTATTTATTTTTGCTCATAACGGAAACTTAGGTCAATCAATTCAATATATAAGTCGTCATTTATTTTTTACATTACCAATTATTTTGGTTTGTTTACTTTATATTAACTTTAAAAGTATAAAATTATTAAGTTATATTTTATTTCTATATTTATTTTATTTTTATGGCTCTACAATAATCAATAGATCAAGCTTTATTTTGGTTCCTATATTTTTTATAATAGCTACATTTCTTTTAAATCAGTTTAACAATCAAACTACTATAAGTTTAAAAACAAAAATTAAAATGATTTTTTTTTTTGTGATAATCTTAATTTTATCAGATATTTATAAATCCAGTGGATCTTTAAATATTTTAAACTTTTTTAAAGAAATTAAAATTAACAATTTATTAAATTATTATAGCAACTCCAGGTATAAATTATTTTCAGATTTTGAGATAAATAACTATTTTAACATTTTGGGTTTATTAATTGATGGTACCAAAGAACAAGGTGGAAATTTATTTTCTCAATTTTTTAATATATTTACACCAAGATATTTTTTTCCTGAAAAAGAAACCACAAATATATCTCAACTCATTTTTATTCAAAAATATTCAGATAATCCATTATACTTTGAAATTTTTATAGAAGCTTCCTACAACCTAAAAATAGTAGGTGTAATACTTTTTCATTTTCTTATTTTAATTATTGGAAATTTTATGCTTAAGTCGCTGATTTATGTAAGAAATGTTTATTTATATCAGATTTTTTATATAAATTATCTTTTTTACATATTATTTATTTTTATAATAATAAGAGGTCCTGCTATATTTTTTATCAATTATTTTTTAGTATATTTTATTTTTATGATCTTGATCTTAATAAAAAATTATAAAGATTCTAAAAATGTTAAATAAATATAATCATAAAAAAATTAAATTAGATTTTTTTTTTTATTTTTAAAATTTCTTTGTCAACAAGCATTCGAAACCAGAATGCATGATAATAACAAAAAATCAAACCTATTTTTAAATCTAAAATCCCTAATTTAAAAATTAGTCTATAAATAAAGTAAATATAAACTCTTAATTTAATCGGAAGATGATAATACAAATTTTTATAAAAACGTGTTCTTTCTCTACGATTAATTCCAAATCTACCCTTTAATAATTTTTTATTTTTATCAGATAAATAAAAGTTTATAGCTTCTAATTTAGACCACTTTATATGTTTTTTTTTCCATTCATATAATTTCAAATTATTCATATCATGAATAAAACCATCAATCTTAATTGCATTATCATTTGATATAAAATGTTGGTCATATAATCTATGTTCACAAATTGCAGTTCCTGATCTAAAAAGTCTCAAATGCCATGGATTAAGTCCTGAAAAATTTAATTTTTTATTTAAAAAATAATCTTGCCTTTTTATAATATAAGAATTTTTTTTTTTACTAAGTATTGCATTTTTAATTGACTGAATTGCTAACTCATCTAATATTTCATCAGAATCTAAATGTAGCTGCCATAGATAATTTTTATTAATTTTTTTAATTATCCAATTTCTTTGATCGGAATAATTATTAAATTTTCTTCTATAAACTTTGCAACCTAATTTTTTACAAACATTAACCGTATTATCTGAAGAAAAACTATCTACTATTACAATTTCTTTAGTTAGTTTTTGAGCTGCATTAATTGAATTTTTAATACTTTTACTAGAATTATGTGTTAGAAAAATAACGGCAATTTTTTTTTTCAAATTTATTTATTTTTAAAAAATATATTTTTTACTTCTTCTTCTAAATTTGTGTTGTTAACAATAGGATTAGATGGATTTAAAACTTTAATCTTTTTGTGTTTAACATTATTTTCAAATACATTTGTCAACACGTTCGAGTCGTTTACAATTTCATTAACAGAGTTAATTCTATTTATTAAATCTGTTCTTTGTTTATTATATTTATCTATTTCTTGTCTCATTATATCAACTTTTTTTCTGCTTTCAAAAAGTTCATTGCTAATTCTTAGATTTTCTTCTTGTATAACATTCAATCTTGAATATTCTTGATTATAATCATAATTATTATTTATTAATTTATTCTCATTTTCTTGATTAAATTTATTTTTTTTACCTTCTAAATTTTCCTTTATTATAGAATTAATTTTTCCATCTAATGTATCTAATTTAATTGTTAGTTCTTGATTAAACTTGACTGTTTTTTGTAGCAAATCTTCTTGGGCTTCTATTTTTTTTTCCAAGGAATTTATTGATTTAAAAATTTTTTTTAACGATCCTAAAAAAAAGTTATGTATATTTTTACCAAAAAAACTTAATTTTACTAAAAAATTTTTCATAAATATCTTACTTATGCTTTTTTTATAATTAAAATTTAATAAATTTAAAATATTATCTACAAATATATCAAATTTATTCGGCTCAATTACAATTATTGAATTTTTTGACTTAATTTTTTCTTTAAATAATTTTATTTTTTCTTTAAATAACTTTATTTCATCTAATAATTTTTTATTATTTTTATCCATACAACTTATAGTTTAAATATTTTTTATATTTTTTGTATTTAAAAAAATAAATATTGGTATTCAATATGTGTATCAATACCATATATAGTTGCTCATGTTCCCTTATGTATGAAAATTACAAAAAATGTCTTAAAAATTATTTTTAAATCTAAAAATAAAGACCAATTATTGAGATACCACAAATCATACTCCATTCTTTTTTGCATCAATTTTTCATCTTTTGTTGGTCCTCTTAATGCGTGAATTTGAGCCCAACCTGTAAGGCCGGGATTAGCTTTGTATCTTTTTAAAAATTCTTTAAATAATTTTGAATAAAAAATATCATGCTCAACCATATGTGGTCTTGGGCCAACAATTGACATATCACCTTTTAAAACATTTATAAATTGTGGAACTTCGTCTATACTAAATCTCCTAATAAATTTACCAATATTTAATAATCTTTTATCTGCTTCAACAACTTGTTCAGTTTTTTTAAAATTTGTATTTTTTAAACTTCTTAATTTATAAATTCTGAATCGTCTTCCATCCCAACCTGTTCGATCCTGTGAAAAAAAAACTGGGCCACCATCTTCTAAAAATATTATCAACATGCATAATAATAAAATGGGTGATAAAAGAATGATAAAAAATAAACTTAAAATTTTATCTAAAATAATTTTAATTAAAAGATTTGCTCCATAAAATTTTGAGATTTCGTAATTTCGATATTCATATTTTAAATTAATTAAATTTTTAGTTGTTGGTATTCTTAAAAGATTAATTATTAAAATATCTACAGAAAACTTAATTACGATGTTAAGTGTTTCATTTATATTTATTTTATTATCTTCAAGTATCCAAATTTGTCCAAGCGAATGATATTCCAATAAAGACCTGATATCTTCATTTGGATGAAAAATAGGAGTCTTTATTTCAATTCTTAATTTTTTAATTTCTTCTTTTGACTTATTGATCAAAATACAACATTTATAAATATAAATATTATTTTTTTTTTCCTCTAAAATTTTTTTAACACTTTCATATGATCCTACTAACAATATATTTTTTTGAATTATATTATTATTAACTAAAAAAAAATAAATTTTATTTATTAAATTTTGAAAAAAATATAAAATAATAAATAACAATAAAACTAAATAAATTAAATTAGAATTAAAAGTTTTGTTTAGATAAAATTTTAAAATTAAAATTGAAAATATTAGAGATAAAACTAGACATCCAAAATCTTTTTTAATTATATTAAGATTATAAAAATAAAAATCTTTGTGTGATTTAAATAAAATAGATGATAAAAAATAGAATATTATTGGAACACTATATGAAAATATAAAGTAATTTGAATTTTCATAAATTTCATAATCTAAAATTTGATAAATAGAATAATTTTCTAAAATAGAAAATATATAGATTACAATATAAATTGAAAAAATTTTCAATATATTTGAATTAAAAATAAAAAATTTATCATCGTTTTGAAAAACTTTTTCTAAACGAAACATAACTTTATAATTTTGAATAATAATTTGAAGAATAATTATAATAATAACTATAGTAACTATTCTTAGAAGTATCTAAATCATTAAGAACAACTCCGTCTATACTAGCATTTACGTTTTGTATCTTTTTCATAGATGAAATAAAAGCTGAATTCTTGGATGTTTCAGATCTAATAACAAATAAATTATAATCTGATGCTTGAGCTAAAATTAATGTGTCTGAAACAGGTTGTACTGGTGGACTATCTACAATTAAATAGTCGTACTCCATTTTTAACAAATCAAAAAACTTCTTAATTTGTTCCTTATTAACTATATCTGACATATCAAATCTTTTTTCACCTGAAGTAATTATTGAAAGTTCTGTTCCAGGTACTTTTAAAATACAATCTCTTAATTCTGCATCTGCTGATATTATTTCTCCAAGGCCAGGTATTACTTTATCAAATTTATAAAAACCATTTAGAACTGACGGCCTTCTAATATCAGCTTCTATAAATAGAACTTTATTAGATTTTTCTAAAGAAAGAGCTAAATTAAAAGCAAAAGTAGTTTTTCCCTCTGCAGGATTACTAGAGGTAACTAAATAACTAGAATTTTTTTTAAATTTAGACTCAATTGTAGCCCTTATGCTTCTTATAGACTCTGAAAAATTAGATTCCGGGTCCTCCACAAACATCTGAAGAATGTGATATCCTTTTTTTAATTCTTCAACTTTGGGCAAAATTCCTATTTGATTTAAACCAATGTTTTCAATTGTTTCAGGACTTGAAATAACACTTGAATTGATTTCTCTATAATAAATTAAACTAAAAAAAGCTACAAATGATATCAAAAAAGCTAATAAAAAATTTTGATTTGGTTTTGGAAAAAATGGAGACTTAGCTAAAGTTGGTGTTTCAATAATTTTCATTTTAGAGACTTGTAAATTTTGAGCCTCATTTGTCTCTTTGACTCTCTGTAAAAAAGTTTCATAAAGTTTCCTACTACTTTCAACCTCTCTTACAAATTTCATCATGCCAGCTTCTTTTTCTTCAATTAATCTTAAATCATTTTTAGCTTTGTTGAGTTCTTCATTTGTGAGATTTATAAAATTATTAAGATTGCTTAATTCAAAGGCTTTTTTTTGAATTGTTTCGTCTAATATTTTTTTTAATTGACTTTGTAAACTTTCATTTTGTTCATTAGCTTGAAAAAGTTTAGGATGTTTATCAGTATAAATTAATTTCAAGGATTGAATATTACTTTCATTAGCAGATAAATTATTTTTAATATTTGATATTTCATCTCTATTACTAAGGTCTTCAATTGCTAGCAATGCATCTACATCTCCATCTGCTACTTTTATTGCGAGTAAATCGTTCTGCTGTTGTTGATATTTTTCTTTGGCTTCTAAAATTCTGTTGGATATTGATTGAATTTCTTTAATCTTTAGTTCTTTAACATTTCCTGTATCAACCAAATCATTTTCTCGTTTATATTTTGCAAGATTTGTATCAGCGACATCCATTTGTTTAGTCAAATCTTTTAATCTTTCAGTTATTTTTGTATTAGCATAGTTTGTAATTTGAATTTTACTATCGATTTCATATCTTTGGTAAGAATTAATTATATTTTTTAAAGCCAACTGAGAAATCTTTGGGTTGCTAGACACAAAAGATAATTTTAATACATCACTTCTTGGTAAATTTACAACTTCAAAATTTTTTCTTAAAATATTTTTTAAATATTCTTTATCCACAACGGGTTTTTTTGAAAAAATTCTATTTAGTAAGCTTTTATCAATTGTTGAGTATAAATTTTTAAATTCTAATTCATTTTTATTATCATCAACTATATAATCAATTACCTCTTCACTTTTCAAAATAGCTATTTGATTATTAACTCTATTTTGTAAGCTCTCTAATGAATAAACTTCTTCAATATTTACAATTTTATTTTCATCTGGAGAAATAACTAAAGTTGCATTGCTCATATACTTTTTATCCAGATTTAATGATATGAAAAAAACTAATATAGAAATAAGAACAGATAATAAAATTAAGTTTTTAAGATTTTTTTTAGCTACTATTAAAAAATATCTTAAATCTCCAACATCAAATAAGCTAAATATATTTTGAATCCTACTCATGAGATAATAATAATTATTATTAAATAAATTTAAATATTTAAATTAGAAGAATTAATAAGTTAAATATTTCAATGTTTTTTAACTTTTAAAAAGTTTGAAAGTAATAATTAATAATATAAATAATAAATAAAATATAAATATTAAATTAAAATATAAATATTAAATAATGATATTTTTAAAAAATAATTTAATCTTGTTAAGTATAATTATATTTTTACATTCCTGTGCGACACTTCCTGGTATAAATCAAGGTCCAAAAGAAAGAAAAACAAAAATATCAAATAATAATGAATACTCGATTGAAGACGTCGGAATAGAAATTATTCCAATTAATGATTTAAATGAAAAAGAATTTAATATTTTAAATAAAAGTAATTTAGATGAGCTAAATCTTAAGGTAAAAAAATTTAATAATATTTACGATTACAAATACAAATACATTTTAGGTCCTGCAGACATAGTTTCGATAAATTTAACAGACACTGATGATATTGACAATTCATATGAAATTGATCCAGATGGTATGATAGATTTACCATTTATTGGAAAATTAAAAATTAACAATTATACTGTTGATGAGGCTCAAAATTTTATAAAACAAGTTTTAAGTGATTTTTATAGAAATCCTGATCTACAAATCAATGTAGAAGAATATAATAGCAGCAAAGTTTACATCGTTGGAGCTGTAAGAAATCAAATTACGATTAATCTAGATCAAAAACCAATAAAACTAATAGAAGCAGCAATTCAAGCTAATTTTAATCCTAATGCTGCTGATAAAGTTCTTGGTACAAAAGGTTTTCTAAGAAGAGATAACAAAGTTTATAAAATAAATTTGAACAATGCATTTTCAAGTACAGATGACAAAGAGAATTTTTATCTTAAAAAAGATGATGTGATTTTTATAGACAGAAATTCTGAATCTATACACGTATTTGGCGAAGTCACCAAATCAGGAGAATATTATCCAAACAACAATTACTCTTTAACAGAATTAATTTCAACTGCAGGTTTAAATCAATTAACATCGAATGCAAAAAAAGTTTATGTGATAAGAGAAGATTACGAAAATTTTTTAAAGATAAAGGTATATCAACTTAATATAAAAAATCCTGTAAACTTAATAGCTGGAAGAAAATTTTTACTACAACCTAAAGATATAGTTTTTATTCCTCCAACAGAAATTGTTAAATGGAATAGAGTCATTAGTTTATTATTGCCTCAAACAGATTTATTTAAATCATATCAACCAATTATCAATAATGGTTTAATGACCTATAGAGAGGGTTAAATAATTTTATTTAATTATTTATTTATAAAAATATCAAATTTTTTTAAATTTATACTTAAAAGAATTATATAAATTAATTGAATTAAAAAAATATGAAATGAAAAATCAAATAATAATACAGTTATTAAAAAAATTATTAGAAATATATTTTTAACACTTATAAATGAAATTTTTTTAAAACAATTAAATAAAAAAATTATCATAATTAACATTCCTAAAATTCCAAATTCACCAATAAACTCAAGTAAATCAGAATGGGCATGATTTGCATAATTTTTACCAGTATTTAAATAAAAATTTTTGAATAATAATTCAAAATTGCCGGCTCCATATCCAAACAAGAGAAAATTTTTTATTTGTGCGAGAGAAAATAAAGTTAAGTCACCTCTTCTAGTTGTTACAATCAAATCGTTAGCATTAACAGAATAGTATCCAAATTCATTTTTAAGAAAAGCAAATCTATCTATAATTTTAAAGCCGCCAAAATAAAATCCAAATATCAATATATCTAAAATAATTATTAAAATTAAAGTATAAAAAATATAATTATTTTTTTTTTCTTTTAAAAAAAATTGATTGATTAAATAAATTAGTAAAAGAAATATTAATAAAAAATTTCCAATTCTTGAAAAAGATGTAATTATACCAATTGTAATAAATAATAAAAAAATTCTTACATAAATTTTATTAAAAAAATAATCTTTTTTATTTTTATTCATAATATCTATTAGAGATAAATATTCTAAACCAGCTAAAAAAGATAAGTTTAAAAAACAGGCAAATACAGTTCGATTAATAAAAAAGCCTGTAGCTGAATTTTTATAATATTTATTTGAAATAATAAAAAAATCTGGATTGTCAATTAAATAAAAAAAAATAGCCACTATTGCAGAAAAAAAACCTACTAAAGTTAAAAAAAAATAAAAATTTTTAATATGTCTTTTCTTATAAAAAATAGTTTTAAAAATAATAATAAATACAGCTAAAGAAATAAAATTTAATAAATTAAAAAAAGTTTTTGAAGAGTCTAAACTAATTGACGAAAAATTATTTTCTCCCAAATCTATTAAAATTTTATATTTTAAAGGTGATAAATATTTTATAAATTCTTGTGGCAACGGTATGATTTGTAAAATTAAATATGATAAAAATATAAAATATATTAATAGAATTTTTTTATTTTCAGAAAAAAATTTTTTTATATGAGCTTTGTAATTAAGATCTTTAAAACAAAATAAAAAAAAAAAACTGACTAATATAAAATTAAATTGTGCAAATAAATCATAATTACCTCCATTAAATATTATAAATAAACTAATTAAAAAATAAAAATATATTTGATTAAGTTTATTTTTAGTTAAATGCATTTTCTCTAATTAGGAGAAACATTATTTGAAAAAACTAACTGAATATTTTCACCATTAATCAATTCAACTTGATTGTTAAAATTTTGATTAATTTCTTTATTAAAAGAAATTGTTGTTGCTAATTTTTGTATTTCTTTTTTGTTATTTTTAACTATTTCTGTAGTAACTTTTGCTAGAAGTGTTTTGTTTGTTACAGCCTTTTTTGCTGTCTCTGCTATAATTTTATCTGCAATTGTTTGATTATTGCTGTTAACAATTACCTTAGATAATAATTTAATATCATTTTCTGATCCTTTTATATCTTTAATTGATTTTTCAATCATCTTATTTACTATATTTTCATTTTTTTTACTTACCCCTTCTAATTTTTTAAAATCTTTTTCTGATACAGTGGCCAAAACTTTTAAAGCCAATCCTGACTTATCAGCAGAAGTAGAAACTTTTTCCATCACTTTTGCAGCTGTTTCAACATCAGATTTTATAATCACATCTGAAATCACATTTGCAAAAACTGCATTTTCTTTATTGTTACCTGATGCTGATACAACAGCTTGTTCAATTGCTTTTTCTTTAACACTATTATCAATTGTTTGTATTTTTTCTGGAGCAGTTTCAACTATGGCTTTTAATACTTTTGCCGAAAGATCTGAATTAGCTCCACTATTATTATTGCTCACTTCTGAAATCATTTTATTTGTAACCTCTGAACTTGCAGATGAAACAACTTTAGCAATTAAATTTGCACTCCCCTCATCACTTGATCCTTTTTGAACAGCGTCCACAACTAATTTTTCCATTTGTTCTTTATTATTTTGATTAACAGCTTCTAAAGCCTCAGGATTTTTTTCTGCAAGATCAGCCATAACTTTCAGTGATAAAGTAGAATTTACATCTGTATTTTTTGTTGTAATGTTTATAATTACACTTTCAACTGTGTTAGGATCTGATTTAGCAATTACTTTGCTTAATACCTCAGCACTTTTATCAGATCCACTTTGAACAATTTTTTCAAAGATTATTTCTTTAATTTGATTTGCAGACTCACTACCAGATCCTGTAATAAATTTATTATCTTTATCAGATAAATCAGATACAACCTGTGAAATTAAAGCATCATTATTCTCTACAATTTTGTTCATAACTTCACCTACATTACTTTCATCAGAACTATTCAAAACTTCTGATAAAAATACAGTGTTATCCTCTTTACTGTTGTCAACAATAAAATTTATTTTTTCTTGTTTTTCTTCTTTTATTGATTGTTTAATAGCTGCAATATCATTTAAATCAATTTTACCATCTCCATCAGCATCTTCTAATTTTCCTTCTAATAATTTTTTTTCTAATTGTTTTTGAATTTCATTTTCATCAATCTTACTTGCTTCAACTAAATCTTGTGAAACTGTTTCCATAGATTTTTTTTCTTCATCAGATTGTGGTCTTTCTGTAAATCCTTGGCCTTCACTAATTGAAACCACCTGATCTGGAGAATATAATGTTTTAACTGCTCCTTCAGCTGCAATATTAATTGTTCCAACATTACCAAAACTATCTTTTGATAATCCAACATCAGAAGTGCCATCTGGTTTATTTTTAATATTAAATCTTGTTCCTTTAACTTCTAAATCCATTTTAGGAAGTTTGATTTGCATAAAGCCACTATCGCTTTTAGCAATCTTGCCACTTTCAACAATTACCGAACCTTTAATAATTTCACCAACAAAAATATCTTTAGCACCAGAAATATTAAATTCTGTAACTTTGAAAGACGTATTATTTTTCAATATGATTGTTGAATTATCATCAAATTGAATAGTGGCCCCTCCATTAGAGGATGCGATATCATCTAATAAATATAATTCATCATAAACGCTAAGCTCCCGTTCTTCGCCACTTTCATTAATCGCTTTTAGATTTCCTTCTATTTTGTTTACTGAGCCTATTTTTTCATTAGCAAATAATTGCTGATTAAAAAAGAGTAAAAAAATGCTTATCAATAAGGAATTTTTTTTTATAATCATGTATCAAGTATAATAAATTGTTATGTATAAATATTTCAATAAAATATTAATATTTCTTATTGTCTACAATACTTTAGCATTATCAATAATATTTGTAGTCCCCTTATCAATAAAAGATTTTTTTTGGAAAATAACACCCTATAACTATAAGCAAGTTCTAGGCTTCCCTTTAAATCTTAAAACATTAGATTTAAGATATAAAAATAATCAAGATCAAATCCTTAATTTTTTTGAAAAAAATGAAAGTAGAAACAATCTTGATATAGATTTTTGGAATTATAAATTTAATATCTTAAATATAAATCAACAATACTCAGATGAAATTCAAGAAGCTTTTTATAAAACATTTATTCTTTCAAAAAATAATGAAAATAAAAATGCTGAACTTAAAAATTATTTTTTAATTAACTATTTTAATTTTGATAAAAACTATCAAGATAAAATTATTGAAATGTTTTAAATTTGAAAAAGAATTGAATTTTTATAGTTATTATTATTTACAGTGCAACAATGTTATTGCCCAGAGATCTTTTTATTCAAGTTCCTGGAGGTGATAATTTTGGGCATATCTATCTAGATTTTTTATTAACGATAATAATTTTTTATATTTTTTCTAATTTTAGATTTTTTAATAAATTAATAATAGTTTTAGGAATAACTACAATTATAGCTAGGTATGATTATCTCTACTCTTTTATGAATCAATTTTGAAGTGCTTTTTCAGGTGGAACAAACTCATGACCAAAAACATTTGCAACTGCTTTGTAAGTGACCATGCCTTTATGTACATTTAATCCTGCTAGAAAGTTTTTATCTTCACCTAAAGCTTTTTGATAACCGTTGTTAGCAAGTTTTACTAAAAAAGGTAAGGTTGCATTATTTAATGCAAGTGTTGAAGTTCTTGGAACCCCACCTGGCATGTTTGCAACACAATAGTGAACTACATCATCAACAATATATGTTGGATCACCATGAGTAGTTGGCTTACTTGTTTCAACACATCCACCTTGATCAATTGCAA
>Ga0181597_10004777_pt1 | contig 13274 bp, 15 predicted proteins | sample 041ome_5_FD_148647 | JGI IMG/M metagenome (GOLD analysis project Ga0181597, IMG submission 148647) | Coastal salt marsh microbial communities from the Groves Creek Marsh, Skidaway Island, Georgia - 041403US metaG (spades assembly) | ecosystem: Environmental > Aquatic > Marine > Intertidal zone... | reverse complement strand
GCGATGCTTTGTTTGTATTGGAGAAAATTTCTGGCGATATCTCTTTAAATGGCAGAAATCCATGCCTGGTTATTCCAAAGTTTATGAATGCAGCTTCTAGGCTAGGTTCAACTCGAGATATTTTCCCTTTGTATATATTTGATTTGATGTTCCTTGATGGAAAGTCTATATCTAAATCTGTTAGCTTGTTGTCTTCTATGACAGCGAGTCTCACCTCTTCCTTCTGGGAGGCATTGAGTAATATTTTTTTCATTATGAATCCTGTTTATCATTATATTTATATATATTTTTTAATTATATGCGCTATCTATATATTATAATTCCGCGCTATTATATCTGTTCTTATGTGTATAAAAAATTCTATGTTAATACATTTGAACTTTATAAAACACTAATATAGCAATGATTAGTGGTATCATCAATCTAAAATACATAATCTACTTATGGAAAAAACTAATATTCTTCATGTTAATAAGGAATTATGCGGGCAAAGACTTGATAATTTTTTAATTAAAAAGTTAAAAGGGTTGCCAAAAAGTCTAATTTATAAGCTCGTTAGGAGCGGCCAAGTAAGGGTAAATCAGAAAAGAGCAAAAGTTTCCTATAGAATCACAGATAAAGATCTCATCAGGATTCCTCCATATCTAATTCATGAAGAGATTATTGCCAAGAAAATGATGTCAAATGTCTATGACTTTATTCATTTTGAAAATGAGGATTTTATGATAATAAACAAACCTTATGGCATAGCAGTACATGGTGGGACAAACCAAGATGTAGATTTTTTATCATCTCTTAAAGAATCTAAACAAAATGAAAACTTATCTTTAGTGCATAGATTAGATAAGAATACTTCTGGATGTATGATCATTTCTAAGAACTATCAAACAGCATCATTTCTAGGTAAAGAATTGATGAATAAAAGTGTACAAAAAAAATACTATGCACTTTTATTAGGAACTCTAAGTAAAGACATAATAGAGATCGAATCAAGGATAGACAAAGATAATAAAAATTATAAAATGACGATTGACAACAGTGAAGGTAGAGAAGCACATACTAAGATCACACTTATTAAGCAATTTAAAACTCATTGTTTGGTAGATGTTGAGATAGAAACTGGAAGAACACATCAAATAAGATTACATTCATCTTCAATAGGACATCCTATTGCGGGTGACAACAAATATAATGATGAAAGTAAACAATCAAATTTAGATCTTGGTCTTAAGAGATTATTCTTACACTCCTACCATTTGTCATTCTTCTACAATAAAAAATATGAATTTATAATAGATTTACCTTCTGACTTAAAAGAAGTAATATCTAAATTAGAGGAATTAAATGACTGAAAATGATAAATCACTAAATGAAATAGTTACCACGTTACTTGCTGAACGAAAGCGTGACTATAGAAATAAAATTATTTTTAGAATATTCTTTTTTATTGTTTTTTTGTCATTGATATTATTCACACCAATTAGTAAAGATATCAATATAAGCTCGCCGCATGTTGCATTAATAGAAATAAACGGACTGATTTCATCTGAAACACCTGCTAGCGCTAAGAATATTGTTCCTTTATTAAACCGAGCTGCTGAGAATGCTAATGCTGAAGCAATCATAATCAAGGTCAATAGTGGTGGCGGCAGTGCTACTCAATCAAAAATTATTTTTGATGAAATAAGAAATATAAAAAAAACATCTAATAAAACAATTATATCAATTATCGAGGATGTTGGAGCTTCTGGTGGATACTATATTGCTATGGCTGCTGACCAGATTATAGCTTCTGAAACTAGCATAGTAGGATCGATTGGCGTAAGGCTTGATAGTTATGATGTGAGAAGCTTATTTAATAAGTTAGGGATTAAATCCAGAACAATTTATTCAGGAGAAAATAAACTAATTTTGGATCCTTTTCATGAACTAACTTCTGATCAATACAATCATGTAAAAAACTTAACACAAGAAATTCATAATCAATTTATTTCGGACCTAATAGAAAGTAGGAAAAATAAAATTAATCCTGAAAACAAGCTAATTTATTCAGGATTATTTTATACTGGATTACAAGCAAAAAATAATGGATTGATAGATGAGATATCATCAGTCTATAAATTAAAAAATGAAAAATATAAAAATATAAAGATACACAAATATAATAGTGAGCAGAATATTATCAACCAACTTATACAAACATCGTTATATAATTTTTTTCAACCTAAAACTTACTAAAAATGTCTAAGATATATTTCTATCCTGATATTAATTATCAAGATATAAAAGATGTTGAACAAGTTCATTCTATTACTAATGAAGAACTTCTTATAGGTCGGGCTGTAAATGTAATCTATGAAAGAATTATAAATATAATAGCTAAAACAGATTCTATATTATTTGTATGTGGCCCAGGTAATAATGGATTAGACGCGTTATTTACAGCTAAAAAGCTGGCTTCAGATGATTATAATGTTGGAGTTTTTATTGCTGACAAACTTAAAACTACTATAAATATTAATGATTATAGACAATGTAATATACTAAATAGCTTGAGAGACATTTCATCTTATAAATTTATTATAGATGGAATATTCGGTTATGGTTTAAACAGAATCCTTACAAAACACTATATTGATATAATAACATCAATCAACGAATCATCTGCTTGTATCATATCGATTGATGTTCCGAGTGGTCTAAATCATGACACAGGGACACCTATGCCGGTTTCTATAAAATCTCATCAGTTAATATCATTACTAAATATCAAAAGAGGGTTATTTACTAATCATGGTCGGGATATGTGGTCACATATTTCTCATTACAACTTGATAGACTATGATTATCAATCTAAAAATTATCTTATTACTGCTAATAAAAAATTATTTATGAACTCTACATTAAATAAATTAAGAATAATCGCTCCAGAGGAATTTCATTCACAACATAAAAAATCTCATGGTATATCTTGTATTGTGGCTGGACAGCAACCTTATCATGGAGCATTAATTTTAGCTGCTAAAGGATCTATTGATACAGGTGCTAAATACATACATGTATTTACTGAGACGGAATACTCCTATACACTCCCGCTACTCATTCCTGAAATCATCGCAAATCCATTTTCTATCAAAGCATTTACTGAGAATATAAGTTCTTACAAAAATATATTGATTGGCCCTGGTACCACTACAATGAGTAAAGAGTATGTTAACGTTGCACTAGAGAATATAGACTATCTTGACTCAATAATAATAGATGCAGGTGGGCTTAAATACATAGATAAATCTAAGTCCTATTCAGATAAACTTATAATTACCCCTCACCCAGGTGAGGCAGCTGAATTATTAAATGTGGGGGTATCAGATATTCAGCATGATAGATATAGTGCTGCAAAAAAGCTTCATGATATTTATAAATGTATCATTGTTCTTAAAGGCTCTGGAACAATTATATTCGATGGTAAGAATATTTATACCTGCATGGACGGAAACTATAAAATGGCTACTGCTGGAACAGGCGATGTTTTGTCAGGAATACTCTTGTCGGAAACTTCATGTAACAAATGTAATATAGACGCTTGTATAAAAAGCGTTACATATCATTCTTATTCGTCAGATATACTTCTTAATAAATCAACAAATAATAATTTCAGGCCATCTATGATACCTGAAAAATATAGTGAATTGATAACTAGTGAAAAATAGAAACTATATCGTAGAAAAAATATCTGATTATGATTCGTTATTTAGTAATCTGAATTTATTAAATCAAGTAAAATCTATTGTTTTTCTCAAAGGGGAATTAGGTTCTGGCAAAACAACCTTTATTCAAAAGTATATGCAATATCACTATAATATTCAGAATGTTACTAGTCCAACTTTTGGTATTGTCAATAATTATCTGAATAGTGATAATAATATATTTCATTATGACTTGTATCGTATAAATGATCACAATGAATTGAATGAATTCGGATTTTATGAAAACCTCGATAGGGATACTCTTCACTTGATTGAGTGGCCAGAAATAATACCAAGTAACCTTGTTATGCCAAACATTATAATCAACTTTGAACCTATCAATAATAGAAGATTAATATCTATCAATTTCGTTGATGAATAACATATTTATATTACTTGGGCCAACAGCCTCAGGCAAGTCTCGCCTTTCTCAAAAATTAGCAGATGAATTTTCATTCGATATTATCAATGCTGATTTATACTCAATATATAAAGGTCTTGATATTGGAACAGCTAAACCATCAAAGAAAGCACTAATTAAACATAAACATCACTTGATTAATAAATTAGAACCTAATATGGAGTACAATGTATCAAAATACTGCCATGATGTCCTTAAGTGCATCAAAGAAATAACCTCTCTAAAAAAAACACCCTTGATTACAGGCGGTTCAATGATGTATGTTTATCAGCTTTTAAATGGATTATCGCATCAGTACAATACCTGTGATACTGATATGAAAATTATTAGATACATTCTTAAAAAATACACAAATAAACAAATCATAGATGCTATTACTAAATATGATCGTGCTCTTATTAAGTCGCTGAATATAAATGATAGTTATCGTATTGAAAAACTATTAGAACGTTTGATTAGTTCTGATTCTTCCTCTAGTAATATTGATGGTCTTTATAAAAATACTACACTTAAAATATCTATTATTTTTATCAAAATAAATGATCGAGATGTTTTAAGAAAGAATATATACAAAAGAACATTAGATATGATAGATGACGGTCTTATAGACGAAGTAAAAAATCTTAGAGATAATTTTAAATTAACACATGATCACCAGTCTATGAAAGCGATTGGTTACAAAGAAACTCTGCAATACCTTAATAATCAAATAACTGTCAAAGAGCTTGTAAACTTAATCACTATATCTACACAGCAGTTAGCGAAACGCCAAATCACATGGATGAACAAATTTAAAATAGATTACCACTATCTATATCCAGATGATGACTATAAAAAGTTATCGGAATATGTTAGAAATCTTTTAAATTAAATTAATATAGAATTGATGACATGATGCCTATGGTATATCATCTAACGAGGAGATTATTTAAATGGCATGGAACGAACCTGGTAATAAAGACCCGTGGGGTAGAAATAAAAATACCTCAAATTTAGATGGGATAATAAAAGATTTTAAAAAAACTATTGATGATTTTTTAGGCAATGGTGGAGGAGTCCCGCCTTCCTCAAAAAAAAGCGCTAGCTTCCTTGCAGCTATATTTTTTGTGATATACCTTTTATCCGGTATTTATATTGTAAATGATGGTGAAAGAGGGGTTGTTCTTCAGTTCGGTAGCTTCAATGAAATTACAATGCCCGGTCCGCATTGGGTACCTAGATTCATACAGTCAGTTGAAATAGTTGATGTGAGCAAAATACGTTCGGTGCAACAAAAAGCTGTTATGCTGACAGAAGATGAGAATATTGTAAGTATAAGTTTTGCCATTCAATACGATGTAAAAGATGCTAGTGATTACATATTTAATCTAAGAGAGCCTGATATCACAGTCTCGCAAGCCGGTGAAAGTGCTATTAGAGAAATTATGGGACAAAATACCATGGATTATATAATCACCGAAGGAAGAACTGGCGTTGCAGCTGATACTAAAAAATTACTGCAAAGCGTCCTTGACAGCTATGGAGCAGGAATAAATGTTCAAACTTTAAATATCTTAGAGGCTCAACCGCCAGAACAAGTTCAAGATGCCTTTTCTGATGCTATCAAAGCTAGAGAAGATGAACAAAGATACATAAATGAAGCAGAAGCATACAGTAACGAAATAATCCCACTTGCTAGAGGGGAAGCTAAACAAATGCTAGAACAAGCTATTGCATATAAAGTTAAACTAATTAATGCTGCAGAAGGAGAAGCATCCAGGTTCACACAACTCTTCAACGAGTATAAGAAAGCTCCTGATGTCACGAAAGAAAGGCTATATATTGAAGCTGTTGAATCAGTGTTATCTAATAGTAGTAAAATAATGATAGATGTAGAAGGAGGTAATAACTTATTGTACCTTCCACTTGATCAGCTTATCAACAAGAACCAAACTCGAAATAATGACATACAACAAAGTGAAAGTGAGGTTACTATTATGGACAGGATTAATTCGAACAGAAATAACTTTAATTTAAGAAAAAGAGATTTGTATAATGAATAATAGAAATTTAATAACCGGCCTATTAGCATTTGTATTAATTGCTATTTCATCCACTTTTATTGTTGATGAAAGAGAAGTCGTGATTAAATTTAGACTAGGTGAAATCGTATCAACATATGACAAACCAGGTTTATATTTCATGATTCCTTTCCTAAATAATGTCAAAAAGTATGATTCTAGATTATTGACTATGGACTCTAAGCCAGAACAGTTTTTAACAAGTGAAAAGAAAAACGTAATAGTAGATTCATTCGTCAAATGGAGAATATCTGATCCTAGTAGCTTCTATAGATCTTCTAAAGGAGATGAAAGAATTGGTGTCAATAGATTATCTCAGATAGTTAATGATTTAACTAAAAGCGAGTTCAGTAAAAGGACCGTTAATGATGTAGTTTCAGGCGATAGAGTTGAAATTATGGCTAAAGTTACAGAGGAAGCTAATCAATTATCCCAAACACTTGGAATTACAGTAGTTGACGTACGATTAAAAAAAGTTGATTTACCAGATGAAGTAAGTAACTCCGTTTATGCAAGAATGGTAAAAGAAAGAGCAACGGTTGCAAAATCTTTCCGATCCAAAGGTAAAGAGGAAGCTAAGGGTATTACGGCTCTTGCTGAACGTGAATCAGAAACTATAATAGCCGAAGCGTATAAAGAATCTCAAGAAATTAAAGGGCAAGGAGACGCACAATCAACTCAAATTTATGCTAATGCTTTCTCTGCAAGCCCTGAATTTTACTCATTTTATAGAAGTCTAGAGGCGTATAAATCTACATTCAATGACAAAAGCAATATGATACTTTTGAAACCTGATTCTGATTTCTTTAAGTACTTTAATGATACTAGCGGTGTTAAAAAATAGCTAGTTTAGAAATTGCAGCTTTAGTAATTGCTTTTATACTCATAATAGAGGGGTTAATACCTCTAATTTACCCTAAAACATTTAAAAAAGCCCTTATATCCATAATTGATATGGATGAGAAATCATTGAGAATGATTGGTCTTACATGTATTATCTTTGGGTTGGTTCTATATTATTTGGCGATTTAAATAAACTATGAATATTCAAAAATTTTTAATACCTGATGGCATCGATTATTACACAGGTAAAGATGCTGTTCTGTTCGAAAAACTGAAATTAGCTGTAATAAATATATTTAAAAAATATAAATATGAATTTGTCATCACACCTATTATTGATTCTATTAATAATTTAAATAATTTAAGCAAAGATAACTTAAAAAATATAACAGTATCTTTATCAGACAGAAAAGAATTAGGTATTCGTTCTGATATTACTCCACAAATCTCAAAGCTAGATTATCAATCATACAAAAAAAATAAATCTAATAAATTTTCATATATGGGTGATATTTATAGAGAAACTGAATCACCATTTGATAGGAATAACCCATTCCAAGTTGGAGCAGAATATTTTGGCATTATTACTGATTCTATAGATATGCGCATGATAAAAATGTGCCATGAAATTGCTATGCTATCGAAATCAAAAAAAATACTGATTGAACTTAATGACGCATATTTTATAAATAAATTCTTTAGTACACTAAATATATCTACTAAAGACAAGCATAAACTTTCTAACTTAATAAGTATAAAGTCCATAGATGAGGTAACATATTTTTTTAACTCAAAAAAACTGCCAATAAAAAAACTAAACGAAATAACTGAACTTTTGAAACTAAGCGGTGGAGCCTCTATTATTAAGAGCATTAAACAGTTCTCAAAAAAATATAATTATAATGCAGATAGTAATATCAAAAGTCTTAAGAAAATAACAGAAAATATTAGCTCTTTTAAAAATACTGACATAATAATAGACATATGTTCACTAAGCTCAATGGATTATGAGACAAGTTTCAATTATACATTTTATATCGAAAAACTTAGAAGACCTTTTGCATTTGGTGGACGTTATCAATCATACACACTAAATGATCGTACCGTCAGACATGCAACAGGTTTTAGCTTAGATTTAAAGGACGTGGTTACATTACATGAAAAATAATATCTTTTTAATTGGTACTCATTGGGGTGACGAAGGTAAGGGGAAGGTTGTTGATGTATTATCTGCTGAGGCGAACGCATGTATACGTTTTCAAGGCGGTCATAATGCAGGTCATACTTTAGTAATAAATGATAAAAAATTTATATTACACTTAATTCCATCCGGAATACTTCGAGATGATGTTAAATCAGTTATTGGTAACGGTGTTGTTGTATCAGTTGATGCGTTAATTACAGAAATAGAAGACTTAGAAACGAATGGAATCTCTCTCGATAATAAGCTGTTCATAAGTCAAAACTGTCATCTTATTTTGCCAACTCATATAGCTATTGATCAAGCAAGAGAGAAAAAACTAGGTAAAAAATCAATCGGAACTACAGGGAGAGGGATAGGACCATGCTATGAAGATAAAACTTCTCGTAAAGGAATTAGAATATTAGATTTGAAAAATGAAGCTATTTTCTTACAAAAACTAGAAGAATTAATGGAATATCATAACTTTATTCTAAAAAACTATTTCCATGAAGAAATAGTAGACATAAAAATTGTTGCTGATGACCTTCTTACTAAATATAAATCAATATCAAAATATGTGATAGATACAGATGAGTTCATCAATGAATTATGTATAAAAGGCGGTGTAGTATTTGAGGGTGCACAAGGCACCATGTTAGATATAGATCATGGAACATTTCCATATGTTACATCATCAAATACTACCTTATCAGGATTAGTATCCGGTACAGGAGTAAATATGTCATTAGTAAAGTATGGACTTGGCATAACTAAGGCATATTCAACAAGAGTTGGGCACGGCCCCTTTCCCTCAGAGTTAAAAAACGATATAGGCGAACGTATTGGAAAAATTGGAGGGGAGATTGGAGCAACGACTGGCAGAACACGAAGATGTGGTTGGCTTGACATTAAAGTTCTAAAAAAATCTATTAGACTAAATAATTTATCAGGTATTGCACTTACTAAAATTGACGTATTAGATGATTTTGATGAGATATCAATTTGCGTTGACTACGGTGAAATTGATTATGAATCATTTTCAGTAGAAGATTTGAAATTTATAACGTTACCGGGTTGGAAATCTTCTACTGTTGGAATTACAAAATATAATCATCTTCCTAAAAATGCTAAATTATATATCGAAACTATAGAAGAATTGGTAGATACACCTATTGATATTATTTCTACCGGCCCTGCAAGAGACGAGATAATACAAAAAATTAATATCCTTGATGTCTGAGTCTTTAACAAGATATATTTATGGCATTCATGCCATCTCTAAAATTATTAATTCTGATAAAAATAGGATTAAAAAGATATACTTCAAAAAAAATACAACAAGCAAAAATCTCCATCTTTTATATCAAAAAGCTCTTGAATACAGTTTGTTTATTGAAGAAACAACAATTGACCAACTTACACTATTATCACAAACAACTAAACACCAAGGCGTTGTTTGTGAGCTCGAGGACATAAACCTATCTGTCTTTGATTTGCAAAACTTTATAAATTTACATAAAAAACCTTTTATTTTAATACTAGATCAGATAAAAGATCCGGGTAATCTTGGTGCGTGCATAAGAACTGCCAATGCGGTTGGTTGTGATTTGATAATAAAAAGAAAATCTAATTCTGCGCCAATTTCTCCTGCTGTCCACAAAGCGTCATGTGGGGGTACATCAGGCCTATATATCTATGAATCTAATGACTTAAATGGAATTGTAAAAAAATTAAAAAATAATAATATTAAAATTTTAGGGACCGATCACAAAGCTCGATTAGATTATCGTGATATTAACAAGATAAAATACGATGGTATTTGTGTAATTATGGGTGCAGAAGATGTTGGCATATCAAGATCACTTAAAAATATCTGTGATGATTTATTCTCTATACCTATCAAGGGCTCCGTAGAATGTCTCAATATATCTGTCGCTTGTGGAATAATATTGTATGAGGTTGCTAAATATAGATAAATAATGCAGTGATTAATTGAAAAATCTACCTTTGTACTGTAGTATTCCCCTAGGTAAAATTATGAAAAATTATGAATTAGTGCTTATGTTTTCTGTAGGTGAGGATACACTCACTGATCAGACTATAGAGAAATATAAATCTGTAATTACTGAAAATAACGGTGTTATAGACAGATATGAAGACTGGGGCTCTCTGAAAATGTCTTACGATATCAATAATGAAAATAAGGCTAGATATATACTTATTAACTTTAAAGCAGATAATAAGATCATAGATCAGTTAAATGAATTGATTAAATTCAATGACCATATACTCAGACATTTAATAATAAATACAAAAGACGCACATACAGAACCGTCTTTCATGAACAAAGAACAACTTAAAACAGCTTAAAATATGAATAAAGATAAAAATATAATTGACTATAAAAATCTAGGCTATATTAAGAAATATATCTCTGAAGCTGGGAAACTTATTCCGAGTCGTGTATCAGGCTTAACAGCTAGTGAACAAAGAAAAATGAATAAGGCTGTAAAAACTGCAAGATTTTTGGCTTTAATTCCTTACTGTGATAATCATAAAAGACAATGAAGCTAGTACTACTTAAAGATGTAAAACACTTAGGTAAAGTTGGTGAAGAAATCAATGTAAAAGGCGGATATGCCAGAAACTATCTTTTACCAACAAAATCTGCATTAACTCCATCAGCTGAAAATCTTGAAGTCATTAATAAGATGAAAGACGAGTTAATTAAAAAAGAACAAGAATTAAAAAATGCTGCTATGGCACTAAAAGAGAAATTAACAGGCTATAGTCAAACACATAAAGTAAAAGTAAAAGAAGATTCTAATGAACTTTTTGGGTCGATTACCCTTCAGAATGTTGTAGATAAAATGAAAGAGGACGGGTATCCTATTGAAAAAAAACAAGTAAATCTCCCATCTGGATCTATCAAAGAACTAGGCACATATAATGTAAATGTTTCACTTCACTCTGAGGTAGCATGTGATGTTATTATCGTGGCAGAAAAATCTGAAGAAGAAAGTCAATAAACCGCTTAAGTCAATCTACAAAATAAATTAAATTTCAGATAATATATCTGTTAATGAGTTCATTACCTAAAACACCAATATCTATAGAGTCTGAAAAAGCTCTTTTGGGTTCACTTATAATTGATTCTGAATCGTGGGAGAAAATTTCTAATTTAATAACCCCTGGAGATTTTTATGATTCAAAGAACCGTGATGTATTCTCAGAAATTTATGATTTACAGATAAATGATCAACCCCTTGACATCCTTATTTTGGAAGAAAGTCTGAAATCTAGAGACAAACTATCTAAGATTGGTGGTATCGAATATTTAAAAGATCTAGCGAAAACCGTACCTACTTCTGCTCACATTGTTAAGTATGCCGAAATTGTTAGAGAAAAATCAGTAATGAGAAAACTTATAGGCGCAAGCACACGAACCATCGAGAGTATACATCAAGACAGTTCTGAAGATATAACCTCAATTCTAGACAGAGCAGAGGCAGATATTTTTTCAATCGCTTCTGATACTAAAAAACATGAAGGATTGGTGAAGATAGGGCCAATTGTCAACGAAATGGTTGATTCTATCTATAATAAAAAAACTAATAATATAATTGATTATCTTCTAACAGGATATTCTAAGCTTGACGAGCTTATGGGAGGGCTCCAAAATTCTGATCTTGTGGTAATTGCGGCACGTCCATCTATGGGTAAAACAGCATTAGCAATGAATATAGCTCAAGATATAGTTTTCAAGCAAAAAAAGAAAGTAGGGTTTTTTAGTTTGGAGATGTCATCACAATCTATTGCACTAAGAATGTTATCATCTTTAAGTACCGTTGAGTTTTCAAAGATAAGATCCGGTGACTATGAATCATCCAGTGATGATACGAGAGCTGTTACTCAAGCTATTGAAATGATGCAAGATTGTTCATTGTATATAGACGATACAGGTAGTATAACCCCAATGACCCTTAGATCCAGAGCAAGAAGAATGAAAAGAGAAACTGGGATTGACATGATTGTATTAGATTATCTTCAGTTGATGACATTACCTGACAAGAGTGAGAATAGAGTTAATGAAATTGCTTCGATAACCAGGCAACTTAAAAGCTTAGCAAAAGAGCTTGATGTCCCCATTATTGCTTTGTCTCAGTTGAATCGTAGTCTGGAACAGAGAAACGATAAAAGACCTTTTTTATCAGATTTGAGGGAATCAGGTTCTATAGAGCAAGATGCTGACGTTGTAATGTTTATTTATAGAGATGACGTTTACAATCCAAATTCGGAAGATAAAAATATTGCAGAGATAAATGTTGCAAAGCATAGAAATGGTCCTACTGGTACTGCGAAATTAACATTTCTATCACATTGCACAAGATTCGAGGATTACCATCCGCAGATATTTGAAAACACAGATAACCTCTAGATTTCTATTCCTCTAAAAGTTTAAGTTTGTCAGGTTTGTTTTCCCATTCTTTAGCATCAGCTGGTGCTGACTTTGCTTCTGTGATTAGCGGCCAAGTCTTTGATAACCTTGTATTTAATTCAAGGTATTTCTTGTCTTCTTCCTTCAAGTCATCTTCTGATAATATAGCATTTATAGGACACTCTGGCTCACACAAGCTACAATCTATGCATTCTTCTGGATTTATAACCAAAAAATTTGGACCTTCATGGAAACAATCTACAGGGCAAACTTCCACACAGTCAGTGTATTTACATTTGATACAATTTTCTGTTATTACGTATGTCATTCTAGGCAAATATTATCATACAGTTTAATAAAAGACATTTCTTAAAACAAATATAAAATAACCCTGACTGTTCAGAATTAAGTTGTAAAATATGATAATGTTAATCAAGTTAAAATGAATTCTTCTTTAATCAATCTAAATAATGATTGAAGATTAAGTGCTTTTTTATTACTATCTTGTCATTATTCCTCGGTAGCTCAGTTGGTAGAGCGAGTGACTGTTAATCACCAGGTCGGCGGTTCGAGTCCGTCCCGA
>Ga0181597_10004772_pt1 | contig 13288 bp, 10 predicted proteins | sample 041ome_5_FD_148647 | JGI IMG/M metagenome (GOLD analysis project Ga0181597, IMG submission 148647) | Coastal salt marsh microbial communities from the Groves Creek Marsh, Skidaway Island, Georgia - 041403US metaG (spades assembly) | ecosystem: Environmental > Aquatic > Marine > Intertidal zone... | reverse complement strand
TTAATCTTACACTCTCTCTCAAAGCAACTCCGCTCTCGGCGTGCCTCCCTCTTCGCTACTATCTAACAACCCTTTGAACTGCTGAAATTTACAAAACAGAATCCTTCCTTTCTTCAAATCAACCGCGTCCCCCTCGTCCGTGCCGTCGTCGAATTTGAATGGGCCCACGTCCTCCAAAATTCTAATAAATACCATCTTATTCGCTTCGTTCGGATGCGACACCATCGACTCCTCTCCAACTTCCTCCTCTCCAAACTCCATAAACGCGCTTTGGTACTCTTTCAACGGAAAATTCGCGAGCACAGACTTCGCGTGCTCTTCGTACGCCTTGACTAATTCCTCCGTAAACGCTAACTCCTTCCCGCTGACCGCTTCCCGCTCTCGTTGCAACACGTGCACGGGAAACTGTTGAATTTTCTTAATCCTCGTCCTCAAATAACTCCTCAACACGTATTTCGCCCTGTTCAACTCCTCTCTCCCGATCGCAGATAAGAGCATTTCGTTCCCGTCCCCGGATTCGTTCGCGGAGTTTTCCATCTCTTCGATTTCTCGCTCGCGGGAAGCGAGTAAAGTTTGGAAACGCGCAACTTCAGTGGATTTGAATTTCAACAAGATCGGCGCGTTCTTTTCATCGTTCCAGGCGCGTTTGAGTGTTTCGTACAGTTTCACGTTTTCGTTGATCTCGATATCGTCGTCCTCTTCCATGGTGGGTGATTTCTTCTCGAAGAGTATTCGCAGAACCTTCGTCCGACGCGCAAAAGGATGCAAAATGTGAAGATTTTCAACTCTGAGAAAGAAACGAAACTTCGAGAGGTTTGAGAGCGAAGAACACCATCGACGCGTTAATGTTCGTTTTACGTGATAAAACCACCTGAAACTTTAAAGAACGACGAAATAGAATTGATTACAGGCAATGCGTGCATTTTGAATGAAAGAGAAAGCGTGTGAGTGCGATTTTGTGTGCGATATGTAAAATGTTCATCCAAATTGTTGGTGGTGTTACGAGTAACGAAGACGACAACACACGCGCTTAGCAAACAGGCGAAGGGTCGACTCGTTCTCGCTCGCGAAGAAGAATTCTGCTTCTGCGTTTTCGTTTTCGTCGTAAAAGTCGTCTTGTTCTTCGTCGATTCTTTTCTGATTCGTCTCTCGAAGGTTTCGTAAGGACTCCGAAGCGAAGCGCCAGACGAGCGCTCTTTGACTGTCGGTGAACGCGCGCGGTTGAACGATCGATTTCGTCGAAATATACTCCACGGCTTTCCTGAAACCTTCTCGAACGCAAAGTTTGAGCACTTTACGGTTACACGTCTCCGCGAAGTGCGAGAGTTCTGAGACGGCGCCTTCGTCGCGAGCGCCGTCGGCGACGACTTTCGAGAACATTCGCGATTTTGATTTTGTTGACTTCTTCGAGGATGACAAACACGTCGTATTGTTGTTGCATTCCTCGGTATAATACTCGTCGACGACTTCTCGATAAAAAGTTTTCAACAAGTCGTACCTCGCCGCTCGCGATGGACGCATGAACGGCGCCGCGAACGTCTCCTTCGGGTGAAAGATTTTGCCCAGTACAGATTTCTCGTCTTTTTTGGTCAAACGAGATGCGTCTGAGATGGACGCGACGACGCACACGCGACGAGAAGAACTGTTGTTTTCTTTCTCTAACGATTTCAACGCGGCAGTTAATCCAGCTTTGAACGATTTCGGGTCGACTTTTTGAGTCTGTTGAGTAGTAGAAGTCTTCGCGTTTGATGAAACAGCCGCATCCGCTTGTGTTCCATCGGCACCGGATGTGCCATTCCCGACCGTATTTTCCTCGCTCACATTTCTGTCCTCGTCTTCTTCTCCTTCTTCCTCGTTGCCTTCTTTTGCGCTGCCCTTCTTGGCCTTCGTCTTCTTTGTTTTCTTCTTCGTCTTCTTCTTCTTGCCCGTCGCGAACGCGTTCTCGATGTTGCCGACGTACACCACACTCGGCGCCCATTTTTTAGCCAACTGGAACGTTCGTTTCAACAAGTCCGCGCAAAATGCGCTCTCGTCGTCTTGTTCTGTATCCTCCGTATCATTTCCGTCGTGTTCTTCTGTAGTCGTTGCGTTCGGTTCTTTGCTCCTCCTCCGCACGACATTTTCAATCGAGCAGTCAAAAAATACGCTCCCGGTCTCCCTCGCGAGGACATTTTTCGCGAAATGTTTCTGTCCGCACCCTCTCGGTCCGATGAAGAGCAAATGTTTTGGTTTCTCCGCATTGTGCGCGTATGATTCTAACCACACGCTGGATGTGCTCGCTCCGAGAGGTATCAAGACGTTCGATTTGATCGATTCAATCGCTCGCTTCTGGTCGTCCACGGACCGGTCCGGCGCTTCCGCCTCGCAGTACACGAACTCGTCCGCACCGCTCGCGATGAATGTGTTGCTGCTCACGACGGTATCGTCGTCGTCGTACTTTTTCTCGCGCTCTGAAGAACAAAAACAGTCGATTTTGACGTTGTGTTGGAGTAGATGCTTCGCCATCGGGTACGTGTCGATGGAATCGAACAGCGCTTTTTCTTGCTCCAAGGCGGAGGCGCAGGATTTAGGACATTTTGTTGACTTTTTCTTCGTATTCTTCTTCGTCTGCTTCTGCTTCTTTACCTTCTTTGTCGCGCTGCTTTTGATCTTCATTGCCGCTTCGGTCGTCGATTTCGAATTTCCATCCTCTTCTTTCCTCGTCGTCTTGGTGGTCAACGTCGCGTCGTTTACGTCGTCCTCTTGGCGCATCCGTTCCAACGCGAGTTTCACATTTTCTTTGATCTCAATCGACACTTCTTTCAACACCTCTCTCTCGATCGCTCTTTTCTCCGCCTGTTCGCTGAAACTCGTGTTTCTTCGTTCTCTTCTGTTGTCGTTGATTTCCTGAGTATTCAAAGCGTCGTCGTCGTTCGATGTGGACGACGTCGTCGTCGCGCTTGGAAACGCACGCTCGGATTCTTCGAGTATTTTTCGCAAGGCTTCAAATCCGCACTTTCGGTCGTCTTCGGCGTTGTTTCTATTTTCATCGCTCGCTGTCTTGTTTTCTGTGACATCATCATCATTATCATCATCATCTTTGTCTTCTTTTTTGCGTTCGTTGGAATCGTCAAAGATGATTGGTATATCTTTCAATTCGGGCAACGCGCCTTGGTGCGTTTCGCGGTACTCGCGAACAAACGTCTCAATTTTACTCCCGTGCTCTTCCAGTAACGCTTTCTTCGTGCGTTCGTACACATGCGGTTGATTTTGTTCAAACTCTCGCAGTCGTTTTTCGCGCAAGAGTTCGATTTTGGTTTCGATATCTTCTTCTGTATCATCATCTTTATCTTCTTCTTCGGATCCCGCGGCTCGAGCGGTCGAGCGGGATCTCGAGTCAACGCAAACGTTCATCTTCATCTTCATCTTCTTTGTTCTCGTCGACGACGCATCATCCTTGTTCAAAACCAACATTCCGAGCCGTTCTAATTCATCTTCCACTTTTCGTCTCATCTTTTTCCTCGCCAAACATCCTCTCGCGTGTCTTTGCACGTTGACGACGGCCAATCGATGTTTTTCGTCCTCCGCGTATTTTGCGAGACTCGATTCGCTCTTTCCTTCTTTGACTTCTCCTTCGTTTAATTCTTCTGCGACGACTCCTACACCTTCTTCCGCTTCTCCTTTGCGCGTTTCCTCGTCCTCCTCTTCTTGCGAGTTAGTCTCCTCCGTTTTTGTCGATTCAATATTCAATTCTTCTTCCTCGTCGAGACCATTCGTCTCGTCCGATTGCCTCCCGTCGTCGTCCGGAGCGTCAAAATCCATCTCGCTCGGGCGCGACGCCGTCACATCCGCGTTCACCTTCTCCATCACCGATGCGACCTCCTTTTTCAAAAACCCTCTCCTTTCCCTCCAAAACCGCGTAGGGACGACCATGTTACCGTTCTCTTTCGTCTCGTTTCGGTGTCGCAATCTTTCTTCCATCGTTTCCGTGTCGAATAAACATTCGGATTCTCCTTTCAGTCGTACTTTCGCTGCTCGAAAATACACGCAGGACATCAATCGATCGATCAATCGGTGCTTTTGCGGATGCACGCACGAGTGTTCGCAAAGGTTTAAGGCACGGAGAATGGAAAGGTAGCGAAGGTACACGGATAGCGCGTCGTTTTCATCCTCGTTTTCGTCGTCGTCGTCGTCGTCCGAGGGAGGAGACTCGATGGTGGTGACATCCTCCTCAGGAGAAGACGAAGACGTTGAAGCGTCGTCGAGGCGGATGTCCAACGCGAGAAGTTTCGAGAGTTTGAAGAGACACGCGCGCCAGAGCGCGTCGACGGCGGAAGCAGAGAGCATTAAATTGTTGGTGGTGGTGGTGGTTATTTTAATAATAGTGCGAATATATATGGTAGTCGTGATAAGCGCGAGCGGAAGTATTTTTGTGCGGATGCCAAATCTATTTTTAGACGTTTTTTACACCTCGTCGACGAATCATTTTTAGTACCAATCGGCGTGAAACTTCCCTTCCTTATCGACTCTCTCGAACGTGTGCGCTCCGAACGCGTCCCGTTGCGCTTGAATGATGTACGCGCTCCCTCGTTTCGTTTTCATGTTATCGTAGTAACTCAACGCGTTCATCAGCGCCGGCGAGGCGATGCCTCTTTGCGCGGCTTCGACGACCACTTTGCGCAAATCACCGACTCTGCTCTTCACGATCGAACTAATTTCCGAATCTAAGAGTAAGTTGGATAACGACGGTTCTTTGGTAAACGCCCGGACGATGGTTTCGAGCAGTTTGGCGCGTATGATGCACCCGCCGCGCCACACTTTACAAATGTTTGCAATGTTTAAATCCTCGGACCACCCGTAATCGTTCCCGGCGGATTTAATGAGGGATAAACCTTGCGCGTAGGCGATAATTTTCGCGCAATATAAAGCTTTGCCTAAAGTCTCTGCATTCAGAGTTGTTGTCGTTGTTGAGGAGGAGGAGGAGGTTTTAGAAGATTCTAATACTAAGTCTTCGGCGTTGTTCGAGTACATCTCCGAACACTTCGCTCGGTCGTCGATGGCGGCGGAGATATACCTCGCCTCCAGCGCGGCCGAACAACACGGAATAGCAATACCAGCGTCCGCGGCTAACTGTACGGTCCACTTCCCGGTTCCTTTCGATCCGGCTTTATCTAACACTTTGTTCGCTAAGTACGAATCGTCGTCGCCGTCGTCATCCTTCTTCTTCAAACACTTGGCGGTGATATCGATCAAAAACGATTCCAAATCCCCATTGTTCCACTCTTTTAACGCAATGGATTGTTTTTCGTTATCAAAACCTAACACGTCTCTCAACAAAACCACCGATTCCGCGATAAATTGCATGTCCGCGTATTCGATGCCGTTGTGCACCATTTTCACGTAGTGCCCGCACCCGTCCGGCCCGCATCTCGTGACGCACGGCTCGTCGTTCTTCTCCCCAGCTTTCGCGCTCATCGCTTCCAACATTGGCTTTAAACTGTTGTACGCGAATTCTGAGCCTCCGGGCATGAGCGCTGGCCCGTGTCTCGCGCCTTCCGCGCCGCCGGAAATGCCCATGCCGACGAAATGAATTTTCTTCCCGCACTCCGCAAACCAATCGACGGCGCACATCTGTTCGCGTCTCCGAGTTTCCAAAAAGTGCTCGTTCCCGCCGTCGATGATCACGTCGTCCGATTCTAACAACGGTTTTAAGAGTTCTAAAGTCATCTCCACTGGTTTCCCGGCTGGAATAGATAACAGTATTCGCCTAAAAATCGAGAGCGCGTCGATGTACGAGCGTCAGTACGTATTTCATCTCACATCGAACAGCAAACCGAACAACGAAAAAGAGAGCGACGAAAAAGAACAACGCGTACCTTGGTTTCTTCAAACTCTCCACGAACATTTGTAAATCCTTAAACACTCGCAGTACATCGTCTCCGTTTGAAATGTCCCTCTTTGCAATCTCCAACGCTTCGAACAACCGCATCGAAAATTCATCCTCTCGGTTGTAACAGGAGACTTTGAAGCTTTTCGAGGCGACGTTCAGGGCGAGGTTTTGTCCCATGACGCCCATGCCGAAGACGCCGATGACGGATTTGTCTTCATCTTCGGTCATTTTAATGTCTCTCTGTTCTCTTAAACGCTCTCTCTGATGAGATGATGTCTGCGCTGTAAAATGAAGAAATCTGCGCTCGTTTACTCTAAACGCTCTGTGCAACGCGAACGGGGAAAAGACCAGATCTTGCACGCGAAGGACGGTGAAAAACCAATCGTATTTGATTCTCTGTTTCGTTGCTCGATTTTGTCTCTCGGATGACGATGATGACGAGAGTATTCTTAAGCGGAAGATATTTTACGCGTACACTTATGCCGCATTTTAAAAGAGAGATGTGCGCGACATAAACATAAAGAACGTAAACGTAAACGACGACGAGAACATAAACGACGCGCGGGAAAGGTGCAAACGATACGTGGTGTTGTTTTCTTTTCGCCGTTTCTAAATCGCGTACCCGTCGTCTCCTCAATCTTTCCGCGCGAAAGAAAAAAAACAGTTACGACAACGCGCGGGAAAAACGGAGTAAACGCGTAGAGATGACGACGAAGAAGAAGGAAGACAACGACGCGAAAAAAGGAGGAAACTCATACGAGGTGGACGCGAAGTATTCGTTCAAAGATTTAGTCTCTGTGTCGCCGCCGTCTTGGCAGCTGTTTTCCGGAAACGGACGAGTTGATGATGATGTCAAAGAGGACAAAAAGGAGGAAAAGAAGACAAAGAAGGAACGGACGCCTACAAAGCCTTCGATGAGTTTAAATGTTGCAATCGAGGACGAGGAAAGAAGGAAAACCCCGATTAAGAAGAAGGCTTTGATGACAAGTAAGAGTAAAGCTCTTTCGATGAAACCGAAATTGGGGAAAATGTCTTTCGTCGACGCGTTCTTTCTCCCGGGCGAGCTCGAGCGCGTGAAGCGGAAGTCTCGCGAGTGGGGGGCGGCGGCTTGGAGCGCAAGAGGAGATACAACAAAAGACGAGGATTTTGAGGAGGTGCGAAGAAAACGAGATATACAAAAACAGCTTCTCTCGGAATGGCATCAGACGGTGGAGAAGTTCAGGGACGATTATAAGGCGAAGAGGAAAGCCGCGGTGAGACGGAGTAAACGCTTAGGAGGGAAAGTTTTCGACTGAAGTATCTGACGAGGGAAAGATATCAGCCGCGTAAAAACAAACGCTGCGAACAAAGTTTGGCAAAAACTCGACGATTGCCTCAAATACTTACATAAGTCGAAGAGGCGAAAATGCCTCGTAAAAACGACTTGGAGGAAGAAGACATCGCTTCTTACGCTCGGTACTTCAAGCGCGCCGAAGAGCGAGTATAAAACTACTCCTCGCGAGAAAAAGGGCGGCGCCAAGAAGAACCTACGACGGATACATACGACACGCTCAATACGTGGTCGAGACGACGACGAGAGAGAGAGAAAGAGAGAGAAGCAAAAGCGATAGAATAGATAGAGCACATCCGGAGGACAGACCTGCGAAAAGGCGTCAACGTGTATTTTTGCCCTCTCGAGCCATTTTTGGATAAAACCTTCACGAGACACGTCACATTAATCTTCCGCGCGTGTACGACACACAGAACACATAAACGCGCGCAAACGTCGCGTTTCATCGTCTTAAGAACACAATTAAAACCTCTCGATACGCATCTCTTTTGAACATGTTATCGCTCTCACTCTCCGCGACTCGATCTTCGATGTCATTCCTCCTCTCTAAGAATCACCATCGGGGATCTGCGGCGTCTTTGCAGAAAGGGAAGACGAGAACGGCGAGGCGAGTGTACTTCTCCGTGGACGCGAACACGCCGAAGAAAAACGGTGGTGGTAACACCGCGAACAACGACAACAAAAAGAAAGAGAAAAAGAAAGAGTCGAACGCGTACGCGGCGACGGTTTTGCTCCCGCAAACCACGTTCGAAATGCGAGCGAATTCAGTGCAGAAAGAACCACTCATGCAAAAATGGTGGCTGGAAAACAACGTGTATAAACACGTCGCGAATCGAGAGGAATCGACGGGAAATCTAGAATCGTTCACGTTACACGACGGACCACCGTACGCGAACGGAGATTTACACATCGGGCACGCGTTGAATAAAATTCTGAAAGATTTCATCACGCGGTACCAAGCGCTGCGAGGGAAGCGGGTGCGATACGTACCCGGGTGGGACACGCACGGGTTACCGATCGAGTTGAAAGTTCTGCAGTCGATTGAAGACCCGGAGGTGAGGAAAAATCTGACGCCGATTAAGTTGAGGAAGAAAGCGGCGAAATTCGCATTGGGACAAGTGGAGAGGCAATCGAAACAGTTTCAAAGGTACGGGATTTGGGGCGAGTTTGAGAATCCGTACATGACGTTGCAACCGGCGTACGAGGCGAGCCAGTTGGAGGTTTTCGGGAAGATGTTTTTGAACGGACACATTTATCGAGGGAAGAAACCCGTGCACTGGTCGCCGAGTTCGCAAACCGCGTTAGCGGAAGCCGAGTTGGAGTATCCAGACGTGCACGTGAGTCAGTCGGTGTACGTGGCGTTTCCGATCGAGGCGACTTTAGAAGGCGCGAACGCGATAAAAGACGAGACGTTGAAATCGACTTTACTAGACGGGTCGTTAAAGTTAGCCGTGTGGACGACGACGCCGTGGACGATGCCGGCGAACGCCGCGGTGGCCATGAACCCAAAGTTGGAATACCGAGTGTGCGATTTCAAAGGGGAGAAGATCGTCGTCGCGAACGATTTAGTCGCGAGTTTATCGGAAACTTTAGAAGATACGTTGACTGCGTTAGGCGAAGGCCCATTCTTAGGCGCCGAAATGGAAGGCTTGACGTATCAACACCCGACTATTAAAGACAGAGTAAATCCGGTGATTGTCGGTGGCGATTACATCACCACCGACGCCGGTACCGGCTTGGTGCACACCGCGCCCGGCCACGGCCAAGACGATTACATCGCCGGTTTGAAGTATAACTTACCGTTACACTCTCCAGTGGACGATTTGGGTAACTTCACCGAAGAAGCTGGATCAGAATTGTTCGGCTTAAACGTTCTCGGCGACGGGAACGAAAAGTGTATCGAACAGTTACAAGCCGCGAACGCTTTGTTGAAGCGAGAACCGTACGAACACAAGTACCCGTACGATTGGCGAACGAAGAAACCGACGATTTTTCGTGCGACTGAACAGTGGTTTTGCTCGGTCGAAGGTTTCAGAGACGACGCGTTGAAGGCGTTGGATTCGGTGAAATTCATCCCGGAATCCGGTTCGAAGCGCATGCGTCCCATGGTCTCCGGTCGCTCGGATTGGTGCATTTCTCGCCAACGCTCCTGGGGCGTGCCGATCCCGTGTTTTTTCTTCGAAGAGACGAACGAAGTGTTGATGGACGAAAGTATCATCAAACACGTGACTGACATCGTTCGCAAAGAAGGCACGGACGCGTGGTTTATGAAAGACATCGAAGAGTTACTCCCGTCTGAACACAAATCGAAAGCGTCGAGTTTGCGAAGAGGCACGGATACCATGGACGTGTGGTTTGATTCCGGATCATCTTGGAACGGCGTCTTGAACGAGAGAGGCATGAACGCCCCGTGCGATTTGTATTTAGAAGGCAGCGATCAACACCGAGGCTGGTTCCAATCGAGTTTGTTAACCTCGGTCGCCGCGACCGGGAGAGCGCCGTACAAGACGTTGTTAACGCACGGCTTCGTTTTGGACGAAAACGGATACAAGATGAGTAAAAGTAAAGGCAACGTCGTCGATCCGAATTTCGTCATCGAAGGTGGGAAGAACCAAAAAACCGAACCTGGTTACGGCGCGGACACGTTGAGGTTATGGGTCGCGAGCACAGATTACAACTCGGACGTTTCCATCGGCTCAAACGTCATAAAACAAACGAGCGAAAACTACCGGAAGATTCGAGGCACCTTGAGATTTTTAATGGGCGTAGAAAACGATTTCAAAAGTAAGGAACACGCGATCGCGTTCGACCAATTACCCGGCTTCGATCAGTACTGCCTCTATCGATTGGAGGAAACGATGAAGAAAATCGAAATCGCGTACGATAACTACAACTTTGCGGCGGTAAACTCGGAAATCAACGCGTTTACCACGTTTTTGAGCAACGTCTATTTAGACGTCTCGAAAGATCGCTTATATTTAGGTCACCCGTCGGATGCGAAACGTCGCGCCGCGCAAACAGTCGTGCACGAATTAATCACCAACTTATTAGCCGCGTTGGCGCCGATTTTACCGCACACCGCCGAGGAAGCGTTCTTAGCGCGAGACACGGTTGCCAAAGAGGACAAGCAAATAAGCGTCTTCTTACAAGGTTGGCCTACGAAGAAGAAAAATAGTAATAATAATAGCATCATGTCTCAAGCTGACGCCAAGAACTGGGAAGCGTTGATCGATTTACGTTCCGTCGCGAACTTGGCCATCGAAGACGCCCGGAACTCGAAACTGGTCGGCGCGAGTTTAGAAACGAGCATCAAAGTCTTCGCCGAAGACGAAACGTTTTCTCGCTTTTTGAAAACCAACGAGCACTTTCTGAAGGAAATGTTCATTTGCTCCGAAGTGACTCTTTGTGCAACTCTGAGTGACTACGAAAAAAAAGAAGACAGAGAAGAAGAATCAAAAGAAGTATTCTCCAAATCCGGAGACTCCGACGCCTGCGCCGGAAAACTCTTCGCCGCGGCTTCGAAAGCCTCCGGCGAAAAGTGTTTGCGATGTTGGTGTTACTCCAACGCGTTGGGTACAACGGATGCGAAGAAACACCCCAAGTTGTGCGAACGGTGCGGACCGATCGTCTTGGACGTGGCGCCGGATTTAGTCTACCACCAAGAAGCGTCTAACGCTGAAGCCGTCGGCGCTTCGTCGTCGTAAAAAGATACATTGACATTGACATTGAAGAATATTTATATATAGTAGTGTGTACTCTACCATTTCATTTACTCGTGAGAAGCTTCCAGAAATGATAAAACCCTAAACTTACTCTGAGTTCAAACGGACAAAAAATTTCCTCAATTCGCCTCAAATTCGCCCTCTCTTTTGCGCTGAAAAGCGACCCCTTATACACGAGCACACATGGCCGCACGAGGATCCTCGTCCTCCGCGCAGCCAGAAAAGCTCATGAAAGGTTTACAGTTGGACAAAAAATCCTTGACGAGTACTTCACAGGAAGTCGGGAACGGGCAAATGGAAATCGACATGCGGAATGAGGCAAGTGTTTTGAATTTTACCTCTGTGCATTAGATATGTGCTCACACATATCATCCTCTCTCTCTCTTTTCAACGCGTTAAAACACAAACAGAAATACGAAAGCTATCGATTCGAAGGCGACCCGAACGAGGTTGGCCACGTGGTGACCACTCGGTGCACGACGAGAGAAGATGCGAGCGACGTGAGGTAATGCTTCTTTCCCCGTTGTTTGAAATTTCTCAATTTGGATTTGTTTTTCTTCCTTTTCTTCTTTGCGTTCCTCGCGTTCTGCTCTGTGTGTGTGCACGTGTAAACGGGCGGGTGTTTACGTTCGTGCGCGTCTGCGCGTTTTAGTGTCACGTTTGTCTCGATGCGAGACGAGACGTGCGCGCGTGTACGAGATACGATTTTCCTCCAAATTCCCTTTTTTTCCCAACGGCTAAATGGGAACTTAATTGGAGACCAGACCGGTTTTGTGCCCTCTCGCTCTCAACGAAAGCGCTTTTAATACTGACTTCTGTCTCTCTTTAATTTAAAGTTACGAAACGCAACGCGTGGTCGGTAACGGTTCCTTCGGGGTGGTGTACAAAGCGTTGTGTACGACGACGAACCAAACGGTGGCGATTAAAAAAGTGCTTCAGGATAAGCGGTTTAAAAACCGCGAGCTCGCTATTATGAAACTTTTGAGGCACACGAACGTGGTGCACATGCGGCATAGTTTTTATCACCACCAACAGCGGGATAACAAACAACAACAACGAGAAGAAAACGATAATAACAACAATAAAGATAATAATAATAGAAACAACGAAACGAATAGAAACGATCCGGGAGAAGTGTATTTAAATCTAGTGCTCGATTACGTGCCGGATACGGTGTATCGGATATCGAAGCAACACAACCAAGCCGGGGAAAGGATACCGATTTTGTACGTGAAATTGTACGCGTACCAAATGGCCAGAGGGTTAGCGGCTATTCATAAGATTGGTGTGTGTCATCGAGACATAAAGCCGCAGAATTTATTGGTGGATACGCAGACGCACGCTTTGAAGATTTGTGATTTTGGGAGCGCGAAAACGCTCACGCCGGGGGAGCCGAACATTTCGTACATTTGTTCTAGGTATTACAGAGCGCCAGAGTTGATGTTTGGAAGCACGGATTATTCGACTGCAATTGACGTTTGGTCGGTTGGATGCGTCGTGGCGGAGTTGTTGTTGGGAGCGCCGTTATTTCCGGGAGATTCTGGGATCGATCAGTTGGTGGAGATTATCAAAATTTTAGGCACGCCGACGAGGGAAGAGATTTTGTCCATGAATCCAAACTATCGCGAGTTTAAGTTTCCGCACATCAAAGCCATGAAGTGGGAAAACGTGTTCGGAAAAGAGGTGGAAAAAGAGGCTTTGGAAGTGATCGCGAACGTTTTAGTGTACACGCCTACAAACCGATTCGACGGGTTACAGTTTTGCGCGCACGAGTGGTTCGACGAGTTACGCCAGGAAGGAAAGAGTTTAGGAGACAACAAGCCGTTACCGCCGCTGTTCGATTTCACGGACGAGGAGTTGAAAGGTGTGGACGAGTCCTTGCGAAGGAAATTGATTCCCGAGTGGGTGCGACGGCAGAACCGGTAATAATATATACACACAGAAAGAAGAATATTATATTATAGTAGCTCTAAAATTCGATTAGCCTAAACGACGAAATTCAAATACTTATTTATTATTGATCACATATTATCATCATTACGCTGGTGTGTGACTGGTTGTATATATTATATATTATAAACATTATATATATACCACACGACGCGCATGATGCGCCCGTAGTATTATCAATCACACTGAAAAAACAGAAGAATAAATGCGAAACGTTTTTAGCGCTAGAATATCCGCCGGGAAGGCATCTCTCACTTCAGGTCTCGGTTTCACCACGAACGCACTCTTCGCTGACGATGATGATGATGACGCGGGGGGTATTCTTTTTCTTATCCTCTTTGGTGGCAGGAGTGCCGTCCTCCTCGCCGCCACCGAAAGCATCGTCGGAGCGTCACCAGACAACAACAACAACTGAAA
>Ga0181597_10004766_pt1 | contig 13304 bp, 7 predicted proteins | sample 041ome_5_FD_148647 | JGI IMG/M metagenome (GOLD analysis project Ga0181597, IMG submission 148647) | Coastal salt marsh microbial communities from the Groves Creek Marsh, Skidaway Island, Georgia - 041403US metaG (spades assembly) | ecosystem: Environmental > Aquatic > Marine > Intertidal zone >... | reverse complement strand
CCTCTCTTTTCACGCGACTGAGTAGAAAAATAAAGCCGTTCGCGAAGAGAAACGCTCGAGACTAATCTTCCCGTCTCTGCGTGTTTCTCTCTCTCTCTCTCTCTCTCTCTCGCTGTGTCTCTCTCTGTGTAAGTGTGAGTGCGCTCGCGAGTTACTGATGAGGAATTTTTCTTCTCTCTGAAAGCTCACAAAACTCCAAAATTTTAAAGGGAAAAGAAACACGAACAAAAGAGAAAGAGCTCTCTTTGGTTTCTTCTGATTATTCGCATCTTCTTCGTCGTCGTCGCGTAACTTTTCTCGCCGTCAAAAGTCGTTCGTTATCTATATATCGACGGCGTCTGTGTCGCCTTTCGCTTCGAGAAGCCGTCGTCGCGATGGACGAAGACGACGAAGGAAACGGCCGGTCGAAGAGGATGGTGGTGACTCGCGAAGAAGCGCAACGCGAGCAGAAGAAAGAAACGAAAACGTTCGAGCGCGTGGAATGGCCTCGGCCGAACAAAAGGAAGCAACCCGGGGATATTTTGTTCTGGCCGAGGACGGACCAGCCGATCGCGTACACGCACTGGGCGGTGTACATTGGGAGGAGGAAACCGGTTGGGAATAAGTTTGTAGAAGATGAGAGTTTTCCGGAAGCGGTGGTGCACTTGTGGGGAGCGGCGGACGCGAAGGATCGATCGATGTCCAACGACGCGGTGGTGATTTATAGCGAATTGAGCGAGGTGAATTGCGAGAAGGACGCGCCGAGACCTTTTTGTGGGAATTATAAGTACGATTCGTTGTACACGCCGATGCGTCCGAGTCAGATTTTACATCGAGCGTTTGTCGCTTTAGAGCACAAGTTTTACGAAAAGGAATTCGGAGGGTACTCGGTGATTGGGAATAATTGCGAGCATTTCGCGACGTGGGCCAGGTATGGGTTTCAACATTCTAGTCAAGTTGGTGACGTTTTGACGACTGGGTTGAGCGCAATAGGGACTTTTATGATGGGCCCACCGGGGACGGCTTTGGGGTACATCGCGGGCAACTTAGTCCAAGAGGAAACCAGGAAAGCGAGGAGGCACAAGAATAATCGATTAGACGAAGCTATCCAGTCCAGTTATCGAGAATTCCATCTGAATAGTAGTTGCAAGAATACAGGGGCAACAGTAGGAGATGAAAAAGGAGAATCTAGCTCGATATACGAAATCCTAGACGAAGAGTCCACGCACGATTTTTCGGACGAGAAAGAAGTCGATTGGACCATTGACTGTCTCATAGATTACGTAGAAACGTCCAACGTTCAATTCAGCCAAGAAAAGCACGACAAATACGAGCAAGACGAGAATCAGAGATTCGAAAAAACGCGTCCGTTTCGAATTTCTCTGAAAGCCGCGGACGAAAACTCCGCGTTGTACAAAGATAGAACATCGGGTTCCGGCCAGACGAACATCATAGACGCAGATTCGCGAGGTGAAATTCGACTCGGCGGTCAAGCGCAACCAAAGCCCGAAAGCGACTTGAAAGAGCTCGCCAGAGACTTGGGTAACATAGGAAAAGAAGTAGGTAAAGGCATGCTCAGCATGCTAGGATGGGTCGCCAACGAAGCGCTCGAGGCGGCCAAGAAGAGACAAGAAGCGAGGGAGAAGAGAGAAAAAGAAGCGAGGGAAAAGTTGGAGAATTTAAAGGTTCCCGGATCTTCTCCTTCTCCTAAAAACAATGAGAACGATGAACCTTCGGTGTAGTAATCGTTGTTGTTTCTCGTCGTCGCTGTTGATGTTGCTGATGTTGTTGTTGTAATATAATCGCGCAATGCGTTGTAAAGCTGTAAGCGTAAGAATACCTAAAATATGAATGCCTCTTGCTTCTTTGCCTCTTTTTTTTGAAAAGGGGGAAGACGAACAAATCTCGAATTTCCTCATTCTTTCAACCGCGCGAGCCCGCGTAATAATAAATGTCCACCGCGACGGGAGAGTACCGCATACCAAAAAGAACGTTAGTACTCGAGGACAACAACAACAACAACAACGACATGTCCAACATCTTGAACGACACGAGCGAGGACCCAAACCCGCGCACGGCGTCGAAATGGCCCACGCAATTCAAAAACAAATTTACGCGAACCAAAACTATTCCCCAACCGAAAACGCACACCGGCGGGCAGAGGCAGCACTTTCAAGACATATCGAATAACAACAACAACAATCAAGAGAATTTGAACGTGTCGAGGGGGTCGATGAAAATGGGTTTGCCGAGAGATCCGAGGATTCGACGCCAGGATGGTTCCATATCTGGTGGGATTCACGAGAATTCAGGACGAGCGAATCCTTTTCAAAAAGTGAACACCTCGAATACGCGCGCTCCTAACAACAACATTCGTGCGCCAGAAGACGAAGACGAGCCGTTTGAGTTTGCACACACATTAGACGAGGAGGAGATGAAACATCGAACGCCGGTTGGGGCAACGTATCGTAGTCAACACCCGATGTTTACGAATGGATTCACGAACCAACAACAACAACAACAACCGTATACGCACGCGAGCAGCCGCGACGGATCGAATAGCACGATGGCGATATCGTCGTTTGTTGTGCCGGAAGTGCTTTACTGGAAAGATCCAGCGAGAACAACGTTACACTTTTTTGGTGGTTTTGTGCTCATGGGCACGTTTCACGCGTTATCTGCGGCGAAGGCGTCGGTGTTTTCGCATTTGGCGTACGCGATGTCCTTGGTCGTAATGGGGAAGTATATTTTCGCCATCGCGTTCCCGAACGCGGCGAAAGGTATTACGATGAATCCGGAAAAGATGGCAATCAGAGCGAGAAATATGTCTTATAAATTCAACGCGTTCACGGAGAGACACGAGCGGTTTTTTGCAGGGAGGGATAACAGGGCGACGTTGATTGCATTTCTCGCGTTACAAGTTGTAAAATTCGTCGGCAGCGCGTTGTCCACGAGACAACTGTTGTTTTTAGCGTATATAGGAGCGTTCACCATGCCGTGCGCTTGGGAAAAACAAAAGGTAACCGTTTACGAGATGTATTGTAAAGTACAAATGGCGATGCAGGCGAAGTGGGCAGAGTTTTCGCCGAAAACGAAAGTGACGAGCGGAGTGTGCGGATCGGTTATGGTGTTCAAATTGGCGAGCACGCAAACGAGGGTGAACGCGGTATTTTTAGCGCTCGTGTGTTATAGAATTATTAAAGAGCAACAGAGTTTGCGATTGCATGTGCAGCGGATGGAAGATGTAGTCGTAGGGAGCGTACGAAGAATGAGCCGCTCGTTCGTGGATATGGTATCGCCGGTGCCGAAGCGATTCGGCGTGCGCAGTTAAAAACTTGCTTTTTCAACTTTATATCACTAATACAACTATCACTATCGATCTAAAAACACTATAAATATCTATATACTGTCGCTATCACTAATCCTCAAAAGCTTTAATTGCTTCTTCACCAATACCATGCTCACTATGACCAGAGCGTAAAGGTGGGACATGCAAATGCATCCCAAGCTGTGCCGCGATTTCGTTTAAGCAACGTCTCGCATAAAATTCCTGATACTGGGAAGGTAATGTACTCAACATCGCACCGATTTCGCTCGCATTTTGCAAAGCTTTTTTCCCCTTGACGAGATCCTTGTTCCCGTATACATCTTTTGCGTCGTAATCTTGGGCTTCTAGATCGGCGTCATTAAAAAACTCGTTCACGGCAACTGATGGTTCGTTCGTCTCGCTCGGGAGGGATGTGACTCTATGGAACCAAAACGCCGGTATCCACAAAGCATCTCCAGGCTCAAGAGTACACACGTGCGCGTGTTCTAATCTGATACTTTCAAAGCACTCGTATCTACGAATCTCTTCGGTGTCGAGCTCATTCAAAATCGTCTCGTCGAAATTTTCAACACCACGCATGTATTTCAATCTTGCCGAGGAGCCTTCGACGTTCAAGTACGGCTCGCACTGCGGCCCGTACAAGATGACGCGTTTCCTACCACTCAGCTGGTGTAAGCAGTTATCTCGAGTATCGAAATGCATCCATAGCGTAGTCCCCGGCGAGCTGACCCGTAAAACAGAACTGTGAAATAAATTCTTGGAATGACCACATCTTTTATGAAACAAACGTGTATCAAACGGATTTCGCTTAGTTTCCGGATCCTGGAAATCCTTGTACACGTTCGCTGCTTTTTTCGATCCGTTAGTGTGGCGCATGTACAATTTCTCTCCTTTGCGTATTCTCTGAATCATCTCTCGCCATGGCATTTTCTGAAACGTGAAATTCCTCGGTGTGTTTGGTTTCCTGTGCCCGGCGAGATCGACGTGCGCGTTACCTTCTTTTCCGTTCACATCAATCACGTGTACTTCCACCATCAAATCTCCTAGAAACTCCTCGCTATGTGTGCCTTCCACCATTACTTCATCTGAGGTATACTTAAACGGATATTGACAATCTTGACTGGCCAAATCAGTCATAGCTTCGAATGGGTACTCGGGCATGTCCTTGCTTGACTTTGCGTATTTATTCACACCCGGTAAGCAATCTGACACACGCTTTAATTCCGGCGGCCACAGACATTTCCCTTCATCTGATCTGACGTACTTACCTGGAGGACACGCCTCCTTAACCATCACGCGCCCTTGAACATCATCGTTGCTGCCGTTACCGTTCTTCTTTTTCTTCTTCTTTTCCTTCTGCTCTAAAAACCGAATCAAATCCCCTTCGAACTCGTCGGCGTCCGCGACTGCGAGAGTTCCTGCATTTGATCCCGCCACCTCTCGAAAAGCCTCGTTCATCTTTTCCCGCTCGTCCTCGCGGATCGGGAAACACACAAAGTCACTGGGGTCTTCACTACTATCGATCTCCCGTGCCGTCGCCGTCGCCGACTTCTGGATACATTTTGTCATGAATTCGCGCCAAAGCTCTTCTGAACTGCTCTCGCACAACACGTACGAATACTTCGGGTGGTCTTTGAGGCACGAACTCGCGCGTTCCCACGCAGTTTTGAACGTTTTTGCGAGCGCCTTCGGGATCAGTACGTAGCAGAGTTGTCCCATCGTTTGTTCGCACACCTAATTATTTACCTAACTTTTTTTGTGTGGAAATGTCCATCACAGAAAAAATACGCGCCGGGTCAAAGAAATAACGCTCGTCACGCGCGCTTTGCATCGTACCACGCGAAGTGTATTCGGATTAAAAAAAGATGGCGACGGATGCTCCGTGAACCGCGCCATCGGAAAACGACAACGCCGACGCCGTTTTTGTATCGGCTGTTCGGCGAGTATCCGCGGGTTGTGCAAACGCATAATATTCTAACAAAGTTGGACCGCAACTCGAGGAAGTTTTTGAGAGAGACTTGACACTTTTGAGAAGTTGAGATTTTCAAAATTGTACAAACACGAGGGAGAGATACGACACACACAAAAAAAAGGCATCATCCGCACGCACGCATCAATAATCCACCGCGCGCGCACACTCACACACACACGCGCACCGTTCGCTTCTTCGCCTCCACGAGACGTCGTGAACATCCACGTCTTCTTCTTCTTCCATCAAAAAGCGGGCGGTTGGTTTCCTGTGGGGTGTAAAATTTCAAAATTCAAAAGAGAGAGAGAGTGAGAAAATGTTCGCCACGCCGCTCGTCGTCGCCGCGGGCGCCAAGGACGACGACGATCCTCGAAATCAAAACGAGCAATCGACGCGCGCGACCGCAAAAAAAGCATCGCTCGTCGGGCGAAGAAGCATCGGCGAAAACGACGACGACGACGACGACGACGCGTTGCCGTTCTTTCTCAACCACCGGGAAGAGAAAACTTCCCCGGAAGAACACGAATCGGCAGCTATTTTGTTCGAGCTGATGTCCTCTTCGCATCCACGAGGAGGAAGAGGAGGCGCGTTTTTTAGAGGCGCGACGAAGAATGCCGTCGCCGCTCTCGGAAAAGCGGACGTGAAGAATAATAATAACAACAACGTGAACACCACTTCTGTCGACAACAACGACAGAGACAAAAATGGACAGAGGAAGCGGAAGAAGAGTGCCAACGCGGAGACTCCGGCGACGACGACGAAGACGAAGCGGCGACTGTCGGCGAAGTTTAACACCGCGGCGGTTGGCGAGGAGAAAATTGCGGCGACCAGAAAGGACGGAGAGGGGTTGGATTTTACAACGTGCGCGGCGGAGACGGAGAAGAAAGGGAAGAAAGGGAAGAAGTACCGCGCCGCGAAGAAGGAAGAGACGACGGTTTCTATGAAACATCATCAACAACAGCAAAGCAGCGCGTTTATTGGTTTGTCGGATTTCATCATGAAACGGCTCGAGGCGGATGCGAGCGTGCCTAAAAGTTGGGTCGCGTTCGCGCGAGCCATGGCGCGAGGCGAAGATGAGGCGGTGCGAGAAGCGTCGATGTGTTTTGACGATACCGAGGAGGAATTCAAAATCAGAAGGAAATCGACCGCGACTAGGACGAGTAGCAAAAAGACCAAGAACAACGAGGACGACGAAGACGAAGATGACGACGAAGACGACGACGAGAACGAAGCAGGCGCGGAAGACCAAGATGGCGTCTTCATCGATGCCGCGTGTAGAAGAGCGAGATATTTGAAAGGCGTGACGAAACTGAGCGCAGATTTGATTCGACGCAATCCATCCGCGGCGTGGCTGGAGTGTATCGCGGCGGATGCGCACGATCGCGCTCGACAAATACGACGAACGAAGAAGAAGTGTGAGAAAAATCGAAAGCAAAGCGTTGCATCCATGTACAGGGCGTGCGGGTTGAACGGCAATAACAACAACAACAACAACCAAAAAGAAATGGTCGAGGATGTGAGCACCATAGCGCTCGCGAACGTCTACGCAAACTGGGAACTCGGATTGGCTAAAGAGATGGAGTTATACTGCAACCAGCTCGAAAATGTGGAATTGATTAGCGCGAAAGCGAAGGCGGATTGTCGCGCCTCATCCGCAGAAGAGAACATTTTTTCGATGGAACAGCTCGAGCGCTCGAACAACTGCGAACACGAAAAGGCGAAGCAGTTTGTGACCGAGCTTCGCACGCACTCAGAAAAGGTAGCCGCGCTGTGGAGATACAATGCCAAAGGTAGAAACGCGTTTTAATGATGAACCAGTATGTATACGATTAGTTTTATCTTTTATTACTCGCGGCGCTTCAATATTTAGGTATGTCTAACTCAACAATCCCGCGAAATTACTCGGTCCTGTTTCCACGTTTCGCTTTGGAAGAAACGCCGCCACCGCCGCGGCATCTTTGCTCTCGCCACCACCACCGAAGAACGCTTGCAATCCATTCATCGTCGACTCTCCGCATGGGCGCAATGCGTCGTCGTCGTTTCTACCGATACCAGCGAAGATGGAATCAAATCCCGCCAATCCTTGAGGAAGATCGCTGGCGGTGTTTTCCTTTTCGCCGAATGCCATCTTTATTGGCATGTCGTCGTTTTCTAAATCAGCTTCTTCACCGTACTCTTCTTTCACCTCCTCCTCCTCTTCTTCTTCTTCTTCCGGCTCTTCCTCGGCTTCGAGCATCGGTTTGCGGCAGCGTCTTTCGCGATTGCCGCCGTTGAGTTCGGCTTGCAATTTTAACGCCAACATCGAATCCGTCTCTGGTTTGAGTTCTTTCGGGACTGGTTTCTTCGAAAACTGTTTCCCTTTACCCTTTTTGCTGCTATTGGTATCTATTTTACGCTTCTTTTCTTGACTGGAGGGTCTCGTCGTCTCGAACGGTTGTTCGTTGCCATTCACAAACGCCCCAACATCAAAAGCCGACATGGTAAATTCTGGCGGCGGGAACGGCGTTCGCGTCTTTTCGTCAAACACGGTCGAAAGGTTAAACTTGTTATTATTCGCACTATCTCTGTTCGCTATCATTTGATCTTTAATCGCCAGTTTAGTTCTATACGTGTAATCTTTCCTCTTCTTATCTCCGGTGCCGTCCGGAGGTGGCAACGGTGCGAACCTCCAACTGTATTTGATTTCAAACGTCTCCGGATACCCTCGCATCTCGTACGCTTTCACCGCGGTCATGTCGCCGATGATCTGCTTATCCCAAACAACGCAAGGTTCGGTGTTCACCAAACTATCCCCTCGCATGTTCGGGCGCATCGTAAACATGAACGCTTTATTCTTTAAACCGTTCTCGTTTCCCGTTCTCTTCCTCTCCTCCTCTCTCGCTACTTGTTCCAACAGTTGCGCCGCCTCCTTCCACTTTTCGCTGAAGTGATCGCAAATATCTCCCAACTTTTTTCTCAATCGGAACGTCAAGTCTACGACTGGATTGTGTTTCGTCGATATGATCATTTTCGATATCAGCTCTGAATCTGGCGTAAATCGAATGGTTATTTTTTTCTTACCGTCGTCGCAGTGTTGAATCGCCTTCGCTTGGTCCATGTTGATTGTCGACGCCGGCGCCGAATCAGATTTGCCCTTCTTACCCGTCGTCGTCATCATCGACGTCCTATTCTTCGCGTCAGTCGTTTGCATTGGCGTCTTCATCCCTCCTCCTCCTCCTCCTTCTTCTCTCTTCTTCTGCCTCGGCCTCCCGACCGGCGCTTTCCCGCTCTTCTCCACCACTTTCCTCCTCTCCTTCTCCATCAAATCCGCCAAGAACATCGCGTTATTCCTCACCTCATCTGGCATTAACCCCTGAATATTATCCGCTTGAACGTGTTTCGCGGACATGTACGCGAACCACGCTCTCCACGAAGATTCCCGATCCTGCGCGTTCGTTTTGTCGATTTTTTTAAACTTTTCCTCCGTGTTCAACAAACTCGTTCGAGCGAAGAGATTGTTGATGCGAGGGAAGATGTAATCTTGGTCCTCGTTGAGCCACATCGGCGGTTGACGCTTGTTCGGAGACATTTTCTTCGCGCGCGTGTTATCTGTCGCGCGTATCAAAAGCAGTCGATTACGATGTATCTCTCTGTCTCTCTTCGAAGAACGACGACGAAGACAAAGCGCGGAGAGTGAGAAAAAATTCAAATCGAAAAGATTTACTTTTCCCGGGAGAAATTTTTAAAAAGAAAAGATGATTCTCTTCCTCACTCTGTCTCTCTCTCACACACACACACACGCACAAAAGTACGCGCTCCTTCTCTCCTCCCTATATCTATCTCTCTATCGCAGAAGACAACAACACGCGCGCGCACACGATGCCTATTTTTGTATCGTCGTCTTTTCTCAACAACCTCTTTTCAAAAAATGAACTTCGTTTATTTAGGGTTTCACTCTCGTCGTCTGTCCGTCTCGCGGCGCGCCGACTTCACACTAAACGCGCGCGCGCGAATAAAGAAAGAGAGCACAACACGAAAGAGCACACAAACAGATACACATTTGCGCATAAATAAATAAATGGGCATCGGCACGCACAAGAGCGACACTTTAATCTCCCTGAACGATTTCGCGTTTACGAACGCGCTGGTCAAGAAAGGCTCCCGCCGAGACCGTTCCCGAAGAAGCGAGAAAGCGACGAAGAAGAATGAAGAAGAAAACGGAGAACAAAACGCACTTCGTGAGATGCGGATAGAAATCATCGACGAGGGGAACTGCGTGGTCACTTTGGGAGCGCGAGACGGGGATTTGAACGACACGCAAACGAAAGTGCACTGCGCGATCGGTGGAAGTTTGAACGCGCCGCACGGGAGATCGGCGGAAGGGTCGTTGCGAGTGAATGTGAAAATGTCGCCGATGGCGCACCCGACGGACGCGCCGGCGGAGAAGCGAAGGGAACACGAGACGTGCGATGGGTTGCAAAAAATGTTGGAGAAATGTTTCAGAGATGCGCGAGCGTTGGATTTGGAGAGTTTGTGCGTCAGCGCGGGGAGGTACGTGTGGCATTTGCGGCTGGATGTGACGATTTTGAATCACGGCGGGGATTTGCCGCTGGCGGCGAGCGTCGGCGCGAACTGCGCTTTGGGGAGTTTTCGAAGGTGCGAGTGTTCGATGGATAACGAGACGAATCGCGTGACGTTCCACGACGAGAGAGAAAGCGTAAAGTTGCAGCTGATGCACCATCCAGTTGCGGTGCGATTCGCGTTTTACGATGGACGGAATGGTAAAGGTAGCGGGTTGGACGATGAAGAAAATAAAGGCGAGGAGAACGTCGAGGAGGACGAGAATAGCAAGCCGCATCAGAAATACGGCGTGTTAGTTGACGCGACGGTTGAAGAAGAGGCGTGCGCGATTGGTTTTGCGACGATTGCGGTGAATGAACACGGAGAAACGTGCTTTTCAACCATGGATTTTATGGGCGAGAGATTAGGTAAGAGCGTGACGCGAGGCGTGGACGCGACGACGTTGGCGGGCCTGCACTCCACCGCGAGTAAATTAGCGAAAGAGGTGTGTAAAGAAATGAAGGACGCGCACGAAGTATTCGAACAAAAGCGTTTGGATGAAAAAACGCGACGCCGGAAGTACGACCCGGACGCGTTGGAACGCGCGGCGATGAAAGCCGCCGCCGGCGAGAAAGAAGAAGAAGAGGAAGAGGATGTCATGAAGGACGCGTTGCTTGAAGACGCCGAAGCGATGGACGCCGAAGCGCGAGCGAGCGAAGATTCTTCGGATGACGACGACGACGACGCAGAAGAACACGTGCCTTTGGTTTCGTTGAAGCCTCCGGCGAAGAACGCGTCGTCTTCGTCATCCCCTTCATCTTCTGACGGGGAGGATGAAGAAGAGAAATCGAGCGACGAAGAAGGAGACGACATCGACGACATGTTCGATAAAGCGGAGAAGAAACAAGCGCGGAAAAGAGCAAAAATCGCCGCGAAAACGTGGGACGAGGCTTTGCCCGGCGATGGGAAGAAATTATCCGATGCCGTGTTGAAGAAGAAAAAGCCAAAGAAGAAAGCGCCGGCGAAAGCGAAGAAGTTGACATCTTCCAAGAAGTGATTTTATTTAATAGCAGATATAGAGTAGTAGCACACGCGTAGGTTAGGAGTTGTAGCAGAAGATGAGTGATGATAAGCACTGTAACATAAATTCATAGACATTTTTTCTTTAGAGATTATACAACTTGGTATATTTTTCCGTCAAGTACTTCGTAAACGCTTCCGCATCGAGCGGCTTGCCCGTGACTAACACCAACAAGTCATCCGCAGAATCGCATTCGCTCCCTCGGTCGTGCACGTTTACGCGCAACCATTCGCGAAGCGGCGCAAACGTGCCTTTTGCAATGTCGTCTTCCAAAGTAGGCAACGCTTTCTTCGCCGCTTCAAAGATTTGACACGCGTACATGGCACCTAATAAATACGTTGGAAAGTACCCGAACGCGCCGGACGACCAGTGGACGTCTTGTAACACGCCTCGCGAATCGTCTTCGATGTCTACGTTCAAATATTGTTTCATTTTTTCGTTCCAAAGTTTCGGCAAATCGTCGATGGCAATTTCCCCGCGCATCAAACCGATTTCCAGCTCTGTTCGCAGCAAAATGTGCAACGGGTACGTCAACTCGTCCGCTTCCACTCGAATGACCGACGGATTTCTCACGACGTTCAAAGACGCGTGCAACTGCGCTTCCGTCACGTTTTCAAACTCTTTCGGGAACGATTTTTTCAATTCCGGTAAAAGAAACGTGGCAAAAGACGGCGAGAGCGCCACCATGCGTTCCCACAACAACGATTGCGATTCGTGAACGCCCATCGAGTGCGCACGAGACACCGGTTGGTTCGCGTACTCCGTCACGTTTCTTCCTTGTTCGTACAACGCGTGCCCGGTCTCGTGGATTGTGCCGGTCAATCCTTCGCTCAAATCGTTTTCTTTGTATCGCGTGGTCATTCGAACATCTCCGGGACCGCATCCTCCGGTAAACGGATGCACGGAAACATCCAATCTCCCTTTTTCCAAATCAAACCCAAGCTTTAACGCGATTTCTTTCGATAACTTTGCCTGCGTGTCCACGTCAAACGAGCCGCCGCTCACCACGTTTTCGCCTTTCTTCAACGCCACGGGCGACTCTTTCGCGTACACTTTTTGAATCAAATCCACGACGCACTCTTTCACGACCGGGAAAATCTCATCGAGTCGTTCGGCAGTCATCCCTCTCTCGTACTCGTCTAAACTCGTGTTGAACGCGTCTTCCCCAGGTTTAATCAACTCGCACCGCGCCTTGACGAGTTCCACCCACTGTCCTAATATCGGCGAAAACATCCCAAAGTCTTTCGCCGTTCTCGCCTTCACCCACGTCTGGTACCCTTCCGACTGTAACTCCGCCGCTTTCTTCGCCATATCTCCCGGTATTTTCGCGGACCGTTCGTAATCTTCCTTCGCGCGTTTCACGTTCGCGACATCTTTCGGATGTTCCGGTTTCGCGTTCGCAATCAATCTCCCCAACTCTTCGTCGACTGATTTTTGATGAATCACCCCGGCTAACGCCGCAGACGCTTTCGACCGCAAACTCGCCGCGTGTTCACCCGGAGGCATCATCGTCAACTCGTCCCATCCGGCTAACCCGGCCAAGGAGGAGAGACAATCGATTTCGGAGAGTTTCTCTTTCAACTTTTCGTAGGTATCGTCCGATGCCATCTTCTTAGCGCAGACGACGACTTTGACGACGGTTGTCGATGACGACGACGATGCTTTCGTAAAACTTCTCCCTCTGAAACGAACTTTGAGAGACGAAGAGGAGACTTTGCGAGTAGACGTGCTGGTGGTAAAACGCGACGACGAGGAGAACGAGGAGAGTAACGCGCGAGTGGCTGATGCCATTCTAGTGCGCGTGTGCGTGTGCGCGAGCGAGCGTTTTGTTTTGTGGATTTCTACGTGATATCGAAAAGGCGCCGTGACGTTTTCCCAAAAATACGACTAATAAAGCACTTCGGGCGCACACGCGTAGAAACTCTCTCTCTCCCTGTCTCTCTATCTCTTTCTCTGCGAACGTCTCGAATCGCGGGTGGATTTTAGGCTCAGTCGGAATAACTTCTAATCACGTGTTCAGTATCTTCAAGTCATGGAAATTTATGGACATCATCGCCTGGTACAACTGTAACGAAAGACGCGCGAGTCGAGGGAGGTTTTCGAGAGGACTCGTATTCTTTTTCGACTCAGTATTAAGAATCTTCAACGCACGGAAGCCGCTCGTTCACATCCGCGAGGGGCGACCGAATTCAGACAATCGAATTCTACAATATTACTTTTAAACATCATCGTCGAAACTTGCCCCCAATCTCCTCTCTCTCTCTCTCTTTACTCCTTCTATTGCGCTATATTTAGGAACACACACCTCGCGACTCTCTCTCGCGAGCGAGAAAAAAAAGAGCAAACGAAAAACTCGCGCGCGAGGACGCCCGTTCACTGCTCTCTCTCTCTCTCTCCCAGCACTCGAC
>Ga0181597_10004765_pt1 | contig 13309 bp, 12 predicted proteins | sample 041ome_5_FD_148647 | JGI IMG/M metagenome (GOLD analysis project Ga0181597, IMG submission 148647) | Coastal salt marsh microbial communities from the Groves Creek Marsh, Skidaway Island, Georgia - 041403US metaG (spades assembly) | ecosystem: Environmental > Aquatic > Marine > Intertidal zone... | reverse complement strand
AACGCGGTCAGCCAAGACAAGAAGCAGGACAGCTATAACGCTGGGGCAGCGGTACGAAACCTGATCAAGCTCGGACTCAAGCCCAGCGATATCTTGAGTCGCGAAGCATTTGAAAACGCGATTACGATCACCATCGCACTGGAGGGTTCCACCAACGCGGTTTTGCATCTGCTGGCCATTGCCCATGCGGCCAATATCCCGCTGAGCCTCGACGACTTCAGCCGAGTCGGTCAACGCGTGCCCGTGCTTGCTGATATGCGTCCTGCAGGTGTTTACGCCATGAGCGAGCTGATCGAGATTGGCGGCATCCTGCCGCTGATGAAGACGCTGCTCAACGAGGGACTACTGCACGGCGACTGCATGACGGTCACCGGAAAAACCATGGCGGAAAATCTGGCCGATGTAGCCGATTACCCCGAAGATCAAAAAATCATTCGACCGCTATCGAACCCCATCAAAAAAGACAGTCACTTAGTCATCCTGCGCGGCAATCTGGCCCCAGAAGGCGCGGTGGCTAAAATCACCGGCCACGAAGGCCTGATCTTTACTGGAAAGGCGCGATGTTTTCATGGCGAAGAAGCTGCCATGGCAGCCATCATGGATGGCAGCGTGGTGAAGGGCGATGTCGTGATAGTGCGCTATGAAGGCCCAAAGGGTGGCCCAGGTATGCGTGAAATGCTCAGCCCAACCAGCGCGATAAACGGCCGCGGTCTATCCCAAGACGTTGCCCTGCTTACCGATGGAAGATTCTCCGGCGGCTCCCACGGTTTCGTCATTGGTCATGTCACCCCAGAAGCACACTTAGGCGGCCCCATCGCCTTAGTAGAGGACGGTGACACCATTACAGTAGACGCCGAAAACGCTGAGATTAATCTGCATGTGAGTGATGAAGAGCTCGCGGCTAGGAAAGCTAAGTGGCAGGCGCCGGATGCCTATACCCAGCGCGGCACACTGGCGAAGTATGCGACCTTGGTCAGCTCTGCCAGCGAAGGCGCGGTTACCGACAAATACCTGGGCTAGTCGCGGTCGTGGCCACAGCCTGCGCCCTATGCGAACGCAAAAACGCGCATCAAGTTGTGGCGGCCTACCGTATTGTGGTCTGCGATGAATGTTGGAATTTGGCGGCAGAGGGCTGGCCAACCTCTGCCGAGCCGGTGCTTTTCAAGGCTCTCGCAAAGCAGGGCTTGTTGATTGCAGATCGTAATGAAGCGAATCGGCTGCCGCGGGATTACGCACCACCTGCGGACTATGCGCTGTAGGTCGATCGAACACTTCGCTATTAAGTTGTCGCAACTTTAGTGCAACGATCACTCAATCGGCTGAACTTTAACCGCGATGCCAGTTGTCGATGCATCGCCACCCAGTGCGCCAACAATGGTGTCACCAAGCCCGTATTTACTTGCCATCAAGGTGTCGAGGGTTTTGACCATCTCGGGATAAGAGGTGCTCGTTATCGAGTATGTCGCATCGCCGCGCAGCAAAGTCGCAGGCCGCTGCGCATCGTGCTGCACCAAGCGCTGATACCACCCAGAACCCGAGTCTGCCCGTAGCCACATAGCATCGTCATGATCGGCAACCCAAAGGCGTGTGGTGAATTGCTCGCCGTTGGCGTCTTGGGTAATGAGTTCGACCACCTCACCGCTCTCAGAGGCACCGAACATAAGGGCCAGATAAACAACGATCAATGCAAAGAAGGCACCTAAGCCTCGAATCAGCCAACTCATCACTATCCCTCCCAGTTCTTACCCAACAATCTGGCAGCTCCCTGTAGCCTACCGATTTCTGGCAGGATACCTAACGGCTGCTTTGCTCATGCACAAAATCGACGAGAAACTTAACATTATCGACAGGGGTTTCGGGAATGATGCCGTGACCCAGGTTAAAAATATGGCCGGGGCGACCATCAACTTGATCAAGCAGCCACTTGGACTGGGAAGCTACCGCCGCTTGGTCAGCGCAAAGCACGATGGGGTCGAGATTACCCTGCACCGCTTTGCAGCCAAGTTGATCCCAGGTGGGTTTAAGCGGCGTGCGCCAGTCAAAGGCCAGCACGTCGATATTCAGGCGGGATACCTCTGGCAACAGATGATAGTTACCGGTACCAAAGTAGATTATCGGCACGGTGCCAGCGAGCGCATCAACCAGTGCCTTCAAGTGCGGCTCAACATAGGTGCGATAATCGTAAACCGATAGGTTGCCAACCCAGGTATCGAATAGCTGTACGGCTTCTACCCCGGCGCTGATTTGCAGCTGCAGATAGCTGGCAAGTTGCCCGGTCAGCTTAACCATGAGTTCATGCCAAAGCTCTGGAGCCTCGTACATCATCTTTTTCACGAACACGTAGTTACGCGAACCCTTTCCCTCGATGGCATAGGAAGCCAAGGTGAAGGGGGCTCCCGCGAACCCAATCAACGCAATGTCGTTAGGAAGACCCTCGTTAATGCAGCGCACGGTGTCGGCGATGTAGGGGGTGTGCTCTATCGCCGGTGCGGTCACCAAATTCGCCACATCTGCTGCGCTGCGAATCGGGTTGGCGAATACCGGGCCCTGACCGACGACATATTCGAGTTCTAGGCCCATGGGCTCCAAGATAGGCAGCAGGTCCGCGAACATGATTGCGGCATCGACACCAAGAATTCGCTGGGCGTCCAAGGTAGCCTGAGCCGCGCGCTCGGGATTTTTAAAGAAGTCCAAGCTAGGCAGGTCGCCCTTAACTTGATGGTACTCGGGCATGTAGCGCCCGGCCTGACGATTCAGCCATATGGGAGTGTGCGAGGTTTGCTCACCCCGACATGCTTGCAAGAAGACTTTTTCCATCTGCTTCCTTAACGGTAATACGGCCATGCGGCTCAGCTAATGCGTTGGGGGTCCACCTCGGCGTCATAGTTAACGCCCTCGATACCAAAGCCAAAAATTTTCAAAAAGTCGGCACGAAAACCGGCGAGGTCTCCCAGCTCTGGTAGGTTCTGAGTGTCGACCACGGGCCAGCGTCGTTTTACCTCTGCTTGAACCGTCTCTGCGAGTTCTAAATCATCGACGCGAATACGACCACTGTCGTCTAGCCGCATATGAGCCCCAGACAAAAGCTGGGTAGTGAAGAGGCGCTCTATATGCTCGATACACTCCTCGTGACTGCCCTGCTCTTTCATCACCCGAAACAAGAGGGCTGCATAAAGAGGTACCACGGGAATCGCCGCACTGGCCTGGCTGACAATGGCCTTTAGCACCGCCACCCGGGCATCGCCGCCAATGCTTTGAAGCTTTTGCTGGATCTCGCCACTGGCTCGGTCTAGATCTGCCTTGGCCTTGCCTAGGGTGCCTTCCCAGTAAATCGGCCAGGTCAGTTCGCTACCGATATAGGTATAGGCAACGGTTTTGGCATTGGGTGCCAGCAAATCTTCAGCAAGCAGCGCGTCGATCCAGTATTCCCAGTCTTCACCGCCCATGACGGTTACCGTGTCGGCAATTTCTTGCTCTGTCGCCGGTTCCAGGGCGACCGTAGAGACTTCACCTTTCTCTACATGGACGGTCTTAATATCCAGCACTTCTCCCAGCGGCTTAATACTCGACCGATGCAGCACATCGGTCTTCGGATGCTGGCGCACGGGTGAGGCAAGGCTATAAACAACCAAATCTATTTTGCCTAAGTCTGCCTTGATGGTTGCTAACACCTGCTCACGCATGGCATCCGAGAAGGCATCGCCATCGAGGGTTTTCGCATAAAGCCCCTGCTGCGCAGCGCGGGACTCGAAAGCCTTGTTGTTATACCAACCCGCCGAAGCCGTCTTGTTTTCGGTGGGCGCTTTTTCAAAGGACACACCGAGCGTTTTCGCCCCGCAGCCAAAGCCCGCCACGATACGACTGGCGAGTCCGTAACCACCCGAGCAGCCCAGCACCAGTACGTTCTGAAAAGCACCGCTATTGGCCGTACCGTGTTCAGTGACATAGTTAATTTGTTGGTCAACATGGGCGGCACAACCGCGGGGATGAGCCGTTGTGCATATAAAGCCGCGTATACGGGGTTTGACGATCATTTGTTCACCTTCGGATGGAGCCGATGCGCCTCATAGGCCGGCGTTGACAGCGCCGGACATCATACCCGCTCCCACTGCCCAACGCATGATGCCCTCAACGTCTAGCATGCGAGGGCCATCACGACGCAGGGTGACAGACGCTGTATCTCCCTCGTGTAGGCCATGATCTCGATCGCCGTCTAGAGCAATCACACCCGGGCCGTGAAAAGTATGCATTTCGTCGAAGGCAGTCCGCTGAACACGCCTAACAATGACCTCGCGAAAGTGGCCCGGAGACAACGGCGCACGAATACGCCGTCCTTGGCCACCCATTTCTACCCACAGACCCCAGTCGTCTTCGGCGTAAACCGGATCGATAAAGCCGCCAATGGGTGACATGCCCACAGAGTTTGGCTCCGCCCGCGTTAGCAGCATGCTATCTAGGCGGTCAGCGTCAAAGGGCAGCATATTACCCACTTGGTCATTACGCAGCAGTACCGCATCGATCAGTCCAATATCGGCACCCGTGGGCGTTTGCAGATATAGAATCTTGGCGCGCGGTCGCAGGCTCTCGGGCATTTCTGCGGTTTTTCCAAGCGCATTGAGGCCTGCCACCATGCCGCCCAATGTCGGCTCCATTAAGGCTGGAAACACGTTATTGGTACCGGTAGAAATCGGTACGAGATCAATGTCGCTGTCAGCACCGACGAGGGCTCGGTTAGTGCCATCACCGCCCAACGAAACCACGGTATGACAGCCTGCGGATTTAAAACGGCCCATGGCTTGGACGGTATCCTTGGCGGTATTGGTAAGGGGGATATCAACGATGTGCACCTTGGCCTGCAGCTTCATGAGCTCAAGGGCGCCCTCGGCAATACGAAAAGGTTCCCGGGCAATGTAGATATCCTTGACTCCAACGGCATCTGCCCCTGCGGCCACTCTCGCCACGATATCGCGCTTGGCTTCATGGGTCATGTTGGTGGCGCGGGCGGCCAGCCTGCGCACATCCCGTCCCGACATCGGATTGACGCAAAGTGCCAGTTTGCCATTGGCCGTCACTTCAGCAGACATCGCGGTTGAGCCTGCTAGGACGCGCGCTCAAGCGTTTGAAACGTATAGGCGCTGCTGTGACGCTCATCGGCCTCGCACCGCTCCTCGGCCACGACACGCCAGTGATCTAATTCGAAATGCGGGAAAAACACATCCCCAGCGGGTTCCGCGTGCACCATGGTCAGGTACAGTCGGTCTGCGATCGGCAGGGCGAGTTCGTATATCTGCGCGCCGCCAATGATCATCACCTCGTCCACGCCATCGATCACACATTGGCTTTCGGCCAGCGCGATAGCCTCGTCCAACGTGGCGGCAACCTGTACCCCCTCGCGCTGCCATTGAGCGTTTTGAGTGAGAACAATATTCGTTCGACCCGGCAACGGCGCTTTCATCGACTCGAAGGTTTTGCGGCCCATGATTACCGGGCGGCCCATGGTTGTTTTCATGAAATGGCGCATGTCATTGGGTAGCCGCCATGGCAAGGAGTTATCGCGACCGATGACCCGATTTTCGGCCATGGCCCATATCAGAGATAGCTGCATGTCTTTGTCCTGATTCAGACCGCGATGGGCGCCTTGATTCCGCCGTGGCATTCGTAGCCGACCAGTTCGAAATCTTCATAAACGAAGCCGAAGATGTCTTTTACTTCTGGATTCAGATGCATTTGCGGCAGCGGCAGCGGGCTGCGCGTGAGCTGCAGATCGGTCTGCTCCAGATGATTGGTATATAGATGGGCATCGCCCATGGTGTGCACAAAATCACCCAACGCCAAATCGCAGACTTGGGCGATCATCATGGTGAGAAGCGCATAGGAAGCGATATTAAAAGGCACTCCTAAGAAAATGTCCGCACTGCGCTGATAGAGCTGACAGGATAGCTTGCCATCGGCGACGTAAAACTGAAAAAGGGTATGACAGGGCGGCAACGCCATATTGTTTACCTCGGCAACATTCCAGGCGCTGACGATATGCCGACGGCTATCCGGATTGTTGCGTATGCCTGCTACCAAGGTTTCGATTTGATCCATTGTGCTGCCATCGGGACCCGGCCAAGAACGCCACTGCGATCCGTAGACCGGTCCCAACTCGCCGTGCTCGTCTGCCCACTCGTCCCATATGTGGACATTGTGGTCGGTCAGGTAGGAGATATTGGTAGAACCGGACAAAAACCAGAGCAGCTCGTGAATAATGCCCTTGAGAAACATTTTTTTAGTCGTCACTAAGGGGAAACCGGCGGCGAGATCGAAGCGCATTTGATGACCAAAAACGCTGTAGGTACCGGTGCCCGTTCGGTCGGCTTTTAAGGTGCCGTTTTCGCGAACATGGCGCATCAGGTCCAGGTACTGTTGCATATCAGTTGTCTTGGCTAAGCAAGGTGCAATATTACCAGTGATGATTTGGCTCGGCGACGAGATCTTAGTGACTTGTGCCTAACCCGCCGTCTTTGCGCCTTTGCCCGCATTGGCACCTTTGCCCGCACTGGTGCTGGCCCAGTAGAGTAACAAAATACCCGCGATGATCATGGGCATCGACAGCAACTGCCCCATGCTGATGAATTCGAACAGCACAAATCCGATATGCGCATCCGGAGAGCGCAAAAATTCTGTCGAAAATCGAAAACAGCCGTAGCCCAGCAAGAAGGCTCCTGACAGTACGCCCTTGGCTCTGGGTTTCATGGAAAGCCACCAAAGCAGCGCAAAGAGCAAAGCCCCCTCGGTAGCAGCCTGATACAAAGACGAGGGGTGCCTTGCCACGTTTTCCCAAACACCAAAGCACATGGGATTTAACTCGCGCACCGCTTGGCACTGAAAAACCAAACCCAGACTGCTTTCGGTGACCCGGCCGGGCAGTTCCATGTTGATAAAGTTGCCGATCCGCACCGAACCCAGGCCAATGGGACACAACGGCGCAAGAAAGTCGGTGACGGTGAGAAAATCTTTGTCGTAACGCCGACCAAATATAACCATCGCCACCAACACACCGATGAAGCCCCCATGGAAGGACATGCCGCCTTCCCAGATACGAAAAAGATAGAGAGGATCCGAAGCCAGGCGCTCAAAACCGTAAAAAAAGGCATAGCCGATGCGACCGCCCAGCACCGCGCCCATGGCCCCATAAAACACTAAGTCAGAAAGTTGTTCAGTGTCCCAACGGGCGTTCAGAAGGTCTGGCCGGTTATTGATACGCCACTGGCCAAGCAGATATACCGCGGCAAATCCGATCAGCCAAGTGAGGCCGTACCAGCGCAGGGCCAAGGGACCGACAGAGACTATGATGGGATCAATAATCGGATAGTGCATGGCAGCTGGCGCCTTGTAACTTGGGCCGCAGGATAACGCAAAGTCCTGCTACACTCGCCCGCTTCTTTGCAATCAGTTAGCGTTTTATGTGCTTGATCCTGTTTCGTTTCCGGCCGCAGACCTCCGAGCCTTTGCTGGTCGCGGCTAATCGCGACGAATTTCACCAGCGCGCCAGCGCCGCAGCCCAATTTTGGGAGGATGAACCCCATATTCTTGCCGGCAAGGACTTGGTCGCCGGTGGGACTTGGCTGGGCTGTTCACGCCAAGGACGCTTTGCGGCGCTGACCAATTTCACTCAGGGCGAGCCTGCGACATTCCCAAAATCACGCGGAGAATTAGTACACGGTTTTCTGAGCGGTACGCAGTCCGTGAAAGATTACGCACTGAGCATCAAGGGCGATCAGTACGCGGGATTTAACCTGCTGCTGTTTGATGGCGCGCGGCTGCTCTACACCACCAATGTCTGCCCTCCTGATCAGCCACGCAACCGATTGCTGCCGGCAGGCGACTATGGCCTGAGCAATGCGGAGCTGGGTGCGACATGGCCGAAATGCGTGGACGGCGCCCGCCGACTGGGTGAGCTTGCCGATAGCAAATGCGACAACGTTGAGTTCATCAACCTGCTTAAAGACCAAGCCAAGCCCGACGACCAACGCCTTCCTGATCGCGGCAGACCGGTAGAAGTCGAACGCCATCTCGGCTCGTGTTTTATCTGCGACAGCAACTATGGCACCCGTGCCAGTACCGTCGTGCGCATGGGCCGCGAGCAGATCTATTTTGCGGAGCAAACCTATTTGGCTGATGGGGTTGTCGGCCCCATGGCCGAATTCGATTTTGCTGTTGAAGTATTCGACACATCTGCACAAAACTAGTCGTCACATGACGCTTTATCTCCCCCGTCACTACCTATCGGAGTAGAGAGCGCCCCCGCTGAGTAAAGAGACAAAATGGCGTTAAATCATGTCGCCCAGGGTTTGCGTCTGCTGAAAAACCCTAACGTGAATCGCATGTTCGTGGCGTACTTGATCAGCTATACCGGCACGGCTATGGCTCCAATCGCCATGGCTTTCGGTGTCCTTGAGCTGACGGGCTCCGCCGCGGACGCTGCCTTCGTGATCGCCGCACCCACTGCCGCATCCATCGTCGTGCTTTTACTCGGCGGTGTTGTAGCCGATCGCACATCACGGCAACGCGTGATGATCCTTGCTGAGATTACCGCCATGGCTGCGCAATGCTCCATGGCTGCCCTGTTTATTTCAGATACCGCCACGGTACCGTTGTTAACCGCGTGTATGTTGGTCAACGGCCTTGCTGTGGCATTCCATGCGCCCGCAGCGACGGGCCTTATCGTTCAGCTGGTGCCCAAGAACGAGCTGCAGGCGACTAATGCCTTACTCGGTATCGCTCGTAACAGTGCGGTCGCCGGCGGAGCGGCTTTGGGGGGTGTGTTAGTCGCAACTGTTGGACCAGGCACGACTTTGTTGATCGACGGACTGAGTTTCGGGTTCTCTGCGGTGTTGGTATTGATATTGCGACCGGTAACCCAGCAGCGTCCTGCGCCAAAGTCCGTCTTACAGGACCTGCGTCTGGGTTGGCAGGAATTTACCCGTCACACATGGTTGTGGGTGATCGTGCTGCAGTTTTCGCTCATTGTGGCCGCCGGTGAGGCCGTATTCGGGCTACTCGGGCCTGCGGTAACGCGAGACCTAATGAATGGCCCGACGGACTGGGGTTTTATTGCATCAGCCCATGGTGTGGGGACTTTGCTTGGCGGGCTTCTAGGAATGCAGCTGCGTCCCCGACATCCCATGTATGTGGCCAGCTACTGCGTGCTGTTTTTTGCCCTAGTGCCGATTGCGCTGGCGTTTCCTTTAAGCGTCTTTTGGGTGGCACTGGCCGCCTTCATCGCGGGAATAGCCGGCCAGATCTTCGGTGTCTTTTGGTATACGACACTTCAGCAAAAAGTGCCCGAACACATGCTCTCCCGAGTCTCAGCCTACGATCATCTAGGGTCTATCGCCCTAGCGCCATTAGGCATCGTAGCGTTTGGCCTAATATACGAGACGCTGGGGCACCAATCATCCCTGGCGCTCGCGGCAGCACTGGTCATCGTGCCAACGCTATTAGTATTTACCGTGCGTGATGTACGTCAGATGACCATCGACTACGAGGCAAGAGCGGCCCACCAAGACTAGGCCGCCTACCAAAGACGTTCCTTGGCGTATTGCGGGTAACCCTTGTCGTAACTTGCCGCTGCAAATTCCGGTGCTTGCTCGTGCAAAAACTCGCCTGCCGTGGGTAGCTCCGCGCTGGCATCGCCGGCCTGCCAAAGGCCTGATCGCATCAGCGCCTTGGCGCATTGAAAATATACCTCGCTTACCGTGATCACCGTCACCGTACAGGGCAGCTTGCCGTCGCGCTCAAATGCGCCGGTGATGTCATCGTCTGCCGTGACGATAGCCCCGCCGTTAACCCGCACTACGGTATCCGAGCCGGGCACCATGAACATAAGGCTCAGGCGCCCGTCTTCGACAATATTTTTAAGAGAGTCGAGGCGATTGTTACCCTTCCAGTCCGGTAGCCAGAGCGTTTTCGCATCGACAATGCGCACGACCTCTTCGCTGTCGCCCCGAGGACTGGCGTCGGTGCCGCCCGGCCCCACTGTCGACAAAATCATGAAACGCGAAGTCTTAATCCACCGCTGATACAGGGCTGTTATGTGATCACAGACCTTGCTTTGCGCCAGCGGTGAAACTTTCCCGTAGTGAGCCTCGAGTGCTTCAATCGATTCGATGGCCTGCATGAATCTCCCCCAATATCATTTGTTGGATGCTTAAAAGCAGCCTATCACGCCTCAAGACCGCCCGTTTCCGGCGCAGGTCTCGCCCGTTGGTTGTAGAGTAGAGCGCGCAGTGCGGCGATTTCATCCTTGGGCAGTTTGGAGTAGTCGTTTTGCATCTGCGAACCTACTGCCATACCGCGCTGCACGGCGGGTCGCTGGCCAAGTTCGTCAAACCAACGTTTGAAGTATTTGAATTCGCCAATATCCTGGCCCTGCCCTTCCCAGTTGATCGTCCATGGATAGCAAATCATGTCGGCGATAGTGTACTCGTCACCGCAAAGGTAACGCTGGTTATAAAGCCTGTTGTTGAGGACCCCGTAGAATCGATTGACCTCGTCAGTAAAGCGGGTAATGGCATAGGTTTGATCGCCAACATCGTCACCTAGGCGACGAAAGTGCCCGCATTCGCCACTCTTTGGCCCTTGATTCGCCATCTGCCACATAACCCACTGCACGACCTCGTACTTGCCTCTTGGGTCGCTTGGCATGAACTCCCCGGTTTTTTCAGCGATGTAGAGCATGATGGCACCGGACTCGAAAACCGACAGAGGCCCTTGGCCATCGGCAGGATCATGATCTACCAATACCGGCATGCGTGTGTTTGGGTTGATCGCCAAAAACTCCTCAGTGAATTGATCACCCTTGCCGATGTTGCATTCGATCACGCTGTAGTCCAGACCGCATTCTTCAAGCTGAATGGTGACTTTTTTACCGTTGGGCGTCGGCCAGTAGTGAAGATCGAGCATGATGGTTTCCCTGATGTTTGCTTTCGTTGACGCTATTGTGTCATCGCGCGATTAGCCATGACTAGGGAGAGCATTTTGGATACATCACTGAACGGACGCGTCGCACTGATCACCGGCGGCAGCAAGGGCCTGGGCCTCGCCATGGCGAAGGCCTATTTCAGTCACGGTGCCAAGGTCGCACTGTTAGCCCGGGGCGCTGACGATTTGATCGCCGCCGAGGCCCAGATACGCGACATGGCCATAGCGGACGAGCACCGAGCAAGCGCGGCGGTAGCGAGCTTTGTCTGTGACGTTACCGACCCAGACGCGATCCACGATACCCACGCCCAAGTTGTCAAAGCGTTCGGCGGCGTCGATATCTTGATCAACAACGCCGGTCAATCAGCCGCCAAACCATTCCTCAAGATCACGGATGAAGAATGGCAGGCAGATTTAGACTTAAAGCTAATGGCCGCCGTAAGGCTTACCCGGCTGGTATGGCCGGCCATGGCGGAGCAACGTTGGGGGCGCGTGATTAATCTGCTCAACATCTATGCCAAGCTACCCGACGCGGGCACAGCGCCAACGTCTATTTCTAGGGCTGCGGGTATGGCTCTGACCAAGGTGCTCAGTGCAGAAGGGGCCTCGGAGAACATTTTAGTCAACGCCATGCTCATCGGATTTATCGAAAGCGATCAAATAAGGCGTCAGCACGAGGACAGCGGTAGCGATCTTTCGCTGCAAGAATTCATCGTCAAAGCCGGGGCACGCCTGCCCATGAAGCGCATGGGACGAGCAGAGGAAGCGGCTGATTTAGCCTTGTTCTTGGCAAGCGAACGCGCCTCCTACCTAACCGGCTGCGCGATCAATATGGATGGTGGCCTGTCTAAGGCGGTATAGGTGTCCTAGTGCAATTGGGATGTTGAGCGAGCGGGCATGACCTTGCTCAGCCCAAGGCGGACCATATCTTTATGCAAAAAGGCGGTCACTTCTTCAGCCGTATCCATGCGCAGCACCCGCGCCAGCATGCGGCGCGCGTCGCTGCGCTTGATGTTGCGTATGACCCACTTCACCCGCAGCAGGTGCGTGGCGTTCATGGAAAGTACGTGATAGCCCATGGCCATTAGCAAAATCGCGCCTGCTGGCGTGCCCGCTAGCTCGCCACAGATACCCAAGGGTTTTTCTTCGGCGTGGACAGCCCGCGCAACCTCCCGCAGCGCTGCAATGACCGCCGGATGAACCTCTTGGTAGAGATCGGCTACTCTGGGGTTGTTGCGATCGACCGCCAACAAATACTGGGTCAGGTCATTTGACCCGACCGCCATGAAGTCGGCTTCTTTCGCCAGCAGCCGCGCCTGATAAACCGCCGCAGGCACCTCGATGAGCACACCAATCTCCGGGCGTTTAACCTCTACCCCTTCTTCAATAACCTCTGAGTAGGCCTGATCAATCAGCCCCTTGGCCCGGCGAAATTCGGTCAAACTTGAAATCATTGGCAGCATGATGCGCAGAATTCCTCGAAGACCTGCGTTGGCTTTAAGCATGGCGCGCACTTGCACTAGAAAAATTTCAGGGTGATCCAGGGTGACGCGTATACCGCGCCAACCCAGAAACGGGTTTTCTTCCTGAATGGGAAAGTAGGAAAGTGCCTTGTCTCCGCCGATATCCAGCGTGCGCATGGTTACCGGACGAGGTTCGAAGGCTTCCATATGTTCGCGATAAAGTGTCCTTTGCTCCTGTTCCGTAGGAAAACGATCCTTGCTCATAAACGGTACTTCGGTGCGAAACAAGCCAATACCCTCGGCGCCCCGGTCTAGGGAGCGCGTGATATCGCCGCTTAGGCCAATGTTCACCCAGAGCTGCACCTGCCATCCGTCACGAGTCACACCCGGCAGCTCTTTTAGGTCATTGAGCTCTTCGGCGAAGACCTGTTCTTGCTGAAGCAACAGCCTGTTTTCTGTTAACCGCGCTGGACTGGGACGGGTGTACACATCACCGTAGTGGCCATCCACGATCACCTCGGCCCCCTCTAGCTCATAGGCAGGCAGATCGAGCGCCCCCATGACTGCGGGCACGCCCATGGCTCTGGCCAAAATGGCGACATGGGAATTACCCGACCCCCTAAGGGATACCACGCCGCCCAAACGCTCTACTGGTATAGCACCCAGCATGGCCGGGGTTATTTCTTCTCCGACCAATATGGTGTTCTCAGGGTAGTGGGTGCGTTGCTCTCGTATGCGCTGCATGTACGCGAGCACCCTCACTCCAAGATCTTTGACGTCGGTACCGCGCTCTCTTAGATAGGGGTCGTCCATCACCTCAAAGCGACGGGTATGCTGACGGATCACCTTACGCAGGGCACCTTGGGCCCACTCGCCCT
>Ga0181597_10004764_pt1 | contig 13309 bp, 10 predicted proteins | sample 041ome_5_FD_148647 | JGI IMG/M metagenome (GOLD analysis project Ga0181597, IMG submission 148647) | Coastal salt marsh microbial communities from the Groves Creek Marsh, Skidaway Island, Georgia - 041403US metaG (spades assembly) | ecosystem: Environmental > Aquatic > Marine > Intertidal zone... | reverse complement strand
TTCTTTCTTTCTTTCTTTCTTTCTTCTTTGATGAATGAGAAAAAGGATGAGATGATTTTTGTGATGATGTGTTTGTTGTTGAAAGAAAAAAAAATAAATCGCAAAAAAACACATAAAGAAGAGAGAAGAGATCTCTCTCTCTCTCTCTCCTTGCTTCATTTTTTACCACCCGCCTCTCACTGTCTTTTTTCTGAGCTCTTCGGGTTTGTTTGCAGCAAACACTCGATAAAAGTATATATAAGTTATCATTTACACGACGACAGAGAGAGAGAGAGAGAGAGAGAGAGAGAGAGAACAATAAAGAGAGAGAGAAGAGAGAAAGAGGAAATCTTTCTTCTCTCTCTCTTTTTGTAAATCCAAAATCAAATCCGCTGACGTTTTGCGCGCTCGACGGCAGTTTGACGGCGGCCAACCCGGGCGTCCCGTTCAAATGACGAACAACGCGAATATCGATGTTCAGCAGCTCAACAGTAACAACAGTCCGAAATCCTCCTCAAATATCATGATAGGAGGAGGAGGCCAGAAGTTTTTCGCCTCGAAATGGCTGACGTTACTTCTGTCTCAGTTGGTGATGGTCTCCTCGGGCGCCTTGTATTGTTTCCCTTTATACTCGCAAACTATGAAGGAGAGATTAAATTTGACGCAAGAGCAGTTGACGTTTATTGGTACGTGTGGGAATTTCGGGGCGTTCTTCTCTGTTTTAGGCGGGATGTATTTCGATCGATTCGGGAGTAAAGCGACGTTGTTCTTGGGAGGAACGTGTAAAGTGATTGGGTTCGGAATGACGACGATGATTTTACGAGGGATTATTTTTCCGCAAACAGTGTTTTTCTCGAGCGTGGCTGCGTACATTATGGGGACGGGTTGCTCGACGAGCTTGACTGCCGCGTTGGGGGCGAATTACGCGAATTTTACGGACAAGACGCAACACGGGAGATTAGTCGGTTTAATCATGGCATTTTTTGGTTTATCGAGCGGCGTTTTTAGTATAGTTTTTGACGTGTTTTTCATGAACACCACCGCCGGAAGTGATATTGGGAAGAATAGCGTAGCGTTCGTGCAGTTCTTGGCAGTTTTTTGCGGCGGCGTTGATATTTTATGTTCCACTGTCGTCGGCGTTCCGAGAGGATTCGCTTTGCCGTCTTCATCCGCTTTGGATGAAATAAACAGTAATAACGCTATGAATATAAATAACGAAAGTAGTAGGAGTGTAGCGTCGATGACGGACGATGTTAAACGAGCATTTGTCACTGGAAATTTAACTGTCGACGATCGTTTGCGTTGGAGCTTGACGATTACGGCAATAGGCGCGGTACACGTCGCGGTTTCAGGGTACTTGGCGCACCAATTTGGATCGCAAGCGACGTCCCCGCTTGCGTTGTTTATTTTTGCGTGCATCGCGTACTCGTTGTATCGCGTGACGACGTTAGGCACAAACTCGTTATTACATCATAAGAGTGAATTAGTCGCCGCGAGTTCGGTGGTTTCGACGGATCAAAAGTCGTCGGAAATGAAATCGATGGACGACGTAGAAAATCCGCAAGGTACTAATAGCAACGCTTCAAGCAGAATGACAAACTTGTCACCGACAGAGGTTTTACAGGAGATGAACTTTTATTTACTCTTCGTCGCACTCATGTTCTCGCTCGGGTCTGGCGTCACGGTGATTAACAACTTGACGCAAATCGCGAAAGCATTCGGAGAGAATTTGCCGAGTTCGATGCCGTTGACGCTTCTGAAAATGTTTGCATGCACAAACACGTTAGGTCGATTACACGCTGGTTATTGGAGCGATAAGTTATCCAAGCGACCTTTGGATGGTAGCGGCGTGAAAGAATCGCATTCATCGCGAAAGCTACGCACTTTGGGAGGATCTTCTTCGAATATCGTTTCGAGCTTTATGTCAAACTTTGACACCTCCGGGCGCGTCGGTCGCGTTCGGTTTACGTCGTTTTTAATCGTCGGCGCATTTTTTGGTATGATTGCGTGTTGGACCGCGTCGGAGGATATGCCGAGTAGTGCTTTAGCTTTAACTTTAACCACTGGATGTGCAGTCACAGGTTGGTTTTACGGCGCTTTGTTTTGGTCCATGCCGACGGTGACGATTGATGTCTTTGGACCGAAACATTTCGGCGCCAACCGAGGTTTGGTTGGTTTAGCGCCCGCTCTTGGTGGGTATCTCATGAGCACAAAGATAGCAGGTGCGGTGTATCAGTACTCCGCCGTTTTTGATGAAGGATGGAAGTGCACGTCCGGTCGCGTGTGTTACGCGCAGGCTTTTTTTATCAATACGATTCTCGTAGTCATCGCGTATTGCTCGGTTTTACTTTTGTGCAGAAGAAGAAACGAATGACCTACTCGTCGTAACTATTAGGTATTTTTATTATTATGGCAATAAATATATTACAAGCTTCCTGAATATGTAGTGTGTTGCTGTTACGTGTTGTTATTGATGTTGTTGTATATTTATACATACTATATATCTAGCGAAGAAAACGTACGCAAAACGCGATTCATTAATCCCATCCGCACAATTTTGGTCGTATGACCTTCTCAAACACGCCAAACGCCTCGTCCGTGGATTCGGGTAACACCGTCGGTAACAACCCGCCGTTAACTCGAAACGTGATTAGAAAAGAGTTTGTCACGGTTGCACTTACGGTTTTCGGATTCACCACGATCGCTTCAACTTGCATCACGATATCTCTTTCAATATCATTCCCGCTTTCGAACACGTTTGTCTCTTTCAGTTCTAGAGTTTTCTTATCGAACTCTCCGGGTTCGCCGACGTGGATGATGTGCGCTCGAAACCTCAACAAATCGCCAACCTCGACTGGCGCTCTAAAATCCACGTCCGACATGTTCACGAAAAGTGGAAACGTACCCGCAAACGTGTACGCGTTCGCTAACGCCAATTCAAATCCACGCCGTAACAAAAATCCACCAAATATCCGCCCGGATAAGTTCACCTGCTGCGGTTGCGCGACGAACAAATTTTCGTGCACCGTCTGCGAAGTCAAAACTATCTTTGATAATTTCTCGTCCAACACCGCTCTCGAAGGCATCTCTTTTGCCACTCGGGACATTTCCCGCATTTTTTTAACCCATTGTTTACGAAACACTCGCACTTCCTCACGCATGGGCATCTTATCCATCTTTCTGTTCTTCTTCAACTCAATCTGCGCTTTCACTTCGTCGAAGGTTGCTTTCTGCTCCTCGGTCAGCGTCTTCATGTCCAACTGGTTTACCGGCGTCGCTTTACCAGTCACGTTCGACCTCGCCGCGAATGTAAAATCAGCTCGCATTAAGACTTCGCCTTTTTCGTTTTTCAAATCGCATCTGACCACGATCGAGGACGTCCCGACGTACGCCACCGACCCGTGTAAAAACGTCTTTTGGTCTAACCGTAACTTCATAAACTGTCGAATGTTATCCGCGCTCGCGGTCACCGCATTCGGAGGCCTCGTCGCCGGGTCGTTATCGTCTATGTGTGTAAACACGACGTTCCCAGCTAACGAGTCCATATCCTCCAGAACTCGACCGATTCTCGCGGTGTTCCACGGCGTCGCGTAGTCTCTCGCCAACTGTTTATCGTTCTCAAAATCGTACAAAACCACGTGCTCTTTGATTTTCTTCGTTTTTATCAAAGTTTGTTCCGGCGCGTGTGGATGTTCCACGTTCATTTGCTCCAATCGATCGTTCCACAAACGTTTCGTGATTGCGGTTCTTTGGTGCGAAATGTATCCCATTTTTGAACGAGTGGACGTGGAGATATTGTTCGCAGACTTTTGTTTTTGTGTTTTTGTCGTCGTCGTCGTCCATGTGTTGTTATCCACTTTTCCTTGAGTACTAACTGTCGTCCTACTAAACGTCTTTGCTCCTTCTCGATTTTGATATCCGATGAAGAAGGAAGAGAGAGACCTATAACTACTACAACTACTACTGCTACTCGTTTTTGTAGCCGTCTTATCGAAACAACGATAGTTATTCGACGCGGCGGCGTTCATGATGTAGTTCATGAGTGTTTGTGTTCTTCTTCTCATCATCATCATCGTCAAATTTTATATGTGACTTGTGAAGTATTTGGAACGAACGAAAAGTTTTTTTCTTTCAAATGAAAATTTTTTTGTGCTTCACATGAAAGTTTGTCAGAAAATACTCGGAGCTTTTTTCTTTAAAAGCAGCAGACAATAAACATGAACGCATCGTTGACCGGTAAAGGTGGTAAAGGTGGTGGTAATGGTGGTATTAGTGGTTCAGGAGGACTGATTTCGCGCCGGACGACGAGCAATGGCGGCGCGAACTCGTTACCCGGGGAATCGCCATCCAACGAAACGTTCGTCACGCAGACGTTAAAAACAGTCGACGTGTTCAAAAGAAACGACGCTTTAGAAGAGTTTAGCAAAGAAGGCTCGAACAAAGGCGGCGTGTTGACGCTCTTATTCGCGTGGTTTATTTTTGGATTGGTCACTTCGCAAGTGCAAAAGCTATTCGCGACGTCGATGAGGACGGATTTGAGCGTCGATCACGACATGGATCCGACTTTGGTCATGCAATTTGATGTGAGCTTTCCCGCGATTAACTGCGAGCACCTTTCTGTGGATTTAGTCGATGCGGTTGGTCACAGAGCGTTCAACTTGAGCGGTGAGAGCATTTATAAGCACTCGATGTCGAAAGAAATTCCGTATTTGGCGATCGAACACGCGACGATGGGTGTCGGGTCGAGGCAACATTTTCACGCGATCGCGCCGAGGTCGCTACACCCGTATTGGGAAGGAGATGAAGGTAAACCCCTAGGACGAATCGTGCAAGGCGACGAGTTCGATTATATCGTCGGCGATGACGATAATGAATACGGCGGTGAAGTAAACGACGAAGAAGAGGCAAATGACAAAAGCAGTCTCGAGCAACGACGAGACGAGTACGGATACAGGCGTTTTGCTTTGCTCTTAAACTCGGAAAATTTCAAGAGAAACGTCAACGCACACGGAGTTCTTTTAGTGAATTTCCACGCGCCTTGGTGTTCGCACTGTGCAGCATTGGCGCCGCACTTTGAACGAGGCGCTCAACTCGGTATTTCACATAACGTCATTTTATTTACACACTTATTTAATAACACAATCTCACAGTTCAAAAAGCTCTCGCAAAGTCGTTGAACTCGAGACTTTCTGCCGCGTTCGCCGGCGTGGACTGCACCGCGGAGGAAAATAAAAAGCTTTGCGACGACGAAAAGATACTGGCCTACCCGACGATACGAGTGTATAGAGGAAGTTCGAGCGACGCAATCTTGCTCAATAAGAGTAAAGGAGACATTCGTCATTTCGAAGTCTATCACGGACCAAGGACATCAGAAGCTATGGCCGAATTCACACTGAGTTTGTTGCGAACGATGCGGGAAAACGATACTCGAACGATAAACGATGCGCCTTCTACATCTTCTTCTTTTTCTTCTTCTGATGGAGGTGGGGGCGAAGAAGAAAAGCCACCGAGAAACGTTCGGGCGCATCGCTTAGGGTACGATTTCGATAGAGATGGTCGACATGAATCCACCGTTCGCTCGTCTGGATGTACGGTGGAAGGAAGGATTCGTTTGGCGAAGGTTCCGGGAGCCGTATATTTTAGCGCTCGAAGTTACGGCCAAACCATCGATCTTCACCGAATCAACAGCACTCACATCATCAACCACTTTTCGTTCGGCGAGTACGTGCCAACAACGTCGACGAAACGTTCGTACGTCCCCAAGAAGTTTCGTAAAGCGTGGTCTTTAGCGGCCAAAGACGGCGGCGGTAAATTCGCCACGGAGAAAGGCTTCGCGAAAGGCGAAAACATTTTCAGTTCGCAGCATAGAAATACCATCCACGAACATCACATGCAAGTCGTCACCCGGTCTATCGTTCCGTTGAACGCGGCTACGTTGACGTTGAACGAATACACGTTCTCTTCGAATAAGTTCAAAATCTCACCTTCGTCTGCGCAACAAGAGAGTTCGTCGTATTTCGACGGCGTTCACGGCGAAGATAACGACTTCTCCAACGGCGCGACGCACGCGATATCGAAGAGAGGCGCGTACGTCAAGTTTACCTTTGCAATATCACCGATAGCGATTTCGCACGTTGAAACGGAACAGAATATATTCGAATGGTTGATTAGTTCAGTGACGGTTCTCGGCGGCGTCGTCGCGTTTACGTTTGCGCTCGAGTCGATGTTACACTCGAGCGTTCGAAAAGCGGCGAGGATGTATCGGAAAAGAATGCTCGCCGCCTCCAAGTGCACGTGAAAACGAAAAAACTTCTACTAATCATACACCTATATATATAATATAGTACATACGTGTACCACACTGTATACACGCGCAAATAATAAGTAATCCTAAAATCATAACATTCAATCTACAACGTCGTCGCTAACGACGGCTTCGGCGGTTCCGCAGGTCCGTCTTCCACCGGTTTCAACGCCGCTACAAACTCCTCCATAATTTCTCGACTATTTGCACACAACACTCGTCTCGCGTTTAAATGCATCTCCTCACCACTCGGGTCGACCACAACGCCGCCGGCTTCTCTGACAATCACCGTCGCCGCGCAGTTATCCCAGGGACCTCCGAATCCAATCTCGAAGAAACCGTCTACTCTTCCGCTCGCCACGGCGCACATGTTCATCGCGCACGACCCGGTACACCTCACGCTTCTCGAGTTTTGCACGATATTTCTTATCCGTCCCATGATGGCATCTATAGTTTTCTCGTCTCTTCCTACGCCAATTTCCGTGGCAATCAACGCTTTCTTTAACGTCGTCGCGTTCGATACCCGAATCGTCTTTACGTCCGTTTCTTCGTTCAAGTCGTTTCCGCCAACGTTGATCAATTGCGACCCTCTCCCCTTCACCCCGACAAACATCTCTCTCGTTATCGGGTTAAACACAACTCCGACGACGGGTTCTTTCTTCATAGTCAAACCAATCGAGACGCAGGAGTTTGGATACGAGTGAATAAAGTTCGTCGTTCCGTCGACTGGGTCGATGTACCACGTCGGTTTCGCACTCATTTCGGGAATAACGTCCCCACCAGCCGCGGTTTCCTCCTCACCTACGATCAAATGGTCCGGAAATCTCTCGCGTATGTATTCTTTGATCATCTTTTCGCACTTTTCATCCGTCAAAGTGACTAAATCCACGTCGTTCTTCTTCGTGTTTTTCACTTCACTCGAAGTCGTTCCCCAGGCGTTTCTGATTTCCTTCCCGGCGAGAAAGGCGCACCATTTGGCCGCGCGCAAAGTCTCCTCCAGAAATAACTCCTCTTTTCCTTCTTCTTCTTCGTCTTCTTCGTCTTCTTGAAAAGGAGGAGGCATTATATATATTATATGTGTGTGTAGAAAAGACTTGTGCGTTGTTTTCACAAAAACTCCTCTGTCCAATGTTTTTTTTTGACGAAGAAGAGAAGAGAATTTGATGACACTTTTTCTCTTCTTTCTCATCGAGAAGAACTTTTCTTTTTAGCTCTCCCCCTCGAAAAAAAACAAAACGTCACACAACACGAAAAAACTTTCCTTTTTCGTGTGTTCTTCTTTTTTCTTCATTCATTTCATTTCTACACACGCAGCAGTTGATTGACGACACGAGAAAGAAGAAGAAGAAAGATGGAAATTGAAGAGGCGCAGCTTTTCGAAGAAGAAGAAGAAGAAGAAGAAGAAGAACGAGGAGGAGGAGAGAACGAGAGTAGTGTGCGGTACGTGACCGTGGAAATCAAAAGCGACGATATTGCGTTATTCGATGATGATTCGAGAGAAACGGACGATTTTGGTGAGAAGAAAAAAAGAAAAATCAGAATCGACGCGAAGAAAACGGTGAAAGACTTGAAAGTTGACGCGAGCAAACGCTTAATATCAAAGTCTTCTTTACATAAACCAACCAATCCGAAATATATCTGTTTTTTGTACCAAGGCAAAGTTTTAAAAGAAGACGAGGAGACGTTGGAAAACGCGCTGGGGTTGAACCGAGAGAAACTGAGATATCTGAGCAGCAGCGACGAGGAGGATGTAGTAGACGAGGAAAGAAGACGAGGAAACGAAAGAAAAGAAGACGACGAAGACGAAGTGAAGATTGTGCACATGATCGTGAGAAAATCAAATCGAGAACTGGAACGCGAGAGAGAAGAGAGAGAGAAGAGGAGATTGGAGGCGAGAGAGACGAGTGACGATAATAGGAGTAGGAGTAGTAACGTCGATAGGAACGTTTTGGCGAGCGCGCAACCGAACGCAACCTCGACGCCACAACAACAACAACAACAACAACAAGTACAACAATCTCCACCGCCAGGCGCGGTGATGGTTTCACCAATGGTGATAAATGCGTACAATGCGGCTTATAATGCGGCGTTTAGGAGCTTGCGACCGAACGCGACGGTAATTCCTAGATCGCCGGGATTGGCGTACGTGCAAACGAACGCCGCTCTCGAACAATCAACATTTTTTCAACGGCAAGAAAATGTGACGAGCCAAATAGGAGGAAGCGGTGCGAGTGGCACTAACGTCGCAGGAGCAACGGCAGATGCTGCCCCAAACGTGCCACAAGGAGCCGAAGCATTAGGAGCAGCGCTGGCCCGGGCGAATAACAACAACAACAATCCAGACATCGATTTCGATCCGAATCAACCGTATCAACGCATCGTTCGAAGAGGTGAGGACGGCGAAGAAATTGTCGAAGTAATTCGAGTCATCCAGTTTCGAATCGACTTGAAACTCATGTTCAAGCTCATTTTAATCACCGCATTCGCTTGTCAAGACGCGTCGAGGAAGAAAATGGCCATGTACATCACGGCGGCGGTCATCGGATACTTGTACCAAACCGGCGTTTTAGAATCCGTTTGGGACGCTCTCTTTGGCGCCTATTTACCTCCCGAAAACGAAGCGCAACAAGGAGGTGGGGCAGACGCTCGAGCGAACAACAACAACAACAACAACAACGCGAGAGACGAAGGGAATAACAACAATAACAATAGAAATAACATCAGGAACGGACGTCGTCAACGCTACCGACGACCGCCGCATGTCGCGGGATATACCGACGCTATGCCGCAAAGTTGGTTCGGCGAGTTGAAAATATTCGCCTATTCCTTTTTGGCTTCGTTGTTCCCGGCGTGGAGAGTTCCAAATTTGCAACAACAACAACAGCAGCGGCTTCAAAACGAACAGAACAACGACAACAACAACCCACAGAGACACCTTCATCAAGATTAAAAAACCCACATTTTTAGAGAGAGCACCACTTGTATCATCGTCAAACGAAACAAAAAATAACGAACTCTCTTCTTCATACGAATACACGCACACACAAAAGAGAACAATCAATGCCGCGGCAGATTTTGCTGCCTCGGCGTTCTTGCGTACAGACGACGATCGTGAGAAGCGCGATGATGGTCCTACCGTCGTTTACGTTTACGTCGTTCGCACCGTTCTCATCATCATCATCCTTGAACAACAACAACAACAACGTTGAAAAAAAAATCGAATTTCCAATCGCCGTCGGCAAAACCTTACGCGTGATGGATTTACACGGGGGAGGGAAGAAAATAGTGGTTCGAAATGTAGACCCCGGCGACGAACGCGTGGAGATTTCTTCTTTTTTGTTGTCTTCTTTATCTTCTTTATCTTCGTCGAGCAGAAATGAAGGCGGTGGGAGTGGTGGGCGATTACGACTAAAGGCGGAAAAGCTCGAGAACGGAGACGTGTACGCATACACCGTCTCAGACATCGAAGGAGAAGACGAAGACAACAACAATAACAACAATAACAACGAGGTGTGTGTCATCGAGTGCAAAATTCCACCTCGATTTGTATCCTTAGACGTGCTGATGGGGAAGAAGAGTTCGTTGACGGTGAACGCGAATATCGCCGAGGCGAGCGTGGACGTGACGGTGGTGGACGAGGACGACGACAAAACCGACGAGGATGGAACGGACGATGCGCCATCGGCATCATCATCATCGCCGCCGGCATGCGTGCAATTCTTAAAGAGCGTCAAAGGTGCGTACGTGAACGTGGAAACGTTAAACGGTGATGTCTTATGCGAAACGATACAAGCGAACGCGTCGATTAAAACGAACGGCGGCGACGTGATTGCCAAGAGAGTGGTAGCGAACGATTTGCGAATAGACGCCGGAACGGGTGGTAACATTCACATTGATTCCGTTTTCGTGCACGATTGCGAGTTGCACACGAAGAAAGGCGAGATACGCTCGAAGAAGAATTTTCGCGCGAGTGGGAATACCAAATGCATCACGAACGGTGGTGACATATCGTTAGAAAACGTGGAATGCGGGGACGAAGACGCGGAAGTGACGATTGACGCGCGAAGTCAAGGAAGCGATAATGGTGGTGATATATCCATACATTTCGCCCCGAGAGTCACGAACGTTCAAGTATACACGAACAACGAAGGTTCGATCAACGCGCGAGTCCCGAGTGGGTTCCCAGCGTTCGTCCTTCGACGAGAAGAAAACCAACCGGACGAAGTCATCGTTCCCGAGACGAATAAAAAAGAAGCAAACCGCCGGTCTTTCAAAAGCTTCGGCGAAACAACCACGACAAAAGAACTTTCCCAAGACGACAAAAATACTAAAGCCGTCTCTTCATTCGGTGCTCGAATAGTCCACGACACCGACGACGTGCTCGCGCGTAAAATGCGCGCAGAATACGAGTCGAAATCCAGCGTCGTCTTCTCGCTCGGCTCCTCCGCTTCGACGAAATCAAAGAAACGTGTATCGCTCGTCGAAACGTCTTGGTTGGATGAAGTTTTGTTCAAACAATAACAGAAGACAAATAAATGTTTTTAACCACCACGAGTAAAAAGAGAACAGAATAGAATAGAATAGAAAGAGTAGTGACGATAGATAGATTATCAGTTAGCGCTTGCGTACCGTATAAAATAATAGTGTAGAGAGATGCCAGATTTATAGACGATTGAAAATTTTGCACTTTTTTTTTTCCTTCAAAAAATGACTGAAAAAGAGTTTTGACGGCTTCTTATCCACCTCTTCGAAAACGACAGAAAAATAAAAATAAAATGGTTGCATACCACTCCATCTTACGAAGAGGCTCCCGGGCGGCGTTGAATTCGCTCGCATTTGCGAATTGTGGCGGCAAGTTAACGTGTTCTTATTCGTCCGTTCCGAACGTCATGGTGAGTGGTTGTCGTTTTTTGTCGTCTCGTATTGTTTTATTGTTTTACCTCTGCGCTCGGGAAAAAGTTCGTTTCTAAAAGGTCTCTCATCATCTCTTCGCCGCCTCTCTCTCTCTCTCTCGCTGCTGCTGCTGCTGCTGCTGCTGTTGCTGTTGCTGTTGCGGCTCTCTCGCTAAACGAATTTGACGACGATGATGACGAGGATTCATTCACACGCGCGCAAATTAACACACGTATCGTTTTATTAACTTTCTCTCTCTCCAATACAATAAAATAAAACAGACGGCTGCGGTGATTCGCGAAACCGGACCGTCCTCGGTGATGAAAATCGAGAAAGATTACCCGACGCCAAAGCTGAACCCGGGGTCGGTGTTGATCAAGAACAAATTCTCCGGGATTAACTTCATCGACACCTATCACCGTTCGGGTTTGTATAAGAGAGACTTACCTTTTATTGGCGGCCAAGAAGGCGGCGGTTTCGTCGCGGCGACGTCGCCGGAGGCGGAAGCGCAAGGCGTGAAAGTCGGCGACAGAGTGGCGTATTCTTCGGTGTTTCAAACGTACGCGGAGTACACCGCGGTTCCAGCGCATAAGGTTGTTACCGTCCCTGAAGAGATTCCGTTAGATGTGGCCGTTTCATGCGGGGTACAAGGCATGACGGCGCATTACTTGACCCACTCCGCGCACGCGCAGTTGATCAAACCGGGCGAGTGGATGCTCATCCACGGCACCGGTTCCGGGACCTGCCAATGGGCCGCGCAAATGGCAAAGTTAAGAGGATATAAAGTCATCGGCACGTGCTCTAAGTCTAAGGTGGATATTGCCAAAGGTACTGGCGTGGATGAGTTGATTGTCTACGACGAAGCACCCGGGACTTCGTACGAAGACTACTCCTCGGTGGATTTAGTCCCAAAAGTTATGGAAATCACAAACGGGCAAGGCGTGAAGTGCGTCATTGACGGGATCGGGTTAGCGACTTGGGAAACCTCGATTGAAGTCTTGGCCACCAAAGGCATCTTTGTCTCTTTCGGCAACGCTTCCGGTGCCGTCCCGGCCTTTCCGCCGTTGAAGTTAATCAACAAATCAGCGTTTTTAACGCGACCAAAATTGAACGACTACACGCAAACGAGAGAGGAGTTGATGTGGAGAGCGAACGATATTTTCGGTTGGATTAAATCGGGTGAGTTGAAGGTGGCGGTGGACAGATGCTTTCCGTTGGATCAAGCGAAAGAAGGTCACGACTATTTGGAAGCTGGTAAAAGTCGAGGGAAGGTTCTGTACGAGATCAACTGATTTTACGTAAACACATATAATATTAGAAGAAGAAGAAGAAGAAAAAGAGTAATATTAATAATCACAGAGCATCATCATCAACACTAACAATACCACGTGATCAACTTCTGCTCTCTTCTTCTTCTTTGTCTTCTTTGTCTTCTTTATCTTTTTCTTCTCCTTCTTCTCTATCTATCTAATAAGCTTCTTTGAGCATCCGTCGGTTAACCACGCCTCCGAGCTCTTTCACTTGCTCTAAATCCGCCTCAAACTGCCTCTCCAGCTTATCCTCCAACTCTAACCCGTCCAAACTCTTATCCAACTTCTCCTCTCTGTCCCAGGCGTCTTTTTTCGCCTGTAAAACCGTCTCTTTGTTTTTTATTCTCGTCTCCGTGAATGTTTTCAAGCGATCGAGTTCGTCCATGAGTTTCTCTTTATCCTCAAACTCTTGCGCGAAAGAAGAATGAAGAGAGAGGAAAAAGACAACAATCACGAGGAAGAAGGAGATTTGGCGTTTGTTCGACGATGATCGGGGGCAGCGGCAAAAAGACATTCTCTTCTCTGTTCTTTCGGAAAGTGGGTGTATCTCAAGTGGGTGAGAAAGTGCCGTAAAAGGTCCAATTTTGCTCTTCTTTTTCACTGCGTTGGTGTGACAATACGAAACGTCAGAGTAGAGCAGTTTCATTTTTAAAACACGTATCATTTATAACATAGTAGTAGTAGTAATAATAATAGTAAAAGCAACGGCGCGGTGTGACAATGTTGTGATAACATCTCTCTCTCTTTCTCTCTCTCTCTCTCGTGTATGTATTCATTTTTTTTCATCATACATACCTCGTAGTATTAGTTGGTATCGCCCCAT